>ENA-OSEO01001904-OSEO01001904.1-sediment-metagenome-genome-assembly--contig:-NODE-1904-length-33517-cov-4.105353_pt1 | contig 33517 bp, 35 predicted proteins | sample MGYA00237883_ERZ534232 | MGnify/ENA metagenome assembly ERZ534232 | reverse complement strand
GGACGGTCATCTACGCCCACGCACTCCGCAACGCCCTCATCCCGGTGATCACCGTCCTCGGGCTCCAGGTCGGGACCCTCCTCGGCGGGACCGTCGTCATCGAGACCGTCTTCGCCTGGCCCGGCGTCGGCCGGTACGCGATCCAGGGGATCATGGGGAAGGACTTCCCCGTCGTCCAGGGGGCGGTCCTCGCACTCGCCGTCGGGTTCATCCTCGTCAACATCGTCGTCGACGTCCTCTACTGCGCGATCGACCCGCGGATCACCTACGACTGATGGGGCGGAAAGGGCCCAAGATATGACGCGACCGATCGGAACGCTCCAGCGAAGCGCCGACCGCGAAAACCGCCTCTGGCGGTCGATCCGCCGCACGCTGCGCAAGAGCAAGCTGACCGCCGTCTCGATCGTCCTCGTCGTCGCGATCTTCGTCATCGCCCTCTTCGCCCCCCAGATCGCCACCCACCATCCGACGAAGGGGAACTTCCGCGCGATGCTCGCCCCACCGAGCGCCGAGCACCTCTTCGGGACCGATGAGCTCGGCCGCGACATCTTCAGCCGCGTCGTCTACGGGACCCGGATCTCGATCTCAATCGGCCTCCTCGCCCTCCTCGTCGGCCTGTTGATCGGAGTGACGATCGGGCTGCTCACCGGCTACTACGGCGGGCTGATCGACCTCATCGGGATGCGCTTCATCGACGTTTTGCTCTCCTTCCCCGGGATCCTCCTGGCAATCCTCATCTCCTCGACGTTCGGGGCCGGGCTTTTCCCCGTCATCTTCGCGATCGGCCTCTACTCCGTCCCGACCTTCTCCCGGATCACCCGCGGGTCGGTCCTCGCGGTGAAGGAGACGGGCTTCGTCGAGGCGGCTCGCGCGATCGGCGCCGGGACCCTGCGGATCCTCTTCCGCCACATCCTCGTCAACATCTTCGGCCCGATCCTCGTCTACTCGACGCTTCGGATGGGAAGCGCCGTGTTGACGACGGCATTCTTGAGCTTCCTCGGCGTCGGCGTCGCCCCGCCGACCCCCGAGTGGGGCCTGATGGTGAACAGCGCCCGCAACTTCATGCGTGAGGCCCCGCACGTCATCCTCTTCCCGGGGATGGCGATCTTCGTCACCGTGCTCGTCTTCAACCTGCTCGGCGACGGGCTGCGGGACCTCTTCGACGTCAAGCAGCAGTAACGAAGGAGGTCCCCCCGATGAACCGCCCCTACGCCATCCTCGGCGCGACCCTGATCGACGGGACCGGGGCCGAGCCCCTCGCGGATGCCGCCGTCGTCGTCGACGGGGGCCGGATCACGGCCGTCGGCCCGATCGCCGGCGTCCCCGTCCCCCCCTCCGCCGAGCGGATCGACGCCGCCGGCCGCTTCCTCCTCCCCGGGCTGATCGATCTGCACGTCCACGTCTTCACCTCGGGGTTCGTCCCGATCCCGCCGAAGGGATCCGAGCTCGCCTACGCCGGCGTCGTCGCCGCGGCGAACCTCCGCGCCGCCCTCGACGCCGGGACGACGACGATCCGCGACGTCTCGAGCGGCCACGTCGGCCTCGCCCTGCGGACCGCGATCGAGCGCGGGCTCACCCCCGGCCCGCGCTGTTTCGTCTGCGGGCGCGGGATCTGCATGACCGGCGGGCACGGATCGCAGGGCGCCGGGATGGGGGTCGGCGTCCACGAGGTCGACGGGGTCACCGCCGTCCGCGCCGCGATCCGCGCCGAGCGCAAGGCCGGCGCCGACCTGATCAAGATCCTCACCTCCCACCGGAGCGAGTACCCCGAGTTCACCCCGGCCGAGCTCGACGCCGCCGTCGACGAGGCCCACCGCCTCGGGATGACGATCGCCGTCCACGCCGGGAACTTCGCGACGACCCGGATGGCCGCGGAGGCCGGGTTCGACACGATCGAGCACGGGATCGAGATCGACGAGGAGACCGCAGAGCAGATGGCCGAGAAGGGGATCACGCTCGTCCCCACGCTCTGGGTCCTCCACGACATCTTCGAGGAGACCGCCCGCCGCAAGGCGCGCTACGAATCGATCGGCGAGTACGAGCGCCAGCCCGACCACGACTGGATGGAGGAGACCCTCCGCGTCTACCGTCAGATCCTCGCCGCGCTCCCCAAGACGATGGAGATCGTCCGCCGCCACGGGGTGCAGATCGCCGCGGGGACCGACAACGTCCGCGCCACCGTCCCGTTCGCGATGATCGCCCACGAGATCGAACACCTGACGCGGTATGGGCTGGCGCCGATGGAGGCGATCGTCGCCGCGACCCGAAACGGCGCCCGCGCGCTCCGGCAAGAGGAGCGCCTCGGGACGGTCGAGCCCGGAAAGCTCGCCGATCTGATCCTCGTCGATCGCAACCCCCTCGAGGAGATCACCGCCCTGCGCGCGCCCTCCTGGGTGATGCGCGGCGGGCGCCCGCACCCGATCGCCGCGCCGGGGACCGGTGGATCCCTCCCACGTGGAGGTCATTTGTTATAATCATTGGCGAATCAGCGATCGGCCGTTCGGCGCCCCGCGGAGATCCGAGGTGCTCGTCCACAGGGAACCCGACGCGCATCGCTGGCGGATCGTCGCGCGCGAAAGGGGCATCTTGGAGGTCTTCTCGACCAAGGTCACCCGAAGGATCGTAGACCAGCGGATCGCATGCTGGAGCGCGCTCTTCCGCGGCGCCCCCGTCGATCCAGCGCAGATCGACCGGGAGTTCCTCGCCCGCGCGGACGGCGACGACGACGAGCAGCGGACCTTCCGGATCCTGCGCGCGTGCGCCCGGCTCGCCGGGCAGTGCAGCCGGATGCGCCAGATCGTCCGCGCCTCGATCGCGTACTGGTTCTCCCATCTTGGGATCGACGGGATCGTCCCCGACGACTCGGTCGAGGAGTCCGGCGACCTGACTGGGATCATCGGCGCTCAGCTCTCGTGGGACGAGGCCGTCGAACTCGTGACCGGCCGCCGGTCGATCGACCGCGCCGCCTACGAGCGGTTCCTCGAACTCCTCGAGGCCGAGATCGATCCGCCCGGCGGGGAGCCCGGGAGGGTGCGATGACGTCTCCGGCCCAGACCGAGCGGAACGTCCTCTCGGCGCTCTCGCGGGATGCTCTCCTCGCCCTCGCCGTCCGCGACTCCCCCGGCGGCGAGACCGGCGGTCGCCGGCCGGGCTGGCGGGCGCTCGCCCCGTTCTACGTCATCTCGGAGATGCTCGGGCGATCGCGCGACCGCGCCGCCATCCTGCAAGAGGCCCTCGACGCCGCTCTCCTCATCCCGGGCGTCGAATCGGCCGGGTTCGTCGAGGCGCCGCTGGCGCGGATCACGCGGCACAGCGCGGCGGCCGTCCCGAGCGCTCACCGCCGGCTCCAGCGCGCGACCGTCCCGCTCGACCGGGACCGATCGGGGCTCCTTCTGGTCCAGTTCTCCGACGTCGCCGCCCGCGACGCGGCCGGCCTTCTCGTCGGGCATCTCGCCGCCCTGCTCGGCGCGTCGCTTCGCCGCGCTCGCACCCTCGCCGACCTCCAGGGCCGCGTCGACGACGCCCAGCGCTCGACGCTCGAGACGATCCTTCGCCTCCGCGAGTCGGCGACCGCCCTCGCCGGGTGGCTGGAGATCCTGCAGACGATGGACCTGACCGCCGAATCGCTCGCCGCCCGACGGGCGATCGAGCGGATCGATCGCGAGACGCAGGCCCTCGTCCGCGAGCTGCGGGAGTTCGGCCTCCCCCCGGAGGGCCCGAAGGTCAGCTGACCTCCGCCCGGACCTCGGCGAGGAGCCGATCCACGCCCCGTTCCAGCGCGTCGAGCGCCGCGCCAGGCTCGGATATCGCCGGAGTGTCCCAGCGCAGCGCCGCGATCTCGCCGCGGATCGCCGCCGCGTGCGCGACGACCCGGTCGGTCAGCGTCCGCACCGCCGCGTGCGTCCGTCGGAGGTCCATGAATGCGCGGACCGTCTGATGCTGCCCCGAGCGATCCTCGACCAGAACGAGCACGAGGTCGACCCCGCCGACCGAATCCGCCACGAACCGCGTACGAAATCGCAACTCCCGCCCGCCGATCATCGATTCGGTCTCCCAGCTCTCCCGCCGCGAGAACGTCGCCGTGACCGCCCGCGCGAGCGCCCGCTGCATCGGACTCCCCGGTAGAGACGATATCTCCCGTCCGACGAGCCGCCCCTCCCCGGTCCCGATCCAGCGCCCGAGCTCCGGATCGCTCGCCAGGATCCGCCCCTCTGGGTCGACGAGGATCGCCCACCCCGGGGCGCATCCGCCGTCGCTTCGCGCCGCCCCCATCGAGCTTTCTATCCAATCCCCCATTTGATCGCCCTCGGGGTCGATTATAGGGATTCGTAGGAGCGGTTGGCAAGTTCTGTGCGTTACCCTTCTTTGTTCCTCTATACCCCAACTCCCCCCACTGACCCTTCCATCATTCATCCCATGACCTGCACCCCGCAAATGTCTGATACGGTCGCGTGGCAGCGGGTCTGCCCCGTTTGGCGCTACCGATTCGCAAACCGGACCGTGTGCCCCTCGCCCGGGGCCGCCAGCGCCGCTACGTATCCGCAGGGCGCCTCGAGATCGTACAGCCGATACCCCGTGCCACCGCCGGCCTCGATCTGCGTCCGCAGAATCGCTGCCACCCCCCCGATCCGGACCGAGAACCGCGGCAGTCGAATCGGAACCCCGCCCCCGAGCGCTTTCAGGTAGGCCTCTTTCTGGACCCACGCCCGAAAGAACCCATCGACGCGCTCCCCCACCGGAAGCGCCGCCAGCGCCGCCGCCTCGTCCGAAGCGAAGAACCGCTCCGCGAGCCCGTCCACATCGACCCCTCGCCGGATCCGCTCGATATCCAGACCGATCGGCCCGCACCGACCCACCGCGATCCAGACCTGCTCCCCCGAATCGGACAGGCTGAACTCGACCGCCGGCGTATGACCCCGTGCCAGATGCGGTTTCCCGCGTCGATCCCGCTCGAAGCGAAGGTCCACCGGCGCCCCGTCGACATAGCGGGCCAGGATCTCCCGCAGGAGGATCCGCTCCCGCAGGAAGCGCGTCCGCCCGCGGCCCGATCCGATCTCCCCCGCCCGCGCCCGCTCGTCGCTCGGAAGCACACGCTCCGCCCGCGCCGACAGCGCGCTCCCTCCCGGCGGCTCGATCGCCCACACGTGGATCTCATTCGCACCCAGCATCACAACGGGGTCAGGCCTTTATATTCGACCCCTCGTCTCCTCCCCTTCTCGAGTCTCCCCGTTTTCGAGGTCTCCGACCTCGGGTCCGACCTTCGCTCCCCTCGCTGTGGCCGATGTGAATCCACCGCACGTTCAAGAACAAGGGACTGACCCGCGTTCAAGCGGCTACTCCGGCATCACTTCGAAGCGGCGCCTGTTTCCCTCTCCGAACCGGTAGACCCGGAAACGGGCATCGAACGCGAACGCGCGCTCGAGCCCCTCCCTCTCCATCACGGCGAAACTCGTGGCATCGACCAACGAAAGGCTCTGATCGGAGAATCTCCCGATGATCCCGCGCGCGTGCTCCAGATCCGGCAGCGTCACCGCCACGATGTCGGCAATCCCCGCGCGGAGTCCATCCCAGAATCGAACCGCCGCTTGCCGCCCCAGGCGGCTTCCAACAAGAAACCAGCATTCGATGAGGACATGATCCGTGGTGACGATACGGCAACGGCCCAGCGACTCGTAGAAGGCCATCGCTCGAAGATGGTTCCGGTCGCTCTCGTCGGCCAGCGCATAGAACGCCGATGTATCAACGAAGACTCTCATTGCGCGCAATCGCCTCGGCGACGTGGCGATCGTGTTCCTCCGACACATCCGTGCAGCCGCTCTTGCCGAGGCGGACGATGCGGGCACGATCCTCTCGCGTTGGAGCTTTGCGCAGATGGTCTCTCGCCAACTGCCGCAGAAGCTCAGCCAACGAGATCCCCTTGGCGGCAGCTTCTTGTTTCAGCAATCGATGCTGCTCCGGCTCCAGGTAGACTTGGGTTCGTTTGAGAGACACGCGGCACCTCCCCCAGCGAGGGTGCCAACATCATAGCGCCGACATCACTATCCCGCAATCTCTTGCTCGCAGTGCGAGATCGCGGATGCGGGGCAACAAGCTCGGGACTCTTGCTTTTGCCCCCCTTGCCTCCTCCCCTTCCCGAGTCTCCCCGTTTCGAGGTCCCCGACTTCAGGTCCGACCTTTGCTCCCCTCGCTGTGGCCGATGTGAATCCAGCGTACATTCAAGAATAAAGGCCTGACCCATGTTCCGCAAGTAGGATTGTCAGCTCTTCGACGAAGGTTGCCCTCTCACCCCTCCGTGCAGGAGAAGTCCTGGGAATCAAGATCTGAACCCACTTGGGGTTTCGATCCCCAGGCTGTTGGTGAGCGCGCGATCGACGTCGCGCATCCGATCTGCATCGAGCTTTCCCACCCGCCTTCCCAGTCGCGACTGGGCAATCGTCTGGATCTGTTCACACTTGACAATGCTGTCCTGCGGAAGACCGCTCTCGTGCGCCTCGATCGTCACGTGGAAGGGGTACAGACGACGAGCACGGCTGGAGATAGCCGCCACAATCGTCGTGGGGCTGAACTCGTTGCCGATGTCGTTCTGGATGATGAGTGCCGGCCTCACCCCGGTCTGCTCGGATCCTCTGCCCGGTGACCAATCCACCTCGTAGATTTCCCCGCGCTTACTCATCGCTCAGTGCAACTGGGCTTGTGATGTTCAGCGCTTCCTCTGCCTGTGCGAGGTTCTCCCGGGCGAATTCCCGGTAGCCCTCGGCCATGAGGCCGTGCAGGCGCTCCCGCTGCTTCTCCGCGAGAAGATCAGCAAACACACCGCTTCTTGATGCTCCTTTCTCGGCCGCCACAGCGTCAGCGAACTCCAGCAGCTCCTGAGGCAGGCTGATCGTCACCTTCAGCGTTCGCGTCGCTTTCATACCATCACCCCATACACACAATACTACATGAATCCATGACCTGCCAGCCATAACGCCTGCGCCCGCTTGAGGTGCTCCCGCACGGCACCGCCGCCCGGCGCTCTCGACCGTCGGACCCCCGACTCTGGACCATGTGGAGATCCGACTCCAGGGGCAAAGGGGTCAGGCCTTTATTCTCGAATGAGAGTGCGCTAGACTCTCCTCATCATGGCTAGACCATTACGGGTCGAGTATGAAGGAGCTTTCTACCAGATCACCAGTCGCGGGAATGCTCGCGAGGAGATCTTCCTGACGGACAGCGATCGTCTTGAGTTCCTCGGTCTCCCGGCCCGGGTGGTTTCGAGATTCGAATGGATCTGTCACGCGTACTGCTTGATGTCGAACCACAATCACCTTCTCGTCGGCCCCCCGCTCCCGAACCTGTCCAAAGGGATGCAGCTCCTCAATGGCGTCTACACGCACCGATCCGAACGTTCTGCGTCGAGAGCGTGACGCGGCCAGGCCGGACCTGAGGGCGCTATTCGCAGACGCCACAGACAAGGCATCCCATGATCGGAGAATCCACGACGCTGTCCGGCTTCATCACCACACGCTTCAAGAGGTCGGAGACCACATCGGACTTCATTTCTCGACGATTAGCGTCATCGCAAAGCGTGTCGCGGAGGAACAGGCCCGTTCGAAAATAAAGGCCTGACCCCCTTTGCACTCTCGGCTGCGAACAGCGCGGGAACACCGCCCGTGTGGACGAACACCACCACCTTGCACTGGTCAAGATCCCCCCGCCGGATCAGGTGAATGAGGCCCGCCATCGCCTTCCCGGTGTACACCGGATCCAGGATCAAGCTCTCCAGCCTCGCGGTCAATCGGATCGCCTGCCCCATCTCCGCCGTCGGAAGACCGTACCCCGGACCGATGAATTGATCGTTCACCACAATGTCGTGTCCCGGTTCGGGACGCTTGAGGAACGCATAGGCTTCAGCCAGTCCGTCCGCCACTCGGCTTGCTTGAACCTCCTGCGGTTGCCCCACGCTGATCCCGATGACCCGGGGGCTGCTTCCGCAGAACAGCTCGCTTCCGAGGACAAGGCCCGTCTGCGTACCCGCGCCGCCGCAGGCCGTCACTAACACGTCGGGGGCGAGATTCTGCTCGTGAAGCTGCACGGCCATCTCGCGAACGCAATGGGCATACGCGAGTGCCCCGTGCAACGGCTTGCATCCGTTGGGAAGGAGATACGGCCGCTCGCCCCGGCTCTCTAGCTCGGTCCGAAGGTCTTCGGCAGCCTGCTGAGTCGGCGTTTGTCCTCTCGGCAGACCGATCTCGAGAGAGGGACCCGGGATGAAGCGAATGGAAGCAGCGCCCAGCAGATGATCCAGAAGGAGATTCCCGCTCAGATGGTCCGGTTCGCTCCCCCGCAGCAACAGGTGACATGGAAGGCCGACCGTGTTGCAGGCGGCAACCGTGAGACGACAGTGATTGCTCTGGACAGCACCGGTCGTGATGACACACGTGGCCTTCGATGCCTCCGCCTCGGCCAAGGCATACTCCAGTTTCCGCAGCTTGTTTCCGCCGAGTGCCAGTCCCGTCAGGTCGTCACGTTTCACGAAGATGCGCGGCCCTCCGAGCTCGTCGGTGAGCCTCCGCAGTTTCTGCAACGGCGTGGGCAGCATGGCGATCGGCAGCCGCCTGACGGCTCCTATTTGCATGGCGCGCTCCTGTATCTCCGCGGGAGCAGGGTGCAAGCGCTCCACGTCGGATCTCGCAACTCGAACAGCCGCGCCGGCGCCCCAAACCCCGCGACGTGGGCGATCATTGCCCGCCTCCAATGGGTGCGTGAACGCATACGACCAAGATCCTAAGCGGCGTCTTCCCCGTGTTGCGAAGACTGTGACTTCCTCCCAACTGGGTCAATATCAATGCTCCTTCCCCTACCGTCTCCTCGTGCCGACGTTCGCACGACACAAGACCGATCCCAGAGAGCACATAGTACATCTCCTCGTCGCGATCATGGCGGTGCAGTCCGATCGAAGAGCCTGGCGCCAGAGAGAGATCACGCACGTACTTGAACGCGCTCCCTGGGGGAGACTCGAGCACCGTATTGACGGAATAGCGGCCCTCACCGCCGTGACAGCCCAACAGCTCCTGAGTGTCCCTGTCTCTCCTCTCAAAGACCGGCATGGAAACCCCTCCTCTGTCGATTGACTCGCCCAGCCGATTGACTCGACCACTGGCAGCTAGTATACTGGTAGGGTTAGTATACCAGTTAACCTGTTGCGAGGCTGCCGCACGGAGGTATATACCGAGTATGGGTCGGACCACGGGACAAAGAACGGACGATGCCGTTGAACTCGTCATGGACGAGAAGACGGCATTTGGCTTCTTCCGAACGGTGGAGCCCGTCAGAGCGTCGGAAGAGATCGCGCGTCAGATTGCCCAATCCATCGACGCTGGCCTGTTGCGCCCCGACCAGAGACTCCCCGGAGAGCGCACTCTCGCGGACATATTCGGTGTGAGCCGAGGCCCTGTACGGGAGGCGATGCGCTCGCTGGAAGCCCTCGGCTACATCACTGTGCGGCCCGGTCGGGGGGCCACTGTGCGGCTCGGTCAAGCTTGTGAAGACGACGTGATCCGGCTGCGCTTTGAATCCCGTCGAGATGCTCTCGTGGAGCATTTCGAGGTCCACGCAGCGTTGTTCGCGGAGGCCTGTGCGTTGGCGGCAAGACGTGCGGGGGCGGACGAGGTAGAGGCGCTCGAACAGGTCCTCGCTCGGCAGGCGCAGGCGAGAGAACGAACCGAAAAGACAGATCTCTTCTACAGCGACCGTGACTTCACGTGCGCCATTGCGCGCATGGCCCACAATCAGACACTTGAGTCAATGCTGATCGAGTCGACAAGCTACACCAGAAGCTGCCGAATCACCCTCTTCGCCCTCCCCGGCGCCGTGCGAGCGGGGAAATCGCTTTCCGAGCACCAGCGGATCGTGGAACAGATCAGAAGCGGCGATGAAGCCCAGGCGGGCTTGGCGGGCCGCGGGCACGTCATGTCGGCACTTTCTGACTGGCTGGCCTTTCTGGAGAAGAGCGAGAATGCGGACCGCTAGGGCCCGGTCATGCCCGGACCGAAGCGGTCCGCTCCGCCCTCCTGCCGGCTCGAAGCGGGGCCGGCTCCACCGAAGCGCCGTCGCTTCGATGGGGGCCTTTCGCCCCGAATCGCCAACACAGAAGAGGAACTCATATGAGGAGCCGGGGCAACTCACCCGCCCCGAGAGTCGCGGCAGGGCGCTCATCGGGGGCGAGAGCCCTCTGTGATGCCGGAGCCGTCTCAAGAAGGGAGCTGGAGTGAGCACGTCATACAGGTATACTGTGATCGGGGCGGGGAACGGGGGATTGGCGACGGCAGGGGTCCTTGCCCTCAAGGGCCACGAAGTCACCCTGTTTGAGAGCGAGCAGTTCGAGGCGAATCTCGCCCCGGTCAGGGAATCCGGCGCTGTCACCTTGCTGGGGGAGATCTCCGGCACGGCTCCGATCTCTCACACGACAACGGACATCCAAGAGGCAATCTCCGGCGCGGACGTGATGATCGTCGTCACACCGTCCTCCGCACACCGCTACATCGCCGACATCTGCGCTCCACACCTGCGAGACGGGCAGGTCGTCGTACTGCATCCCGGGAGGCCGGGCGGGGCTCTGGAGTTCGTGAACTCAGCGAACTTCCCACCGGGGGTCATTGTCGCCGAAACACAGAGCCTGCTCTACGCCGTCCGGACTCTCTCGCAGTACGTGTCGATCCCATCGGACCGCTTGGTCTCTCTGCTTGGAGACAAGGTATGGCTGTACGCCGTCAAGAGGAAGGTCCGGATCGCGGCGATTCCAAGCAGACGCACACAGCATGTGATCTCTTTGCTTCATGAGCCGTTTCCGCAGCTCGTGCCCGCGGATTCAGTCCTTGAGACAAGCCTCAACGACGTGGGCGGCGTGTTCCATCCCACCCCGGCTCTCTTGAACCTGGCGCGCATTGACCGTGGCGAACGCTTCCTGCACTACCACGAAGGGATCACCCGGTCCGTGGCCCGGATCATTGAGGGGATAGACGAGGAGCGCCTTCGAATCTGCGACACGCTCCAGGTAGCGAGTGTGTCGGCCAAGGATTGGCTCAAGGAGACGTATGACGTGGATGGCGAAGACCTCTTCTCGGCACTACAGAACCATGAAGCGTACAAGTATGCCCATAGCCCCCAGCAACCGGTGGAGAACCACTACTACCTGAACGAGATCCCGATGGAACTCGTTCCCCTCTCCTCCATTGCCCGCCTGATCGGAACGCCCACACCGTGCATCGACGCCGTCATCACGCTTCTTTCCCAACTGCATCGGCGGGACCTTCGCGCGGAGGGGAGGACTGCCGAACGACTTGGGCTGCAAGGGCTGAATGCCGCTCAGATTGTTGAGAAGGCCAAGGGAGGTGGGAGATGAGAGCATAGACCCGCCCTGTGACTGACCGTCTGACCCCATTAAGGAGGTACTGCATGAATGCTAGAGGAAATCGTGGTCTACGGATCTGGATAGGGATCTCCCTCCTCGTCGGCGTCCTGGTCGTCTGTGGCGCTGCGAGTTCAGATTCGTCCCCCCAGGTGCTTCGCATGGCGCTCAAGTACTCCGACATCCGGGCACTGGACCCGCACTTCGGCACGACGACTCCGGATCGGATCATTGCAGACATGGTTTTCAATGCCTTGGTTCGATATACGCCGGGCCGCAGTGATGCCACCACCATCGAACCGGACCTCGCCAAGGAGATCCCGACTCCGACGCTTCTCCCCGATGGGCGGCAAGAGTGGGTCTTCGAACTGCGCGAGGGCGTTCTGTTTCATCCATTCAACGATACTCCCGCTGCGGAATTGACATCGGAGGACGTCGTCTACTCGCTGTCCAAGGCGGCGGATTCGGGACGCTCCGCCTACTCCGGGGAGTATGGCGGGATGGAGTTCGAAGCCCTCGACCCCTACACAGTCAAGATCACCTTGCCGGCGCCTCTCTCCCCTGCGCTGTTCCTTCCCAAAATCGCCAACTACAGCGGCGGCTACATCGTCTCGAAGAACGCAGTTGAGAGCCTGGGCGACGTAGCGTTCAAAACTCATCCTGTCGGAACGGGCCCGTTCATGCTCGGCGAGTACAGGCCGATGGAGGAGGTCATCCTCGTTCGTTTCGCCGACTATTTCCGCGGCGCTCCGATTCTCGAGAGCGTTGTAGTCAAGTTCATGCCGGATGCCACGAGTCGCGAACTCGGATTGCGCAAGGGCGAGCTGGACGTCATCGAGGTCCCCACGGATCAAACGTGGGCGGATCGGATGCGTGCGGTCCCCGGGATTCGGGTCGATGTCTTCGGGCCCGGAGAAGTGATATGGATCAACTTCAACATGAGCCAGCCGCCGTTCAGCGACCCGCTGGTCCGGAAAGCCGTCGCATACGCGCTCGATCGTGGAACATTCGTGGACTTCCTCGGTGCGGATGTCGTCGAGCCGACCTACTCGATCGTCCCTGGCGGCTATCTTGCCGGCGGGCTCTCTGAGACCGAGGTGGCCGATGCGGGTCTCCTTTACCCGGTCGATCGTGCCGAGGCGACGGACCTTCTCCGGCAAGCTGGATATCCAACCGGATTCTCGGTCGAAGTCATCACATCCGACAGCATCACCTACCGCACGGCCTACGACCTTGTGCAGGACCAGCTGCGATACGTCGGGATCGACCTCCGCATCCGGATCGTGGAGCACTCCACCTACCACACCATGATCCGCGATGACCTGAGTTCCTTCGTGATCTACGGCGCTTGGCGGCCGAGCGCCGACGCGTTTCTCACGCGGTTCTTCCACTCCGACTCCATCGTCAAGACGGGAGTGAAACCCGACACCAACTTCTCTCACTACGATCAGATCGATCGGCTGATCACATCTGCCCGGCTTCAACAGGACCTGGAGGCCCAGGAAGCGCTGTGGCAAGAAGCCCAGCTCCAGATCCTGGAGGACATGGCCGCGTACACCTTGTACATGATCAAGTTCGTGTTCGCGGCCGATGCGAGGGTTGAGTGGGGCTACGAGCTCAACTCAACGCTCACGACGGGTCCGCAGATCACCGAACAGACAAGGATCATCGGCCAGTAGCAGTGACCAGACAGAAGGAGAACGGAGGAGGATTCGCCGTTCTCCTTCTGTCCCATCTCAACGGGGCTGACGATCGGAGGGTCAGGTTCGGGACGGGCTGGAGACCGATGCAACAGCAAGAAGCCGGGCCCCACGTCCCGCAGCAGCCGGCAGACGTGTCGGGTGACAGAGGTGCAGCGCGCGCCCCTCAGTGAGAACGCCGGGGGATCTGCGCAGTCCTCGCGCGGAGAAGATGAGAGGCCGAAGCGCCTGAGGGTGCATGGGAAATCAGAGAGGGTGGTGCTCCAATGCGAACGAGGAGCTATGAACCGAGCGAGACGCTACCGATAGGGGATCTGTCGCTCTTGTCGTCCTTCGTCTGTCAATTGCGGCTGCAGGACGTGCCGGAGGCCGCAACCCGCAAGGCGAAGAGCTGCGTGCTCGACATCATCGGCAGCCTGCTGGCAGGTGCTCGATCGCGGGCAGGCGCCATCGCCCGCGCCTTCGCGAGCCGCGGAGCGCAAGAGCCGGAAGCCACGCTCGCGGGCCACCCGGATCGCGTGTTGCTCCAGAATGCGGCGTGGGGAAACGGTCTGATGGCATCCGCTCTTGACGTCGACGACGGACACAGACGCGCCACCGGCCACCCTGGCGCGGTAGTGGTTCCCGCCGCGCTGGCCATCGCGGAGTTTGCGAGAGCGTCCGGACACGACGTGCTGGAGGCCGTGATCAGCGGCTATGAGACTGCCATCCGAATCGGGGCGGGGCTGTTCTCGCACACCGGCGTGCTGAGCGGTTCCGGCCACTGGGCGAGCGTGGGGGCGGCCGCGGCGTGCAGCAAGCTCCTGGGGCTCGACGCGGAGAAGACCCGGGCAGCGCTCGGCATCGCATCGACCGCCGCGCCGGTCGCGGCCCCCAAGATCCTGAGGGACGGCGAGGATTGGCCGATGACGAAGGAATGCGTCGGCTGGGGCGCCATGACAGGATTGACGGCCGCCCTCCTCGCGGAAAGGGGGTTCTCCGGCCCTTCCCTCTTGCGCGGCATCGGGAAAGACGTGCTGTGTGATCTTGGAGAAACCTACAGAATCGAAGAGGTCTACTTCAAACCCTATCCGAGCTGCCGATGGACCCACCCGCCCGTCGATGCGGCCCTGGAGCTGAAGGACCGCCACGACATCGATCCGAGCGAGATCGAGAGCGTATCCGTCTCCACGTTCGCCCGCGCAGCCATCCTGTCCTACCCGGCGCCCAGGACAGCCGAGTCAGCGCAGTTCAGTATCCCCTTCACTGTAGCCGCGGCTCTCGCACGCGGGAGGCTCACCGTGAGAGAGATGGATGAGTCGCAACTCGACGACCCCGACATCCTGCGCCTTGCAGCCCGGGTTCGCATCGAGCACGAAGAGGAGTTCGACGCTCTCTACCCCGAGGCGATCGCCGCAAAGGTCACGATCCACCTCGTCGATGGCACGAGCCGCTCGGCTCGGGTCGACGTGCCGAGAGGTAACTACAAGAATCCCCTCAGCCCGGAGGAGCTCCTCCACAAGTTCCACGAGCTCGCGGAATACGGGATGCTCGATGCAGAGCGCCGGGAGACCCTCGCGGCTCGAGTGCTCGGCCTCGAGGACGTTGCGGACGTATCAGAGATCATGAGATGCCTCGCCGGAAGAGCCTGAGGCCAGATGGGAGTCCCATTCCGACGCACGCTCCGAGAGGAGGAGAGCGGCTGAGATGATCGCGTTTGCCGTTCGTCGCCTCCTCCTGGTCCCTCCCACGGTCCTCCTTGTGGCGACGCTGGTCTTCCTGCTGGTCCGCGTCGCGCCGGGGGACCCGGCCGTAGCGATCCTCGGCGACTTCGCCACTCCGGACGCCGTCCAGGCTCTTCGGGAACGCATGGGGCTCGCTGCTCCGCTCTGGGTGCAATACGGCCGTTTCCTCCGCGACGTCGCTCAGGGAGACTTGGGAAGGTCGCTCGTCACAGGAGCGCCGGTCGGCGCGCAAGTGGCCAGGGCGCTCCCGCACACGCTCGCGCTGACCTTCGGGGGGATCGTCATCGGCCTGCTGATCGGGCTTCCGCTGGGAATCGCCAGTGCTCTGAAGAGAAACACCCTCCTGGATTACCTCGCGAGGACGGTCTCTCTTGCGGGTCTGTCGGTACCGGGCTTCTACGTCGGGATCTTGCTCCTGCTGTTGTTCTCCGTTCACTGGGGCTTGTTTCCCGTCGTCGGCGCCGGAGATCCGACTGACGTTGCGGACATCCTCTATCACCTGTTCCTGCCGGCGCTCTCGTTGGGTCTTTTGATGGCGGCATACGTCACCCGAACCACTCGCTCCTCGATGCTCAACGTGCTCGAAGAGGACTTCGTGCGAACCGCCAGGGCAAAGGGCGTACCGGAGAGCGTCGTCCTTTGGCGGCATGCATTGCGAAATGCGCTGATCCCGACGGTCTCGGTGATCAGCGTCTACGCGATCGTGCTGATCGGGAGCTCCGTCATGACCGAGATCGTCTTCTCGAGGCCCGGTCTCGGGAAGGTGATGGTCGATGCAACCCAGCGCCGCGATTACACGACGCTTCAGTCGGTGATGGTGATCTACGCAGTGATCGTCGTGATCGTCAATCTCTTCGTCGACCTAACGTACGGAATCATCGATCCGCGGGTGAGGTACGACTAATGAAGAAAGGCCGAATCTGGCGGACGTTCCGGAAGAATCGAAGTGCAGTGATCGGCGCGGTGATGGCGGCGATCGTCGGACTCGGGACCCTCTTGGCCCCGATCCTCGCCCCTCACGACCCGTACCTCCAGAACGCCAAGAACTACCTGGCGGCTCCCAGCCGGACACATCTGCTCGGGACAGACAGATACGGAAGAGACACGCTCTCTCGGATCATGTGGGGCGGGCGGGTGAGCCTCACGGTGGGGATCTCCGCCGTCGTGATCGGTATGACCGTCGGCACCGCACTCGGCCTCGTCGCAGGGTACAAGGGCGGGATCACCGATATCGTCATCATGAGAGCCGTTGATGTGCTGCTCTCGTTCCCAGGGCTCATCACCGGGTTGATGGTCATGGCCATCCTGGGACCCGGGCTGTTGAAACTGATCATTACGATCGGCGTCGTCATGACGCCTCGCTTCGCTCGGGTCGCCTACGGACCGACGCTCGCCCTGAAAGAAAGGGACTTCGTCGTCGGCGCCGTGGCCGTCGGCGCGAGCGGACCCAGGATCATCGCCCGCCATCTCCTGCCGAATATCCTGGGCGAGGTGCTGGTGATGGGCACGCTCTGGATCGGGACAGCGATCATCTACGAAGCGAGTCTCAGCTTCATCGGTCTGGGAATCTCTCCCCCCACACCGACTTGGGGCAACATGATCAAAGACGGTGTGCAATTCTTAACCTACGCGCCTTGGCTCTCCGTCTTTCCGGGCCTGGCCATCCTGCTGACCGTCCTGTCCCTCAACATGTTCGGCGACGGAATCCGTGACGTGACCGACCCCAAGCTGCAGATCTGAGCCTCTTCGTAGGCTTGGCAGGGGCAGGATTCCACCAACAGCGCCTCAGAGAACCTCGGTGACCGGCAGCTACCCGGCAACTCGCCACACATTCACACGCGAATGCCGAACGACGGACCCCGGACCATCGACGACGAACAAGACCCGTGAACTACGAACCCCGAACGGCTTCTCTGACCCCCTCCACCACCCGTTCCACCTGCCTCTCCGTCATCCTCCCGTGGAACGGGAGCGCGACCGTTCGCCGGGCGATCCGCTCGGTCACAGGGAGCATCCCTTCGCGCGTCCCGAGCGCCTTGCGTACGTACGGCTGCAGGTGCACCGGGGAGAAATAGCCGCGGCTGGGGATCCCGCGCTCGGCCAGCGCCTGCATCACCGGGACCCGATCGAGCCCCTCGGCGAGGGTCACCACGTAGACGAACCAGCTCATCCGCACATCGGATCGGACCACCGGCGGTCGCACGCCGTCCAGGCCCGCCAGACGATCGGTGTACATCTTCGCCACCCGCTCGCGATTTGCCAACAACTCCTCGATCCGCGCCATCTGCGAGAGACCGAGCGCGGCCGACATTTCGGTCAGCCGGTAGTTGTACCCGAGCCGCTCGTGCTCGAGCCACGATCCCATCTCGCCCCGCCCCTGGTTGCGAAGCGACCGGCACTGACCCGCGAGTCCATCGTCATCCGTCACGATCATCCCGCCCTCGCCGGTCGTCATCTGCTTGTTGGGGTAGAACGCGAACGTCGCCGCGTCCCCGAACTGCCCGAGCTTGCGCCCTCTGTACTCGGCACCAAGCGCCTCGCAGGAATCGTCGATCACCCGCAGGCCGTGTTCCTCCGCCACGTTCAGGATCGCGTCCCAGTCCGCCGGATGGCCGAACACGTCCACGGCGAGGATCGCCTTCGTCCGCGGCGTCGCCTTCCGGGCCAGGTCCTCCGGGTCCAGGTTGTACGTGTCGGACTCGATCTCCACGAAGACCGGCGTGGCGCGCTCGTAGAGGACCACATTCACGCTCGCGGCGAACGTGAACGACGGGACCAGGACCTCGTCCCCCGGACCGATCCCGAGCGCCCCGACGATCAGGTGCAGCGCCGCGGTCCCCGAGTTCACGGCGACCGCGTGCTCGACGCCGACGTACTCCGCGATCGCTCGCTCGAACGCTTCGGTCTTGGGACCGAGCGCCAGCCGCCCCGACCGCACCACCTCGGCCACGGCCCGGACGTCGTCTTCGGTGATGTCCGGCGCCGACATAGTGATTCGTTCAGGTATGCGGCTCATGATATGCTTTCAGGAACGACTCTCTGGAGATCCCCGCCTGGCTAAGAACGGCCCTTAACATGCTGCTCTTATATCTTCTGTTGGGAATTGTCATCGGTGTCACACTTCCGCGGGAATCTAGCCATCTACGGTGACTTCGGCCTCCGTGAAATACACACCCTCAGGAGAGAGGGGCTCGCCTAGAGCCTCTATCCCGAAGGTCTCCATGTGGAAGGCGATCGCAGACTTTAGATTTCCGAGTGCCTCCTCAAGTGTTTCCCGATCGCTTACGACAACGCCGTGAAGCCCAATCGGATAGGCAACGTAGCCGTCCTCGGTTTTCTCTACGATGACTTTGAACTGCCGTTTCATCGCACGTCTCGTCATGAGCAGTATAGAGGCGGTCCTCAGCCGTCAACCGTGCGGTACCCGTCGCGCTGTGCTTCAGCATGCTCCAAAAGCAGGCCTCAGCGAGGTGGTCGCATATCCAAGGCCCTTCACCAATTACTCGAATATTCTAGCCGATCCTCCATATCTTCAGCCGCTCGCTTCGCCGCTAAGCGGACGATTCGCTTAACGATCTCACTGATAGAGACCTGCTTAGCCACGATTATCCCCTTGTGAGAGAGCCCCTTCTCCATGAGCTCGTGGTGAGTCCTCGGGAAGTCTTGAACATTGTGAGTCAGGATAGTTGCTCCTATCGAGGTAGCGAACTCTAATTGCTCCTCGTCGGTGAGCTCAAAGTTGCCGTGCTCCGGGGTGGTCGATACTTCAAACCTGCGACGCTTGAGGGCTTTCGCTATAGCGTTCGCTACATCCTCGTCCGTATATACCTTAATCTCGGTCTGGCGCATCGGCCTTCGCGGGTTTCCCCTTTCCCGGCGGATATCTCCTCTGCCAGCGGGCCTCATCCTGGATGAGAGCGACCTCTTTCTCTACCTCTTCTTGATAGTCATAGTAATAGGAGAGGGCATCATGGATTTGGGCTGGGGTCAGCTCGGAATAGAGCTCTGATATTTCATCGACATCCTTACCCTGCTTATAGTAAATGATGATGCTGTTGATGGGGATGCGGGTCCCTGCTATGATGGGACGGCCCCCCTGTATACCTCTCTTCTTGATGACATATGGGTGTCTGATCTTGACTTCGGCCATCGCTGCTCACCTCCATATCCTCACCCATCATCGTTCAAATCGAGCCAGAGCCGCCTCCCAGTATACCAAGCCCGCCCCCGGCGGCCCATCGCCTCCCGTTCCTCCCGGGGCATCCGGTAGAGCTTGATGACCGCCTCGGCCAGGGTCACCACGTAGACGACAGCTCGCCCGCACATGCTCCCGCACCACCGGCGGCCCCACCCCGTCCAGGCCCGACAGCCGCTCGGTGTACATCTCCGCCACGCGAGCCCCGCTTGGCCAAAAGCTCCTCGATCCGCCCCATCTGCGAGAGACCGAGCGCGGCCGACATTTCGGTCATCCGGTAGTTGTAGCCGAGCCGCTCGTGCTCGAGCCACGAGCCCATCTCGCCCCGCCCCTGGTTGCGAAGCGACCGGCACTGACCCGCGAGTCCATCGTCATCCGTCACGATCATCCCGCCCTCGCCGGTCGTCATCTGCTTGTTGGGGTAGAACGCGAACGTCGCCGCGTCCCCGAACTGCCCGAGCTTGCGCCCTCTGTACTCGGCACCAAGCGCCTCGCAGGAATCGTCGATCACCCGCAGGCCGTGTTCCTCCGCCACGTTCAGGATCGCGTCCCAGTCCGCCGGATGGCCGAACACGTCCACGGCGAGGATCGCCTTCGTCCGCGGCGTCGCCTTCCGGGCCAGGTCCTCCGGGTCCAGGTTGTACGTGTCGGACTCGATCTCCACGAAGACCGGCGTGGCGCGCTCGTAGAGGACCACATTCACGCTCGCGGCGAACGTGAACGACGGGACCAGGACCTCGTCCCCCGGACCGATCCCGAGCGCCCCGACGATCAGGTGCAGCGCCGCGGTCCCCGAGTTCACGGCGACCGCGTGCTCGACGCCGACGTACTCCGCGATCGCTCGCTCGAACGCTTCGGTCTTGGGACCGAGCGCCAGCTGCCCCGACCGGACGACCTCGGCCACCGCCCGGACGTCCTCCTCGCTGATGTCGGGGGCGGACATCGGGATTCCGTCGGTCACAAGCACCTCCTTCCCTTGAACGGCCGCGCGGGAACGCCGGCTACAGTGGAGCCGGCGGAGACATCCCGGAGACCACCGCCGCCCCGGCGCCAACCACGCTCCACGCCCCGATGCGGATCCCGGGGATGGCCGACGCGCCAATGCCCACTAGGGCTCCCTCGTCGACCCGGATCCCGCCACCGAGGCTCACCCCGGGGGCGAGGTGGACGAAATCGCCCACGGTGCAATCGTGGTCCACGGTGGCCCCGGTGTTGACGATGGTGTGGGCTCCGAGCCTCGCCTCGGGCTGGACCACCGCCCCCGCGAACACGACCGTTCCGGGTGCGAGGACGGCGGACGGGTCTACGTAGGCTTGCGGGTGGATCACCGTGATCCACTCCCACTCCGCGAGGGTTGCGGCGAGCTTCGCCCGTGCCCGGTTGTTCCCCAATGGCGAGGACGCCCCGCCCGGGGGGCAGGCCCCGTGCTTGGGCCACCGTGCCCACCACGGGCACGCCGAGGAGGTAGGCCCCACCCTTGCGGGAGTCATCGTCAAACAGGCCCTCCACGCTCCATCTGTTGAGCTAGCCCGGCTACGCGCGGTTCTTGACGGAGGATGGGCGCGGCTTGCGGATCGATCGCGCCAAGGTGAAGGCGGAGGAACGGCTCGATGGGAAGTACGCGTTGGTGACCAATGAGCTGGAACTTCCAGCCGAGGAACTGGTGCGTGGATATCGGGACATGTGGCGGGCAGAACGAGCGTTTCGGTCGATGAAAAGCCTGCTCGACATCGAACCCGTTCACCACCGCACGGAAGAGCGGATCGTCGCTCACGTCCATCTGTGTGTCCTCGCCTACCTGTTGTGCCGGGTGGCCGAAGCTCGCGCCGGGGCGTCGTGGGAGCGTCTCTGGGAGCAACTGGATGAGATCTCGCTCACTCGGCTCGAGACGGAACGAGCGACCGTCCTCCAGACGAAGCGATTGACCGCAGCAGAACAGGACTTGTTCAAAAGATGCCGGGTCGTTCCACCGCCCCGGATCCTCTCCATCGAGTAGGGAACAGCCTTTCCCTCATCTCGCCACCCGGACGGGGCGTTGTACATACGCCGAGCATCCCGTGCACGCATCTGCCCATCCCATCCATCGTTCGGGAATCCGTGTGCGAGAGCACTGTCGAACGCCCTTGGAGGGAACGCCGATCTCCAATCGGTACGTACAGCAGATGGTGAAGCGCTACGTCGCCAAGGCGGAGATCGACAAGGACATCCACCCGCGCTTCCGGTCGCGCGAGCTATCCGAGCAGTCCACTGACGTGCCCTTGGCTTCGGCAAATCCAACGATCAGCTCATAAACGTCCTGTAGATCGCCCACATCTCGTCCAGTACCCGATCGAGCGCGCATGCCTCGATCCGCTCCCGCCCCGCCGTCCCCATCCGAATCCGCAGATCCGGGCTCTGGATGATCCGCACCAGCGCGGCGACCAGCGCCCGCACATCTCCTGGTTCGACCAGGAGTCCCGTCACTTCGTCTTCGACGAGGTCCCGGCTCCCTCGAACGTTCGTTGTCACCACGGGGAGCCCGGCGGCCATCGCTTCCATGATGCACCGAGCGAGCCCTTCGTGCTTCGATGTCAGCGCGAGCGCATCACTCGCCCGCAGGATCTCCGGAACATCCCGGCGGAACCCCAGAACGTGGACCCGCTGATTCGAACGTCGCCTCACTTCTCGGCGCACATCGTCCAGGAGCTGTCCGGTCCCCACCAGTAGCAGTCGCGCGTCTTCACAGCGGGATTCGACCGCCCCCCACGCCTCGAGCAGAAACCTGTGGTTCTTTCGGGGGATGAACTCCGCGACGCAAGTGATCAGGATCTCACCCTCGCCGCATCCCATCTCGCGGCGAATCCGGCCACGATCGCTGGCCTGGCCGCCGTACACCTCAAGATCCACCCCGACGCCGTGGACGAGGGACAAGCTCTCGCGCGCTACGAACCCCAGACGCAGACCGTGATCGAAATCCTCCTCATTCATCACGATCAGGCCGTCCGTCCACCGCGCCGCGAGCCGCTCGGCCGGGTAGTAGAGCGCCCAGTAGTACCACGGCGCTCCGCGGAAGAAGTGAAACCCGTGCGCGGTGTAGAGCACCTTGGCCCGCGAGTCGACCGTTCGCGCCGCCAGCCGCGCCAGCACGCCGGCGACCGGCGAGTGGACATGCACGATGTCGTACTGGCCATCTCGAAGGAGTCGGCGCAACCACCAAACCGCCGCGATGTTCCCGAACGCGAGGAGCCTCCGCTGAAACGGAAGGGGATGGACCCGATACCCCGCCTCGACAAGCGCATCGGTCCCGGACCGCCGCCCCGGGTTCCCCGCGATCTCGACCGCCCACCCCTTCGCGCGGAGCATCTCCATGTGCGGGACGAGGAACGCCCGAATCATCCCGGTCACAGTCGAGACGAACAGGATCCGCGGTGGGTCCGAGGAGCCCGACGGTCCCCGCACCGGCACCCGGGCACGCCGCAACCCCTCAGCCATCGCGAATAGGAGCCAGAGAGGCCGCTGGTAGAACGCCTCCACGCCGAGCGCCAGGCCCAACATCGCCGCGAAGGCCGCCGCCCCGCCGACGGCCAACCACCAATCATCGCAAGATGCTCGAAGAGCTGCCGCCCAGTTCCGTCCGACCCTCCAGAGCAGCGCAACGAGCGCGGCGAACCCGATGACGCCCATCTCCACCAGGAACCAGACGTACGTGTTGTGGATGATGTGCGCCCCACCGAGCCGCCGGTACGCATCGAGCCCGTTCCCCCAGATCGGCGAACTCGGGAAGAGCCGCAGACCTCCGGACACCTGCTCCCACCGCATGAGGACCGTCGTCCCCCGCAGCGCATCGGTCAGCAACCGCGCGATCGTCTCCCCCGCCCACAGCCAGACCGCCGCCCCAGCGCCCGCAACTGCCGCCGCCGCAACCGCGGCGCGCCTCCACGTCATGGACCTCCGGATCAACCAGCCGAGCGCGACGAGGCCGACCGCCAGGGCGACCCACGCACTGCGGGAACGGGTCAACAGGAGCCCCGCCCCGAGCAGAAGCGCGTTCGCCGCTCCCAGCACGCGCGTCCATCGAGCCCGAGATCGAGCTGCGGCCAGCCATCCCAGCTGCAGAAGAAGCGCAACCGTCAGGAGCCCTCCGTGCGCGTTCGGGTCGATCAGGAACCCGGTCATCCGCCCGTTCCCATGGATCACGACGCTTCGGACGCCCCACTGCAGCCAGGCACCATAGAGCCCGAGACTCACGGCGTTCACCAACGACGCCGATCCAGTGAACGCCGCCGCCACGCGCCCCCACCGCGCCCGGTCGCGCACCAGTCCGACCGCCATGTAGAACGACGCGATCAAGACGAGGAGCCCCATCCCCTTGTTGACGAGCGTATACGCCGTCCACTCGTCGAACCGGATCCACGCCACGACGAGCCCCATCCCGATCACAGCGGCGATCACCGCCAGCCGGCCGTCGAGGCTCGTTCGAAGGCACCGCAGATCGCGAAGTGCTCTACCCTCGAGGATCCAGACGACGATCGCTCCGGCAACAGCAAGCGCCAGCGCGACATCGGAGAGCGCGAGGCGCACACCGAGCACCCGCTCGAGCGGAAGCTGAAACGGCAGCAGCGCCGCCCAGAGATAGACGGCCCAGTGCCCGCGCGGGACGATGCGCGTCCGCACCCACTCCCCGACCGTCATCGCCGCCCGCCCTCCTTCCGATCGCGCCGGCCGATCCACGAGAGCGCGCGCCGACGCTCGTCCGGCGGGAACTCGCCCAAGATGAGCAAGAGCCCCCCGTAGCCGATCGCCGCCACTCCCGACAGGAGGATCCGAACGCAGAGCGACGGGATCGCCCCGCTCCAGATCGCCGAGAGGCCGACGCCCATCGCCGCAGCCGCCGCCCCTGCCCGTCCGATCGTCAACCACGGGATCCGCCATCGCAACCGCCGACGAGACGCCCAATAGGCGAACGGGGCGTAGAGCGCGTAGCTGATGAGCGTCGTCGCGGCCGCCCCGATGTAGCCCCACCGCGGAACCGCGATCAGGTTCAGTCCCACGTTGACGGTCGCGCAGACGAGGACCCCGGCGAGCATCGTCCCCGTCCGGCGCGTCACCTGCAGCCCCGTGTGTCCCAGCTGCCCCATCCCCCAAGCGCCGACCCCCGCAACGACGAGTGGGAGGACCAAGTACCCCTCGCGATACGCCGGATCAAGGAAGAGCGCGGCGATCGGACGCGCCATCGCTGCCGTCGCCGCCAGAGCGGGCAGCAGCAACAGCAGCAGCGTGCGGGTCGCCGCCGTCACCAGCTCCTGTACATCGTCCGTTCCTCCCGCCGCCCATCCGTGCATCACCAACGGCTTCACCGCTGCGAGCAGCGGGAGCATCAAGAGCGCCGTCCCGCCGTCGGCGAGGTAGTAGTTCGACGCGTAGATGCCGACCGCCTCGCTCCCGCGGAACCACTGGAGGATGAACCGGTCGGCGAGGTTGAGCGTTTCCAGCCCGGCCGCCCAGCCGACGAGCGGCAGCCCATACCCCAGGAGATCGGAGAGCCGGAAGGCAGGCTGCTGACGTTCGCCTCGCACCCGACGGACACGATCGACCAGCCGCAGCTCACGCGCGACGAACACCCCAATGAGGATCGTCGCACCGACCATCCCGGCGAAGGCGCCGGCGACGTCTCTGCGGACGACGTACACGTAGACGAGCGCAAGCGCCAGTCCGAGCACCGCCCGGACCGCCTCCCACAGCGCGTACCGTCGAGCCAGGAGCCCCGCTTGCAACGACGCCCCGAGCGGGACGAAGAGGAGCCCCGCGGTCACCCACGCCGCCGCCCACGGGAGCAGGTCGCGATACCGTCCGATCGCCCCCGGGACGATGAGCAGCACCGCCAGCGCCCCAAGCGGGACCACGGTCGCCCAGAGCGCCATGGCCACTATCCGCACGAAGAACGCATCCTCGGTTCCCGCCGCTCGCTCATCGGGGAGGAAGCGGATCGTGCACTCCCGCAGCCACCCTCCGAGCACGACCAGAACGATCCCGCCGGCCGCCAATACCAGCGCATATCGTCCGTAGCTCTCAGGAGAGAAGAGGCGCGTGAACGCCATTACGGTCGCCAGCCCCACGACGGCGGGGATCAGGCGCGCCGGGAGATACGTCAGGAAGTCGCGTCTGAATCGCCTCGCGAGTTCCGCGGACGCGCCCCTCTCTCCGTCCCCCTCACGACCCGAGCTCCCAGAACGCATGAGCATGCCGGGATGATAACCGGTTCGAGCCATCAGGGGGCAGCAGGGAGCTATCAGCCGTCAGCCATCAGCGGTCAGCTTTCGGCGATCAGCTTTCGGCGGTCAGCTTTCGGCGGTCAGCTGCTCGCTGACAGCTGTTTGCTCAAAGCTGCTTGCTGACCGCTGCCTGCTGATAGCTATCTGCTCAAAGCTGTTTGCTCAAATCAGCGCTCAGCTTTCGGCGATCAGCTGCTCGCTGACAGCTGTTTGCTCAAAGCTGCTTGCTGACCGCTGTTTGCTCAAACCTGTTCGCTGAACGCTGCTTGCTCAAAGCTGCTTGCTCAAAGCTGTTCGCTGACCGCTGTTTGCTCAAAGCTGTACACTTCAAGTGATTATGAAAGACTTCCGGACGTTGAATGTATGGACGAAGAGCCATCAGTTGGCCCTGACCGTCTACAAGGTGACAGAACCGTTCCCGCCCGCCGAGCGCTACGGCATCACCTCCCAGATGAGGCGGGCCGCCACATAGATCCCCGCCAACATCGCCGAAGGATGTGGGAGGACGGGAGATCGAGAACTCGCAAGGTACCTCCGAATGGCGATGGGGTCCGCAAGCGAGCTCGAATACCACATCCTCCTCGCGCGGGACCTGAACCTGTTGCCGCCGCCGGAGTACAAGATCCTCCACGAAGCCGTCGTCGAAGTGAAGCGAATGCTCGCAGGCCTGATCCGGCAAGTAGCGCGAGGATGATAGCGTTCAGCTATCAGCTTTCGGCCATCAGCTTTGAGCGTTCAGCGATCAGCTGTTCACTGCCCCTGTTTGCTGACAGCTGCTTGCTGACAGCTCTTTGCTCAAGGCTGTTCGCGCAAAGCTACTTGCTGCCCGTGCTTGCTGATAGCTGACAGCTGTCAGCTGACAGCTCACCGCCCCCTAAAACCTCCCATACAACCCAATCGCCAGCGCGCCGAACGCCGCCTCGATCCCGATCAGGATCAACGTCAATGTTCGCTCCCGCACCCCGCCGGTCAGCTTCATGATTGCCTGAGCAAGGCCGTGCGGAACACGCTGCGGGCAGTGCAGCTTGCCGTCATCTCCCGGCTGGCCGAAGCTCTTCTGGAAGCCCGTGGCAGCCTTGAAGAGAAAGTCAATCATATGGGGGATGATCACGATTACACCCGCCGCCTGGAATCCACCGATCATCGCCGACGCCGCGATGATCGCGCCCATCGAGAGCGTTCCCACGTCCCCGATGAAGACCTTTGCTGGGTACCAGTTGAACGGGAGCGTCCCCAGGATCGCCCCGCACCCCGAGAGAAGCAGGACCAATGCGGTCGGGCGACCCACCGTAGCAGCGACGACCGCCAGCGATCCCATCGCCATCAGGCCCATCCCCAGTTCGAGTCCGTTGAACCCCGCGAGCATGTTGAGCGCATTGGCGCCCCCGGTGATGCCCAGCGGGACGAGGATCAACGGATAGAGGACCCCGAACTCCACCCGCCCGATCAGCGGGAGGTCCATCCACGTCCGGCCGATCTGGACGGCCACCAGCGGCAGGGAGGCGATGACCGGGAGAAGCGCCTTCACCCACTGCCGGATCCCCATCAGATCATCAACAACCCCGATTAGCGTAGTCAGGAGCACGGTGCACAGAACAGCGAGGACGTGTACGTAGTTGATCGCCAGAGTACTCGGGAAGAATGTGTCAAGGCCCAGTGCGAGCATCAGGGCGGCGCCGAATCCGCTCACCAGGATCAACCCGCCCATTTCCGGGATCTCCGGTTGTCCTGGCTTGTTGATGTCGCGGCCAATGATCCTGGCATTGCGCAGTTTCGGAACAAGCAGGAGCGCAGTGAAGAATGCGGCAAGCGACGACGACGCCCCCACTAGGAAACTCACAGATCTCCTCGCATCATCACACCCCTAAGCAGTCAGGTTACGATGAAATCACCGCGATGGCAACATACTCCCCGAGGAACAGCCGGAACATGCCCCGCATCACACCCCCATCTCACCGCCCGACAGGGGCAAATGGCCACACATGCGAACGACCACCCCTACCTCTGGCATCACGCCCCCACGAATCCCATCGCAGCATAGCCGACAGGGCAGCGACGGTGGCTCGTTCACACATTCTTCAGGACCTGGAAGTACTTGTCGGTGATCTGCTCTCTGTCATAGTACTGCTCCAAGCATCTTCGCGCGTTCGCTTTCATCTGCTGAAGCTCCCCCCGATCCCCCAGCCATCGGCTCAACACCTGCACGGTGCCCTCCACATCTTCCTGGTCGACCCTATGTCCGCATGCGTGCCGCCGGATGATCGCAGAAACCTCAGATCGTCGCCCCACCAATCCCAGAATCGCCAATCCCGCAGCGAGGTAGCCGTACAGCTTACTAGGTTCGCAGAACCCTTCGGTCCCCCTTTCCAGCGTCACGACTCCAATATCCCCCGCGGCAAGGGAGTAGGGTAGTTCATCGTACGGTACGGGAGGAAGAAAGCGGACGTTTGTCAGGCCGCGCTCTCTGACCAGCAACTCGAGCTGTTGCCTCTTCCCTCCTTCACCGATGAACAGGAAGACGAGTTCTGGAATCATGCGTAGCCGATCGGCAGTCTCGATCAGCGTTTCAAAGTCATGCGCCATCCCGATGTTGCCCGAGTAGAGGACGACGATCTTGTCTACGAGACCATGGTCCCGGGCAAATGGGTTTGCCTCCTTCGGGCGGGGCACGATGAATGCTCCATCCGCCCAGCTGTGGATTAGATGCAGCTTTGCCTCGTCGTTGGCGAAGTACTTGCCTACTTCTTCCTTCATGCTCTCTCCCAGCATGATCACAGCGTGGGCTCGCGAGAAGGCCAGTCGATTCAATGTGCGCCATATACGAGCGAGGATCCCGTCTTGCTTCATGTATCCGAGCTCGATCGCTATGTCTGGATAGAGGTCATGGACAAGCACAGCGTACTTCCATCCACGAGTCACGCTCGCTAGCCAGGCCACCCACGGCAGAAAGGGCGGATTACTAGTTGCCACAACGACTCCGGGGTTTTTGCCCACCACAAGATGGAACAAGATGGACAAAGAAAACGTGACCGCGTTCAGCAATCGCCCAGCAAGAACGTGTCGCCGCAATCGAGTGCCAAACAGCCGCTTGATCTTCACTCCCTCTAATAGCTCCCGCCCGGGACGCCGGCTGGCGCTGTGGTATGCGGGTTGCCCTGTGTACACGACAAGCTCAAGCCCTCGCCTCTGGAGAGAAACGGAGAGTTCCGTAAGGAGCTGCGAGGTAGCGGCTGTCTCGGGAAAGAAGAACTGCGTCAGCAGCGTAATCGTCCTAGCCATCCGAGGCCTTATGCTCGTAGTAGTAGTCGATTGTTCGCTGTAATCCTGTGCGCAAGGGTGTCCTGGAAACGAAGCCGAACTCGGCGCGCGCTTTCGATGTGTCAAGGCACCTGCGCGGCTGGCCGTCAGGTTGCGAAGCGTCCCACTCCACGGAACCTCCGAACCCGACAAGTTCCTTGATCAGGGAGACCAGATCTCTGATCCTGATTTCCTCTCCTGATCCCAGATTCACTGGCTCTGGCTTGTCGTACAACTCCGCAGCCAGAAGGATCCCCTCGGCAGCATCCTCCACGTACAGGAACTCTCGCGTGACCTCGCCGCTCCCCCAAGCGGTGATCGAGGCAGCGCCACGCCGTTTTGCCTCCACGCACTTGCGGATGATCGCCGGTATGACGTGTGAGGAGTCGAGATCGAAGTTGTCTCCCGGGCCGTACAGATTCACGGGCAACAGATAGATTCCGTTCAATCCGTATTCCTGGCGGTAGGCCTGAAGCTGGACGAGGAGCATCTTCTTCGCCAAGCCGTACGGTGCGTTCGTCTCCTCCGGGTATCCATCCCACAGGCTCTCTTCCTTGAAGGGCACCGGAGTGAACTTTGGATACGCGCAGATGGTGCCGACACAGACGAACTTCTCGACGCCCGTCTTGCGTGCCTCCTCGATCAACTGAATCCCCATAGCGGCGTTGTCGTAGAAGAACCGACCAGGATGAGATCGATTCGCGCCGATCCCCCCCACGACGGCGGCCAAGTGGATGACCATGTCCGGGTCCGTCTCCTTCAGCAATTGCACAACAGCCGGCTTCTCCCGCAAGTCGTAATCCCTGCTTCGGGGGACGAACACATTGTGACAACCGCGTTCTCGCAGCCCTTCCACGACGTGCCGTCCGAGGAAACCTGCACCACCCGTAACCACCACCCGGCGACGGTCCCAGAAGTCGTGAGACTCGAGTCCAGAATCAAGGGTCAAGGAGACACTCCTCTCACGTATTCATCGGAGCCCGTGATCGCCCGCCGAACGCCATCCGATGGCTTGGCTATTCGACACCACTTCGTCTCGCCTGCTGCAACGCGGTGATCGAGCTCTCCCAGCGATGCCACCCGGAGAATCGCTCCTTCATGATTCGTCGCCCCTCGCCGATCGGTTCGATTCCGATCGCTTCCATATCGGCATCGACCATGATCCGCACGAGCTCCCGGAACGTCACCTTCGGCTCCCACCCGAGCACCTCGCGAGCTCGGGTCGCATCCGCCAGGAGGTGGTCGACATCGGTCGGACGCAAGTACCGGGAGTCGATCTCGACGTATTCCTTCCAGTCACGATCCGCATAAGCGAACGCCTCTTCGAGGAACTCCTGCACGGAATGAGCTTCCCCGGTGCCGATCACATAGTCATTCGGCTCATCCCGCTGCAGCATTCGCCACATCGTCTCGACATATTCTGGGGCATAACCCCAGTCGCGCTTCGCCGCCAGATTCCCCAAGTACAGCTTCTTCTGCCGTCCGGCGATGATGCGGGCGAGCGCACGCGTGATCTTTCGGGTCACGAACGTCTCGCCACGACGAGGAGACTCGTGGTTAAACAAGACCCCGTTGCAGCCAAAGAGACCGTACCCTTCCCGGTAGTTGCTGACCATCCAGTAGGCGTAGAGCTTCGCGCACGCGTATGGGCTGCGGGGCATGAACGGCGTCGACTCGCTCTGCGGCGGGGCCGCTACGCCGAACATCTCGGAACTCGATGCCTGGTAGTACCGGGTCTTGATTCCGCTTCTGCGAATCGCTTCGAGAATGCGCGTCGTTCCAAGTCCTGTAACATCCCCCGTGTATTCCGGGGTGTCGAAACTCACTCGCACGTGCGACTGCGCACCCAGATGGTAGATCTCGTCGGGCTTGATGTTGTAGATCAGGTTCGTCAGTTGCTCTCCATTTGCGAGATCGCCGTAGTGGAGGAACAACCGTGCCTCCGGTTGATGCGGATCCTGGTAGATGTGGTCGATGCGATCGGTGTTGAATGTGCTTGCCCGGCGGATCAGGCCGTGGACTTCGTAGCCTTTCTGAAGGAGAAGCTCCGCAAGATACGAACCATCTTGCCCAGTGATTCCCGTTATGAGTGCAGCTGCCATCCCTCCTCCTCAATCGTGAAGTCTGGTAGAGATCCCCGCGCTTTCGAGCGGGGCTTCCTCATTAAATCAATCATGACTGCTCTGGCTGCTTCTTCCTCTCTCCGTGAAACCGAAGTGCCGTGTACTCATCTCCGCAGTCCACTCATCACATCTTCAAGCAACTTCTAAGACAGAGCATTAGCCTCAACATTGAATGGCGGCCGACGCAGATGCGGCCATCTCCTCGAAGGCTGAGATGTACCTCTCAGCCACCCTTGCCCAGCTGTGGTTGGACACAACCCTCTCTCTGTAGTTGCGCCCTCTGATAGAGAAGTCAGCCGTGTCCAGGAACTCCACGATCTTACATGCCATGTCTTCTGACTCAATACTTGGAAAGACGAGATCGTCGCCGAATTCGGATAGGATGGCCGGGATCGCGCCAACAGGTGTGCCCAGGACAGGCAGCCCTGAAGAGAAGGCTTCGAGTATGACAAGTCCGTAGCCCTCGAGTTTGGCTGTGGGCAGAACAAACAAGTCTGCGGCTTGGTAGTACTGCGGAAGCACAGCATCCTGAACAAAACCTGTAATCTTCACGTGATTCTGCAGGTCAAGCTGCTGGGTAAGGGCCTCAAGTCGACCCCGCAAAGGGCCGTCTCCGACGATGACCAGCAACAAGTCCGGGTGGTGGGCTACGATAGCCGGCATTGCACATAGAAGCCGCTCGAGCCCCATACGTGGCACAAGCCTTCGCACTGTTAGAAGCATGCGCTGCTTCGGGTCTATATGGAGATCACTACGGATCTCCTGCTTTGAGATACTAGGAATGAATCGGTCCGTGTCTACACCTCCTGGGATGATGGAAATGGGGGCGCAGCTGGTGCCGTGATAGGCGATCATCTGATCCTTCATGAATTGGCTCAGCGTGAAAACGCGATCTTGTCTTCTCAGCACGAATCTCTCCAAAGCGTTGACCGCCGGACACACGACCCGCTTGGCAAGTTCCCTTGTTAGCATCACTTGGTACTCAGCAGCCTTCGGTGAGTGAAAGGTGAAAGCAAACGGTGGATGCGTCTTGCCAGTCATTCCATAGGTCATGCAGATTGCAGAAGCCGAATAGGGATGATGAAAATGTACGATATCGGGTCGGCAGCTGCGAATCAGGAACTTGTACTTTGCGAGAGCCCCTGCGGCACTGAACACTGGGTAGAGGAAGTAGCTGCTAGCCCCCAGAGAGGGTGCTATGAAGCGCGTGACTTTGTAGTGTTCTCGATCTTCATGGAGCATCTGTTGCTTGTGCATCCTCCGGGTCAGAATATGGACAGAGTGCCCCGCGATACCCCATTGTCTGCACAGATCTGTAACAAAGGTGCAATCGCCACCTTCTCGATCTTCTCTTATGCATTCGCTTACGACAAGGATCCGCATTGGCACCTTCCCCCATTACCTGGGCTTCTGTGAGATTCACTCACTCTGTGTCTTCCTCCATTTCCTTCTTCCGTGAGACAGTGCCATTCCGAGTATCATCATAATGTGCATGTTTACAGGAAACATAGAAAGGTACTTCATGGGGAACATGCCAACAAGAATAGCGATCAGGAAGCCCAGCTCAAGCAGGAAGCGACTTTCCAATGCATTTCTTGCCGACCTCCAAGCCGCGACTATGAGAATCGCAACCACAACAACCAACGCAGGTAGGCCAAAGTCATACAGCAACGTCAAGTATCCGCTCTCGAGGTACACTTCTGGTCCAATACCCAATAACAACTGGGGGACTCGTATCTGCGGAGGACTTAGGAATTGCCCAACGTGGATTCTCACCGATACGTCCCCCGCCAGCGCAGCGATCCTCGTGAGCGTACTGCCGGCGAACACCTGTGCAACAGCGATCCCTGCAAGCACGCCTACACCCAAGCCACAAGCCGCCCTCTTGCTCAGAAGCCCCGTCATGCAGACAGATGCGTATAGCAGCATTGAGATGGCAATCATCGACATAACCCAACCCACGATTGCTGCGAGGGAAACACTCGCAAGCAACCCCGCAAAAGCAAGCACGAGGACGATCCCCGGGTAGGCAAGGCTTTCAGCGTGGCGATAGCGTTCGACTCCTGCCCAGAAGAGCAGCACCATCAGCGGCCCGAACGTTAGGGACGTTCCCAGAGTGGAGACCGCTTTCATCATCCCCTGCGCGTAGGCAGGGCCGTGACTCCCTACCAGTACCTGAAGAACGCCGCCAATCGAGACCAATGCACCCATCGCGATGATCGATTCCACGTAGAGCGGCCGAAGCTCCGCCTTATCCCGGACCAGAAACAGCAAGACCAGGAACTGCAGCGTGTCCAGATACTCATTCTTGACGACATAGAAAGGGCTCTTCACAAAGAAGTGCGGAGCGACAAAGGCAAGACCTAACAGATAAGCGCCGAGCACGTACCCCCTCTTTTTGTAACCTAGAGTAAGTATGAGTGCAAGAAGTAAGAAGGCTACATCCTTAGTGAGTAACACTGAAAGGGGAGGTGCGTGTAGATAGCCTGTGTTGATGTCTCCCATCTGGAATAGATATACATATGTATATTGAACCCAACTGAGGCACCAGTACACGGAAAGAAGCTTCTCTATCGGTGCTCTGGATCTTGAGATGGCAAGCCCAACGATTACGGTATAGGGATAGACCAACAGGGCAATCGGCACACACCTTACTGCCCATCCATAAGCAAGAACAGAGCTTATGGCCAAGTGCATCCACCAGTGATGCCCGATCTGGTTCCCAGTCCCTATTGAAGCCTCAGTATTACTCACTGCGGGATCACCCTCAGAGAGGCTATCTTCCTCATCACTGATTGGGCTACTCCATCGTAGTCCACTGCCTTCGCATAGACGTCC
>ENA-OSEO01001899-OSEO01001899.1-sediment-metagenome-genome-assembly--contig:-NODE-1899-length-33587-cov-4.116622_pt1 | contig 33587 bp, 29 predicted proteins | sample MGYA00237883_ERZ534232 | MGnify/ENA metagenome assembly ERZ534232 | reverse complement strand
GAATTCCTTTATTTTAATGGGGAAGTAAATTCCGTCCATTTGTCCCGAGATCATCTGTTCTATGCTGATGTCGCCATGGGAAGGACCGTAAATCTCAATTTCACTACCCTGCCGGAAAAGCGGCGCAAAAAACGGCAAGGCATTGATGTGATCCCAGTGGGGATGGGTGATGAAAATTTTTGCTTCAATTAACAGGCGGTTTTCGGCTATCAGGTTGTCGGATAACGATTTGATGCCGGTGCCGGCGTCGAATATGAACAGGGTGTTGTCGGAAAAATCCAGGCTGATGCAGGAGGTATTCCCGCCATACCGGATGGTGTTATTGCCGGGGGCAGGCAAGGTACCATGCACCCCCCAGAAGGTCACTTCAATCCGGTCCTCGATAATTTTCAGCAGTTGAGCGACGATAGTTTTCGGATTGACCGGTTTAACGATATAGCCGTCAGCGCCGAAAGAAAAAGCCTGTTTACGGTCAAATTCATAAGGTTTGGCGGTAACCACCACGATTTTGGTTGCATCCAGGCTCCGTTTGCTGCGAAGGTGTTGGATCAGAGCCAACCCGTCGATTTCAGGCATCATCAGATCCACAATCACACAGTCAGGCTGCTGCGCAATGATTTCCCCAAGGGCAGTGCGGCTGGAAGTGTTTGCAGAAACTGTTTGGGCATCCTTTTCCAAATACCGGGTCATCAGGTTGATGGAAATCCGATCATCATCGACGATGTAAAATCTATAGCGTTTTTTCAAATGGTGCACCCTGTAAGTTTAGCTGACGCAAACCCTCCGGATTTCATCCAGATCGGTCAATCCTTTAAATACTTTATGAATGCCGTCCTGGATCAGCGTGGCCATACCGTCCCCGGCGGCCTGTTTAAAAAGTTCATCGGTAGGCGCTTCGGTTTTGATCATTTTCTTGATTTCTTTGGTGCCCACCATGAGCTCGTGAATACCGAGCCGGCCCTTATATTTCGATCCGGAACAGACTTCACACCCTTCGGCGCGAAACATTTTTAATTCCGGCGAGTACTTGATACCCGTCGCATCAAAAGCTTCATTACCGTAAAGCATGCGGATGGTTTCGAATTCCTCTTCAGTGGGATGATATTCCCTTTTGCAGGACTTGCATAACCGCCGGACGAGCCGCTGGGCCAGTACCCCCAGAAACGCGTCAGAAAAATTAAGGGGGTTGAGGCCCATGTCCAAAAGACGGGTAATGGTTTCGGGTGCGCTGTTGGTGTGCAGGGTTGAAAAGACCAGATGGCCGGTCAGAGAGGCTTCGATCCCAATGGATGCGGTTTCTTTATCGCGCATTTCACCGATCATGATGATATCCGGGTCCGCCCGCAAAAAGGCGCGCATGACCCTGGCAAAATCCAGACCGATTTTGGGCTTGCATTCCACCTGCCGCAGGCCTTGCTGGGAGATTTCGACCGGGTCTTCGGCGGTCCATATTTTGACTCCGGGTTTATTAATGTACCCAAGTGCGGAGTGCAGGGTAGTCGTTTTACCCGAACCGGTCGGCCCGACTACCAGAAAGAGACCGTAGGGCTGAAGGATAATTTTTTTGGCTTGCTCCAGATTCCGTTCACTCAGCCCCATGTCATCAAATTTCATGGCGCCGGATTCTGCCAGGATTCGGAGCACGGCATCTTCGAAACCACCGGCGGTCGGTAGGGTTGCCAGCCGCAGCTCAAACGGCTTAACCCCTTTGCGTTTAAATTTGATTTTGCCGTCCTGCGGCAGGCGTCTTTCGGCAATATCCAGGTTTGCCATAATCTTTAACCGGGAAATGAGCCCGCGCGTGGTATTCAAGGGAACCTGCAGAACCTCCTGGCAGACGCCGTCGATGCGGTAACGAATATCGGTCTTTTTGGTAATAACCGACGGTTCGATGTGAATATCGGACGCGTCTTTGCGGTAAGCGGTAATTAAAATCTGATCCACCATGCGCACCACCTGACTGGAAGCTTCATCCAGTCCCCTGTCGTCTTCTGTCGGCTGATCGTCGTCTTCTTCAAAGTCGATTTCCGGCAGCATGAACATACTACCTTCTTCATCTTCCTGCTGGGTTTCGGCGGCGGTATTCTTCTGGTCGTAAAAATAGTTGATGAATGCGACAATATCTTCCTTTATGCCGACGGTCATTTTATATTTTTTGGCTTTGATAAGGGTTGAAATAAAGTCGGTGCGGGTGATGTCGGCCGGATTGTCGATCAGGATTTCCACCTCTCCGGTGGTCATTTCCCAGTTTAAGGGGACCCATGAGTTTTGCAGCAGAAACGGTTTTTTTAATTTCCTCATAAGCTCATAAGGAATCGGCGTTTTGGGATCAAAGGCTTTAAAGGGGCATTTGTAAAAAAGAGATAGAGATTTTCCCATTTCTTCTTTTTTGATTTTTATATGTTCGACAAGGATAAATTCAATACTTTTATTTGCCTTTTTGGCCAGTGACAGCGCTGTTTCCAGTTGGTCTTTGGTCACGATTTTATACTTCAAGAGATAATCGTATTTGGACCTGAACTTGGTTGCCGAGAGCAGTGTGCCGATCTTTGCTTTAACTTCCGGATAATCCGGATTAATTTCACTGACGGACTGAAACAATTCCAGGGCCAGATCCTTGTGCCTGCGTTTTTCCATTTCAAGTCCGAGGCTATACCTGATATCGGCCTTGACGGCATCGGTCAGATTATTGTCGTAGATTATTTTATATATCTGGTCGATTACCCGGGAGGGGGAATGAAGTTTAAAAAGGCAGTCCACCAGCCCGGGAATAACATCAATAACGGGATACTCCAGACCAAACAACTTAATGTATTCATCGATGGCCTCATTGAACAGGCCCAGCTCATTAAATGCCGAGATACTTCCCAGAATGTCATGGACATCTTCTTCCACTTTCCAGGTCTCTTTGAATTTTGAGACATCATCGGAGGTGAGGGTTTGATCAACCTTTTCAAACTCGGCGATTTCATTTTTAAGAAGCTGTATTTTTTCGTTGAAAAGTTTCCGGCGGTTGGGTTCCAGTATGGGAGTAGAGGAAAGAATTTGTTCGTATATCTCAAGGGATTCATTTAATAGACCGTGTGCATGATATGCCTCGGCTTCTTTTGCTTTGGAATCAACATCGGTTTTGTCTGTTTCGTGCACGCTGCTCATGAGATTTAACTCCGCTATTTTTTATGATTGCTTTTTAAAAAAGCGGGTAAGTCCTTTAGTTTTCTGGGACTCCTTGTCAAGTTCCGCAAGTAAAATATTACAGTTGATTCGAACCAATGCAAGGGGGGCAAGCCGTTCCAGCACCACCAGCAAAAACCCTTTGCGATTTCTGATGATATAAAACATGATGTTTTCAAAAACCAATTCAGTTTCCTGGATGTTATCCAATTCAGCTGCAAAAAGTGACAGATCCCATCTGTTGATCGCCTGCGGTTCCGTTTGTTTATAATACTGAAAAAAAACGCTTCCATCAAATGAAAAATAGATGATACCCAGAACCTGTTCGATTTCCATGAGTTCTTTTAAATGCGCATTCATTTATTCACTCAGAACCTGTAGGATTTTGTCATGGGGGCTTTGCGTCGTGACGGAGATGACCATTGTCTTTTCTGCCGGAAGGACGATATGGTCAGTCGCCCCCCCCGTGTTCATATAGCAGCACTTTAAAGCGCCGGCCTTAAAGAACCTTCCAAGGGCGATGGCCTCCGATGTCAAGATGTCCCAACTGTCGTCATGAAAAATTTCCTTCAGCCATTTTTTGTCACCTTCTAATTTTTCCAGCTTGCTGCGAATGTCGACTGCCGGTGAAACTTCGTGCGATTGAGATAGTTCCGGATGATTCAGGTTTCCAGATCGTGTGGGCTGACTTTCCGACGTTGAGCCGCCTGTTTCGGCCGCCTCGTCTTTTAACCGCATGGCCTCCATCAGGATCGCCTGGAAGTTATCCTTTATTTGTTTGGTTACGACTGCACAAGTATCCTGAATGGACAAAATAACCTGATTCCAAGAAAGGATCTGATAGGCGCTCTGCAGTCCTTTGGCATTCCTTATACGGGCATCATAAAGTTCACCGTTTTTAAAAAATAAAACACCCTTTACTCCGGAGGCTTTATTCGTAACCCGGATGGTGCAGGTTTTCTGTTCCATCTCAACGAGTTGAAGGAACATTTCCAAAGGAACCGTTTGTAGGACGCCGCCCTCAGATTCTTTAGCCAGGCGTGCGATAATTTTTTGGGACAGCTCTTCCATTACAAAAGGTTTTTCCAGATATTCAGCGGCGCCTCTTTCAAGGGCATTTTTTTTTGAAGTCGGTGAACTATAGGCCGTCAATATGATGACCGGTATATCCGGGTAATTTTCAGAAAGGTGTGCGAGGAGGGCAAATCCGTCCATACGGGGCATGTGCAGGTCGGTCAAAACCAATGAAATATGATTTTCTTTTAAAATGGCGACGGCCTGCTGACCATCTTCAGCTGTCAGAAGGGTAAAAGAATCTTTGAGTTTCTTCAGCTTATTTTCAGTTAATTTCAGCAGAATGCGGTCATCATCGACCATCAGCACTTTTTTAGGCATTTGGTTTCCTTTCAGGTTCCGTCGTTTTAAATCTTAATGCCGAAGCGTGTGATTTCATCCTGATACTGTTTTTTCAAGGGGCCAAGCTTTTGCATCAGCAACGCCTGAAGTCCCAGATCCTCAGCCAGCTCCAGGACACTTTCGGAGACGCCTTTGACAATTTGCGGTAGTGGGGTATCCCCCGTAAATTCAAAGGTACCGTCGGTGTATTGAACTTCGGCTGCAAAGGGATCAAGAAACTCATAAATATCGGCTTTTTCAAAAAACTTCTTTTTCAGAAGCGTATCAAAATCCGTTTTTATTCTTTTTTCGGCGGCAATCAGCGACTCCAGGACCGATAATAGGCTTTGAAGAAAGGCAACACCCTCACCCGGAAGGTGTTTAATGTTTGCGGGGGAATCGGCATTGCCCTTGAAACGATTCAGGTCGATACACTTGACATGAAAAGAAGCACCTGATTGCTTTGATTTTAAAATTAATCGTTGAAGGTTTTGCTTCATATCGGATGGTTCGTCCGCCTCCCATGGGCAGGTAACACCGATGATCTGGCCGTTGTTGAAAAAGATATGGCCGTGATCGGACAGGCCTGTTATGGCGACGCTGATGTAGCCGGTAAGATTCTCCGTGTTTATTCGTCTGATCAAGCCGTCAAGGGTTGCAGCATCCGTCTTGAGATTACGATAGCAGTCTTGGGCATAATTTAAATTCGCCCAAAAATGAAATGTGTCCGGTTCAATCTCATAAACAGATACCATAAAGTTGTGTGTTTTCAAATTCCTGATCAATTCATCTCTGGCGGAAATGCCGTCCATCAGGTTATTTTTTTCTTCAAAAAAGACATTCGTAATAGTATCTTCATCGAAAAAAATGATGCCCTCAGCGGCAGATGATTTCAGGTGAATCCCACCGGTTCCCAACTCAGCCTGGTAATGTTCGATCAATTTTTCCATATCGAGGTAGTAACTGTTCAGGTTATGTATGACCGGCTTTTCTGGAGAGATTATTATCATTTTATCCTTCTACAACCTGCGTCGCAACCGTTCAATTGAAATACGGATGCTGTCCTGCATCCTCGCGATGGCTTCGGCAAGATCGCCAATCTCATCTTTTCTATTCGCCCGAATTTCCATATCCAGTTCGCCGATGCTGATCCGGTTGGCGGCATCGGTTAATTTTATGATAGGCTTGGAAATCGTACGGCCTGAAAACCAGGCGACAATCGAGACAAAACCGATGATGATCACCAGCAGGAGATAGGCAAAGGACATCAACTGGTCAATCCGTTTGGAAACTTCGATTTCGTCTTTTTGAATTGCGATTTTCCAATCGAATTTCATTGGGCCGATATACCCCAGAACGGATTCTCCCCTTTGATTTTGAAAAGATATCAAACCGGTTCGGCCGGTCTGGTATGCACGGATCAGGGGCGACCAATTCATCTGCTCCTGCTTGATTCCGTGGGTGTCGATCGGGTAAGCATCCATCGCCTGATTATTCTTGACTAAAAAAGCAACCCCGGGATTGCCGGCCGCATGGCTGATAATCTGCTTTGAAATCTGATCGATTCGAATCGGCTGGATGACTCCTCCGACGACGCCTGCCGGGTTTTTAATCGGAACGGCAACCATTAGAAAGGGCTTGCCGGATTTTGTCTGTTGTATCATCCGCCATAGAGGCGATTGGTTGCGGATCATATTTTGAAAAAGAGATTGGGCCGAATGATCCTCCAGTTGCGGGTCCGTGCAACCGCTGAAGAATTTGCCGTTTGCATCAATGACAAAGATGCCTTCTAATTGCGGGTAAATTTTACAGGCGGCTTCAAGCAGCGAATCCTGCAATGCCCGGTCCATTGAAACCATAGCGTCCATTTCTGCCAAGGTTTTGAGGATCCTTTCCTTCTCATCGAACCATTCATCCATCTGCCGAACCATGCTCGTAAATAATTGGGTACTGTGCTGGGTTGCTTCAAAGCGAATGCGTTCTTTGGCTTGTGAAAAAATAACCCCCCAGAAAATCACCAGCGGTATCAGGCTGACCAGAATCATTACAATAAAAAGCTTTGCGGTCAGACCGAAACGGAAACGGCCCGGTCGCATGAATTGATTGTCTATCAATTTTTTCTTTTTGGGTCTTTTCGGGAGGGGCAACTTCTCTTTTGCGTTGTCAATGGCTGAAGTGGTAGAGCTTGCCTTTATTTTTGCGGCGGGGGTTGCGGCTGCGGTGGGCTCAGAAGGTGATTTTTTGGGGATTAAACCGGTCTTGGTAGCAGTGATCATATGGCCGCAGCGCTTACAGGCAAATATGGCCTCTGTGCCTTTTATCCGGGCAGGATCCAGCTGATATTTTGTACCGCATTCTTCACAGATAAGAATCATGGTCGAGAGATCCTTTTTCCAATAACAATCGGCAAAAAGAAAGGCAGCGATAATCTCATTGCGCCAATTCTTTAATCTTTTTTAACAGCGCTTGCTGAAATGCGATTTTTTTTTCTTGACGCTGAATTTGCCGGGATAAACGGTCTACCAACTCGGCTGCACGCTGACGGGGAACTTCGGCCATACTACAACCAAATTCCTGAATTTCCTCTTCAATAATATATCCGGCGATGGGTCCCATCGCCAGAGACAGCTGAATCGTTAAAAAGTCAAAAAATTCATCATCTAAAAATAAATCCATTCCTCACTCTCCGGTAGCCCCAATGAAATTTAATGGATCAAAAGTGCGAATATAATAACAGGTTTATACATGCAAGTGAAGCTTAGATTTTGTGTCGCATCGGGGCAGCCTTCACATAGACGATCATCGGTGCAGTTGCTTTAATTCTTCCCGCAGGGATTTGAATTCCTTTTGTATGAGTATTTTCAATTCATCGATGGCCTGGAGGGCAGCGTCTTTAGGCGGATTGATTGTTAAATCCGGGGTAGCAGCCGCCGAAACCTCTTTTGTCGGGGTTGAAGTTTGGGTTGGTTCAATGGGCGCCGTTGTTGTCTTTGCAGCCGATTTTATATCTTTTGAAGGGGGTGGTTCCGTTTTCGTCAGCAACTGCTGCTTCAAGTTTTTGAATTTTGCGATTTCGGCCGAAAGAATTCGGCGGCTTTGCATTTCCGTGATGGTTTTCGAGTTTGCTACTTTTTGAAGGCCGGCATGAATGGAATGCAGTAATTTTATGGAATCCGGCAGTGCGGTGGCCTTTTTGGCATTGATGTATCGACCCACCGTGTGGAGAAGCTTGAGCAGTGAGTAAATTACCTTGTTGTCTCTATAAATATTAATCAAACGGTTTGTTTCTGCAATCAACCGCTCCATGATCTTATCGGAAATTTCCCATTCAATGGAGAGGATAATTTCTTGGAGAATAGATAATTCCGAATTTTCTTGAGGCACATGATTTGTGATCGGAGCCGGGACATCTGACTTGTCCGCGTCCCCAAAAAATTCCCCCAATCGGCTATTGATTTCATCGGCGAATGTTGCTTTTTTATCGGCCATAATATTATCCTTATTTCAGGGCTAGTTTCTCCTGCAAGGAAGAAACTGTTAAAGAGATTGCCTTTTTCATGGTTTCAACAACATTTTCCCCTCTTAAGGCGCTGGCAGCGAATGAAGGCGCCTTTAACTGTGTGTTCAAAACACTTTCAAGTTTTTCGGGTGACAGTATGGGGATTCCTTCTTTTACAAGGTCCTGTTTATTGTACTGTATAACCAGTGGTATTTTAAAAATATTTTTATCAAAAGTGGCTAAATTTTCTTGGAGGTCCTTGAGGGAAAGCAGGTTCATTTTTTCCCTGAGAGCCATTGAATCGGCTACAAACACAATTCCGTCCACACCCCTTAAAATCAGTCTGCGGGTTGCCTGATATTTGACTTGGCCCGGCACGGTATACATCTGCATCTTAATACTGTACCCTCCGATCATGCCGATATCCAACGGCAGAAAATCAAAAAACAGGGTGCGGTCGCCATACGTTTTTACCGTTGTCATCTTTGTCGTCATACGGCCTTGAAATTTTTTGTAAATATATTCCAGGTTGGTTGTTTTACCGCCCCTGCCGGGGCCATAGTAAACCAATTTAACCTGAACCTCCTTTGTTTTCGGATTAATTAATGCCAAGTCAGACACCTCAAATTGTATGTAAACTTAAAAATGAAATCTATTTTTCGATAGAACAGCGCCTTTATCTTTATGATTGTTTCGGCTACTTTCAGGCGTAAAAAACCCAGCGACACCTCTTTCCCAAATACTGTGAATCAGCAGTAAATCCTCGGCTACCCTGCTGAAATGAATGTTTTCCTTTTCACCCTTATGAAACAGCAGGGAAAAATCAGTTTCGCCGATTTTCAGGGTAAAAGCAAGAAGCCCTTCGGGATACCGGTTGTTTCTAAGATATCCGTAACCGTAATAATTATAGTAACTATCTAAGTAGGTTCAAGTACCAAAATATCAGCGTGGGACCCCAAAAGATATACGTTATTGCGCCGATTGACAGAAAGGGTCCAAAGGGCACAGCCAGTTTTCCGTCTTTGGCTTGTCCGATCATGGAGAGTATCCCTGCGAAAGTGCCAACGGCCGAAGCAACGAAAATCGTAAATAGAACCCCCTGCCAGCCCACAAGGGTACCGATCATGGCCAGCAGCTTAATATCGCCGCCGCCCATACCCTCTCGTTTGGTTAAGAGATGATACGCCCAGGCGACTGCAAAAAGGCTTCCGCCGCCCACTATGAACCCGATAATGGAATCTTTATAACCGATGGTCGAAACGACAAATGATGATAAAAAAAACAAGGGAATGCCGGGCAAGGTAATTCGGTCGGGAATGATTTGATGATCGATGTCAATAAAGGTGATCACCAGCAATGCAGCGATAAAAAAATAATAGACCAGACCTTCCAGGGTGATGCCAAATTTAAGGTATACGCAGAGTGCAAAAAATCCGCCTAAGATTTCGACCAAGGGATAACGATACGAGATCGGAGCACTGCAATAACGGCATTTTCGCTTTAACAACAAAAAACTTAAAATGGGGATATTGTCATAAAATTTTATTGTATTACCGCACTTCGGACACTGCGACCGGGGGGGATTAACGATCGATTGAGAATTCGGAAGCCTGAAAATGCAGACATTCATGAAGCTGCCAACGCATAAGCCAAATAAAAACGTTAAAAATTCGATCAGATAGTCTGAAACCGTCAATGTTACCATGATGACTCCGCAGAAACAGGAATAGGCGCCGCTCATTTTAAATTCGGGTTTTATTTTATGGCAACCTATGTGCTTTTTATAAAAAAAGCAAGAATGTTATTGTCAAACCCAAATAATGTTTTATAATGATGACAGCATTTTAATCAGATTAGGCATTTTAAAACGGCCTCGTAAACTGGGCTGCCGGTTCGGACAGTTTTGTCCGGATTTTTTATTTCAGGTTTATGGAGCGGAAAAACCGTTTCTGTCTGTTTGATTTTACATAGAATTGAACGGGCAAAATGCATTACCGTAATTGAATTTAGGCATTTAGGAGATAAAATGGCTGAAACCGACAAGGATGACCTTGTAAGCATTATCGATGATGACGACAAGAACATCCATATCCCCAACCCATTGCCGCTCATACCGGTCAGGGATGTTGTTATTTTTACCGATATGCTGTTACCGCTTTTCATTGGGCGGGAACGATCGGTCCGGGCAATCGAAGAAGCGGTGAAACAGGACCGGTTGTTGCTTCTGGCTACACAAAAGGATCCAGGTACGGAGGAGCCGTTACCGGAACAAATTTACGCGATGGGGACGGTCGGTCGCATATTGAGAATACTGAAGCTTCCGGATGGACGCGTCAAGGCTTTGGTTCAAGGAATCGCCAGGGCTAAAATAGTTCAATATGTCAGGAAAAGATCATGGTATCGCGTTAAAATTGAAACGATTACGGAGCAACCCTTAAAAGACGTTAACCTGGAAATAGAAGCCCTGATGCGGAATGTTATTGAACATTCCGAAAAAATTCTGGCGCTTCGTGGTGAGTTGACCAGCGATGTCGGCGCTATCCTGCAGAGCATTAGTGACCCCGGCAAACTGGCTGATCTGGTTGCGTCAAATCTGAAATTGAAAGTGGATGAGTCGCAGCAATTGTTGGAGCTGATCGATCCGGTCCAGCGGCTCAGACAGGTGAATAATCTGTTGTCCCGGGAAGTGGAAATGTCTGCTATGCAGGCAAAAATTCAATCCGAGGTCAGGGATGAGATATCAAAAAGCCAACGGGATTATTTTCTCCGGGAGCAGGTCCGGGCGATTCACAAGGAACTGGGTGAACAGGATGAAAGGTTCCAGGAGCTTGACGATTACCGAAAAAAGATCAAACGGGCCAAGATGTCGAAAGAGGCCGATCTTGAAGCCTTAAAACAGCTCAGCCGTTTAGAGCAGATGCATCCGGACTCGGCGGAAGCGTCGATCGTACGTACCTATCTGGATTGGCTGGTTGAATTACCGTGGGGCCGATCGACCCAGGATGTAATTGATATCAAAGAAGCAAAAACCGAACTGGATAAGGATCATTACGCCCTGCACAAGGTCAAAGACCGTATTCTGGAATATTTGAGCGTCCGCAAATTAAATCGCAAAATGAAAGGTCCGATTCTCTGTTTCGTCGGACCGCCGGGGGTCGGTAAAACATCTTTGGGCCGGGCAATCGCCCGGGCCATGAAACGCAAATTTATCAGGATTTCTCTCGGGGGAATTCGGGATGAAGCTGAAATCAGGGGGCACCGACGAACCTATATCGGTGCACTGCCGGGCAGAATATTACAAGGACTCAAACAATGCGGCAGCAATAACCCCGTGTTTATGATGGACGAAATTGATAAGTTGGGTGCTGACTTCAGGGGTGATCCCTCGTCGGCCTTGTTGGAGGCCTTGGATCCGGAACAAAATTTTGCGTTCAGCGATCATTATTTGAATTTGCCGTTCGATCTGTCTAGAGTGATGTTTATTCTGACTGCAAATTTGACCGATACCATTCCTTCGGCCCTACTCGACAGAATGGAAGTGATCACGCTTTCGGGTTATACTGAAGAAGAAAAAAAGATTATTGCCCAGACCCATCTGATCCCTCGTCAGATCAAAGAAAACGGGCTGAAGCGACAAACATTTTCCATCAGCTCGGGTGCGCTCAGCCAGATTATTTCAGAATATACTTCTGAAGCGGGACTTAGAAATCTTGAACGGGAAATCGGTACGATTTGCCGCAAGGTTGCTCGCCGGATCGCCGAAGGGGAAAAAGGCCCATTTCGCATTACCGGGTCCAGTCTGCAAAAATATTTGGGGGTTCATAAGTATTATCCTGAAATGGATCAGGAAAACAGTCAAATCGGTTTGGCGACCGGCCTGGCTTGGACCCAAGTCGGCGGAGAAGTTTTGTATGTGGAAGCCACGCTGATCGGCGGTAAGGGCGAATTGATCATTACCGGTCAACTGGGTGATGTCATGCAGGAGTCGGCACGGGCTGCGGTCACTTATGCCCGCGCCAATCTGGTTTCATTTGGAATAGATGAGAATATTTTCGAAAATATGGATGTCCACATTCATATTCCGGCCGGCGCTATCCCGAAGGACGGCCCGTCGGCAGGAACCGCAATGACAACGGCATTAATTTCGGCTTTAATGAAGAAACCGGTCAACAGTAAGGTAGCAATGACCGGTGAAATTACGTTAAGAGGGCGCATCCTTCCCATCGGCGGGCTCAAAGAAAAATCCCTGGGGGCTTTACGGTCAGGCATTCGGACGATTATCATTCCTGAAAAAAACAAAAGAGACCTGGCGGAAATTCCAAGTTATATCAGGCGGAAAATAAAATTTGTTTGTGTAAAGCACATGGATGAAGTCCTGCCGATCGCTTTTGAAACCGATTCGATTCCGGTCAATTCTAAATAATTGTCATTTTCCATATGCGAATCTTAGCACTGGACACGGCAACCCAAAGCGGCAGCGTTGCCATATTGAATGACCAATCGATAATGGCCGAGTCGACGCGCGTCAGCACCCAAACCCATGCGATTCATCTAATTGAAATGGTACAGAATACGGTCGGGATGGCGGGCTTGACGCTGCCGGATATCGATGGGTATGCCGTGGGGCGCGGACCCGGCAGTTTTACCGGGCTGCGAATCGGAATCAGTACGATAAAGGCTCTGGCTGTTGCCATGGAAAAACCCGTTGTGGGGGTCTCTAACCTTGACGCACTCGCCATGCAGGCGGCGGCAATTTCACAAAATATGATTTGTCCACTGATGGATGCCCGCAAAGGGGAGGTATATTTTTCATGCTACCGCTATGAAAATGAGAATTTACAGAAATTAACAACGGACCAGGTTTCGCCCATTGATGAGGTTCTTTCGGCTGTAAATACAGCCTGTGTGTTTATCGGTGAGGGGGCGCGGATTTATCAGGAGAAAATAAAACAAAAAGTCGGTCTGCATGCCTCTTTCGCAGCAGCTGACCAAAATACTATCCAGGCATCGACAATAGGTCGACTTAGCATGAATCGATTCAAACGGGAGAATACCGACAATATTGCCACGCTGGCTCCGGATTACATTCGAAAATCGGATGCGGAGCTCGGTTTTGGGCATAAAAACCAATCGCTTCAAATTCAGGTCTGATGGACCCGGTTGCTTTCAGCGACCGGCTTTCTTTTATTTATCAAATTATTTCGATTGGTTAAAATAATAAGAAACAATTGACATTTTTTTTGAATTCTTATAAATTAAAATTTCAGGTTTATATTTAATTTGCTTGTGATGATGTAATGCAAACACCGATAAAGTGATTTTAATGGATAACTTTTCTTGGACGGATTCTCCCAACCCGGTCGCATTTCCAGTGGCGAGGCCGGGATATCCGGTTATATTTGCGGCGGCATTTGTGACCGCTATATTGGCCCTTTTAGGCCTGACTATTATAGCCCTCGTCAGCCTTGGGATTACCTTGTTTATTTGTTATTTTTTCAGGGACCCGGATCGGGTGGTGCCGCGTAAAGAGGGCGTCGTGGTTTCACCGGCTGACGGCCGGGTGATATCGGTGTCAACAACGGTAAATGAGCGCTTTTATGACGGTCCGTGTCTAAAAATAAGTATTTTCATGTCAATTTTTAACGTCCATGTCAATCGCATGCCCGTTAAGGGAGAAGTGACGAATATCGTTTATCACCCCGGAAAGTTTTTCTCGGCTAATCTGGATAAAGCATCCGATCAGAATGAGCATAATGCGGTGTTTCTAAAAACCGAAGAAGGCCTCCAGATGAGCGTGGTTCAGATAGCGGGTCTGATTGCCCGACGTATCATCTGCAAGTTGCAGGTGGGGGACTCGGTGAATCGTGGAGAGCGGTTTGGTATGATATGCTTTGGTTCCCGCGTAGACGTTTATCTGCCGCAAAATGTTATACTGACGGTTGCGGTCGGCGATAAGGTGCAAGGGGGCACATCGGTTTTGGGTGTGTTGAAATGAGTAAAAAGAAATTTAAATAGAAACAGCGGGCGAGCGCTTAATCAATCGGCATGGATATGCCCAAAGAATTTTTGTAAACTCAGATCATACAGACACTTTTGAAAATAGGATGAGGGACTCATTGTTATGGGGACCCGGTCATCATTTACAGCTTTGTTTTTCATAAAGGGATAAAATCATTATGGCAAAAAAAAGATTTAATGTTGCTGTGGCTGGGGCAACCGGTGCGGTCGGCAATCAAATGATAACCTGTCTGGAAGATCGAAATTTTCCGGTCAAGTCCATCAAGTTCCTTGCTTCGCAGCGCTCGGTCGGCCGCAAGCTCCGTTTTAAAGGTGACCTGATTGATGTTCAAGAGTTAACGGCAGGTGCTTTCAAGGGAAGTGACATCGCTCTTTTTTCGGCCGGGGGGGGGACCAGCTTGCAATTTGCACCATTTGCAGCAAAAGACGGCTGTGTCGTGGTTGACAATTCAAGCGCCTGGCGAATGGATCCGGATGTTCCGTTGGTGGTGCCGGAAGTTAACCCATTGGATGTGGCGCACTACACAAAAAAAGGAATTATTGCAAACCCGAACTGTTCAACCATACAAATGGTGGTCGCCCTTTTTCCCATACATAAAAAGTACAAGATAAAAAGAATTGTCGTTTCAACCTATCAGGCCGTATCGGGTACCGGCAAGAAAGCAATTGATGAACTATACGATCAAACTCGCGCGATGATCAATTTCCTGGATTATAAAAGGGAAGTTTATCCACACCGGATAGCGTTTAATTGTCTGCCGCATATCGACGTCTTTCTTGAAAATGGCTATACCAAAGAAGAAATGAAAATGGTTCATGAGACCAGAAAGATCATGGGCGATGATTCAATTAACGTTACGGCCACAGCCGTACGAGTCCCCGTTTTTTTTAGCCATTCTGAATCTGTCAATGTGGAGACTGAAAAGCCGTTAACGGTCGAAGCCGTCAAAAAACTCCTTCAAAAAGCGCCGGGAGTAAAAGTTATGGATGACCCTGCCAAGAAGCTGTATCCGATGTCGATTGATGCGGCCGGGCAGGATCTGACAATGGTGGGTCGAATTCGAAGGGATGAATCGGTTCCCAACGGGATGAATATGTGGATTGTGGCCGATAATATCAGAAAGGGGGCTGCAACCAACGCAGTTCAAATCGCTGAGATCTTGGCAAGTGATTATCTGTAGGTTTAAGCAGGCTGCTGAATAGCTGCGCCTAATGCCGCTTTACGGCATTAGGCGGCTCTCGCCAGTGCTCACATAATTCTGAGGCCTTTTCGCAAATTGGTCAAGCGGCATCAGTACCATCCTGAATCCTGCAAAATTCAGATCACAATTTGTACAAAGGAGTGTTACGTTGGAACGTGTGCCCATAACAAAGCAAGGTTATGAAACCCTTAAACAAGAGCTGGAGTATTTAAAAGCTATCGAGCGGCCTAAGAATATTCGGGCGATTGAAGAAGCTCGTTCCCATGGAGACCTTTCCGAAAATGCCGAATTTTCGGCGGCTAAAGAGCGCCAGGCTTTTATTGATGCAAGGCTCAGCGAGTTAGGTTATAAACTCTCCAATGCCGTTATTATCGATCCGGACAAAATTACCAAAGATCGAGCCTTTTTTGGCTGTATGGTGGTATTGGAAAATGTGGATACCGGTGAGAATGTTGAATATCAGCTGGTGGGTCCGGATGAATCAAATATAAAAGCAGGACGAATTTCGGTTTCCTCGCCGCTCGGAAAGTTAATTATAGGAAAAAAACCCGGTGATGAAATTGTGCTACACGCCCCGGGCGGTCAAAGGCGTTACGAACTGATTGAAATACTATAACTTTAGCGATCATAAACAAAAATGAAAAAGAGGGGCACCGGTTTAAGAGAGTCGTCATTTCCGTCTTGTGTGTCAAATCGTAGCATGGCTTTTTAAGGTGAGTTATCGATTAAGAATTTTTTTCATAACATCGAAATAAGGTCCTAAACGACTGTACATTTATTAACTAAACTATCATATACTGGAGGGTATCAGTGGCGCGAATTACTGTTGAGGATTGCATCAAAAAGATTCCGAACCGTTTTATATTGGTCAACCTGGCCGCCAAGCGGGTCAGGCAAATTCGAGAAGGGTCGGAATATTTGGTAAGTTCTCCTAAAAATGAAGATATTGTTGTGGCCCTCCGGGAGATTGCGGCGGGGAAGGTAACATTAAAGCAAGATTAATTTTGAAATGGCTTTTAAAAAAAGTCATAATTACAAGGTGCTGAACAGGGCTGTCGGAAAAGCGTTGCATCTTTATAATATGATCTCTGACGGCGACCGGATTGCGGTGGGCCTTTCCGGCGGAAAAGACAGCCTTTCGCTTATGAGAATATTAAGGGATCGTCAGGCCTATGTACCGATTAGATACAAGCTGTTTGGGATCTTTATTGATCCGGGGTTCCCGGGAAGTTTCGGTGCATCTCTTGAAAAATATTGCTGCGAAAAAAGCGACTATCTGCGAGTGGAATATACGCAATGCGGCATGATCGGTCACAGCCCCCAGAACCGTGAAAATCCCTGCTTTCTTTGTTCTAAGCTTCGCCGTAAACAACTGTTTGAAGTTTCTGCCGAACTTGGCTGCAACAAACTGGCACTGGGTCATAACAAAGATGACATCATCGAAACTTTATTTTTGAATATATGCTATGGCGGTGAAATCAGTACCATGGTTCCTTCCCAGTCTTTTTTCAATGGCAAGTTAAGGATCATCCGACCGCTCGCCCATGTCGATGAAGACACGATTCGTCGGTTTGCAACCGAGAATAAATTTCCGGAATTTGTCAACCCATGTCCCACCGCAAAAGTTACTAAACGCCAGGAAATCAAGGAACTTTTACATTCGCTTTATAGAAACAATAAAAAAGTAAAAGGAAATATCTTCAGGTCCATGAGCCACGTTAAAAGCGAATATCTTTTAAAATAGAAATGTCGTTTTTAAAGTGAATAGCTCAGGATCTGACGAAAAAAACCATGAAAGATACCCAAAATCAAAGGGATTATCGCAATATTCCCATCGATAAAGTCGGAATAAAAAATCTTCGCTACCCTATTACGGTATTAGATCGCCGCAACGGGTACCAGCATACCGTTGCATCTATAAATATGTACGTCGATCTGCCGCATAAATATAAAGGGACTCATATGAGTCGCTTTGTAGAGTTGTTGCATTTATTTCGTCCGGAAGTCTCGTTAAAAAGAATTTCGGTTGTTCTTGAAAAAATGAAAAAACATCTAAATGCCGCTTCTGCGGTGATAGAAGTCACTTTTCCTTATTTTATTGAAAAAAAAGCACCGGTCAGTCAATCTCCCGGCCTTTTGGATTATACCTGCAGAATAATCGGATCCAGCCATCCGGACGGAAAGGTTGACTTGATTTCTGAAGTGATTGTTCCGATTTCATCCGTTTGCCCCTGCTCAAAAGAAATCAGCGAGATTGGCGCTCATAATCAGAGGGGTGAAGTTCGGCTCAGTACACGTTTTAAAAAATTCATATGGATGGAAGACATGATCGAACTTGTGGAAGCCTGCGCTTCTTGTGAAGTCTACTCGGTTCTAAAACGGGTCGACGAAAAGTGCGTGACCGAGAGGGGCTTTTCAAATCCAAAATTTGTTGAAGACATCGTTCGAGATATTGCCAAAAAAATAAAGGAAGACAGCAATATTACCTGGTTTTCAGTCAGCGCAGAGAATTTTGAATCGATTCATAATCACAGTGCCTATGCCCATATAACCAGTGAATAATTCCCGATTTTCAGTTGTTCAGGGTATGAACGAAGCGTCGAACCTGTTTCATAACGGTGTGAATCGACGTACCGGGGGTATTTATCATAATGACAAATCGATAGCGTTCGCCTTTCTCATTTGCCAGATAGCCTGCCCGGGTTGTTATTCCGGTTAAATTGCCGGTTTTGTATAACTCTGAATCCTGCCGCCGCAACAGTTCGTGATAGGGTTCAAATTCATTCAGAATTTTTAACATATTGCCGGCGGATATTCTGTTTTCTCTCGAAATCCCTGAGCCTTCAACCAATGACATGTCCGATATGCCCAGTTTCCGATCGGCATATGATAAGGCCGCCTGGATGCCTTTACCCAAGGCCCCGGGAGGTCCATAACACTTGGCGCCGGCTGCCAGCAAGAGCTGGTTGGCGATAAAGTTGTTTGAAAATTCCAAAAGTTTGCCGATGACCTGCCTTAATGAAAAAGGCGATACATATGACAACAGCAATCGATCCTCCTGTTTATGAACCTGGCCGGTTTTAATGTCGCCCTCTGATTCTATCCCCGCCCGGCTGAGGAAATACTTAAACAGGTGCCCGGCATACAGTGTGCTTTCATTGTTTCGGCCGGTCAGGACAATCCTCCCGTAATTTAGGGAAGACGCCTTGATTCTTTCTGCAACAAACGGCAACAGCGGGGTCTGCGCTTCGGCGCTGACATATGTGTCGCCGCTACGTTTAAAGTTGACCGTATTGAAATTGACACATAAGGCGCCGTTGGGAGCATCATAAGGTTGATACGTCGGCGATGTGCCGGGTATTTCGATCGGTGTTAAGAAGAACGTATCGTCCAGCTCCAACTCATTATAGCTGGCCAGATGCCGGGAAAGCTCACTGGCGATACCGGGCAGTATCTCTGAAATCAACAACGGATCCCCGTACCCCTTTATCTTCAGATGATTGTCCGGGCTCATATACAATTCGGTTCGAAATCTGTAATCAGGCCCCAGATAATGAAGCGCTACCAGGGCGGTGAAAATTTTCAGGGTTGAAGCCGGAATCAGATTTTTATCAGGGTTTATTTCAAAGATCGATTCACCTTGCGGCGAAGCAATGACAACCGCATCCTTTTTTCCGAGCAGGCGCTGGATGTCGTCTAATGGGGATGCATAAAGACTTTGCGGACCGACGGCCTGGAACAGAAAGAATAAAAGACCGGTCAGTCCGATCTGGAGAACTGGTGTTATAGTGGTTAGGATTCGGATGAACATCATCAATTTTAATTTAGCATTCTCTAAATGATTCCGGCCGCCGGCACCAACCCCTGTTTAGTACCTTAGAAATAATTTTCTGGGTTTTTTGGCAGAAAATTATTTCGTGAAGGTACTTATCCCGTTTATCGGGGTTAGGGCTTACTTTCAAGAACGAGCGTAACCGGTCCGCTGTTGATCAGCGCGACTTGCATCATCGCACGAAAGCGACCGGTTTGAACGGATATTCCTTTCCGTCTGGCCGTATCGACAAAAAATTCATATAATTTATCGGCCGCTTCAGGTTCAGCGGCATCCATAAATGAGGGCCGTCTGCCTTTGCGGCAATCCCCCAGTAACGTAAATTGGGAAACAACCAGCAATTGGGCGCCGATTTCAAGAAGGGATCGGTTCATCTTACCGTTTTCGTCTTCAAAAATTCTTAAGTTGACGATTTTATCGGCAAGAAACTCAGCGTCGGGGAGAGCGTCTCCTTTTGCAACCCCCAGTAAAACCAAGAGACCAGGGCCGATTTTTGCAATCACTTCGTTTTGTATGGTAACACTACTTTCACTGACACGCTGAACAACGGCTCGCATTTTCGTCTCCCTTTTTGGAGCAGAACGCAATTGAATTTTTCAAATTTTATCTAAAAGTTTAGAAAATGGAGTGTTAAACGGAACTTTCTTTTTGGGTTTTACGTCGCTTCTGTTCAGTGGGGCTGAAGGCTGATGTTGCATCCGGCGCTGATTTTCGGAAACATTTTTCATGGACAGAGAAATCCTGTTTCGATCAAGGTCCACGTCCAAAACTGTCACGCGAACTTTCTGGTGTACTTTAATTATCGCCGTAGGATCTTTAACAAAGTGATTTGAAAGCTCACTGATGTGAACCAGACCGTCTTGATGAACGCCGATATCAACAAAGGCGCCAAAAGCGGTGACATTGGTTATAATACCGGGAAGTTTCATGCCGGGCTCAAGGTCTTGGATCTTTTCAACCCCGCTTTCAAAGGCAAAGGCCTCGAACCGGCTGCGCGGATCACGGCCCGGCTTCGCCAGTTCGGCTATAATATCTTTTAAGGTCGGCATCCCAACCGTGTCGGTTACATATTTAGACAGGTCAATGCGGTTTAGGGACGCGGTCTTCTTCATCAGGTCTGCAATCGAACAATCGAGGTCCTTGGCGATCGTTTCAACGATGCCGTAACTTTCGGGGTGAACGGCACTGGCGTCGAGAGGGTTTTCTCCGCCGGTAATCCTTAAGAACCCTGCCGACTGTTCGAATGCCTTGGGGCCCAGACGGGGCACCGACTTCAGTTTTTCGCGGGAGTGAAAAGGCCCATTCTCGTTTCTAAAAGCAACTATATTTCGTGCCAGTTGCGGTCCCAAGCCGGAGATGTAGGCTAATAGTTCGATGCTGGCCCGATTGACATCAACCCCAACGGCATTAACGCAGCTGACGACGACATCATCCAGGGCCTGCTTTAATGCGGCCTGGTCCACATCGTGCTGATACTGCCCGACGCCGATGGCTTTGGGGTCTATTTTCACAAGCTCTGAAAGGGGATCCATCAGCCGCCGTCCGATGGACACCGAGCCGCGAACCGTAAGGTCCAGGTCGGGAAATTCCTTGCGGGCCACGTCCGATGCCGAATAAACCGAAGCGCCGCTTTCGTTGACCATCACCACTTGAAGATCATGGGGCAAATTCAGAGTTTTCAGAAATGCCTCTGTTTCTCTGCCGGCCGTCCCGTTGCCCACGGCAATGGCTTCAATCCCATATTGCCGGCATAGATGCTGAATCGTCTGGGCGGTCGCCGATGCTTTTGCAGGCAGGTGCGGATAGATCGTGTCATGGTGCAAAAATTTGCCTTGACCGTCGAGGCAGACAATTTTGCATCCCGTTCTGAACCCGGGATCGATCGCCATTACCCGTTTGGGGCCCAAAGGGGGGGCCAGCAGGAGCTGGCGAAGGTTTTGGGCAAAAATCTTGATTGCTTCATCGTCGGCTTTTTGCTTGGCGGCAAGTCGAATTTCGGTTTCAATGGATCGGGACAGCAGGCGTTTGTAGCCGTCGTGAACTGCCAGGCGGACTTGTTCGGAATCTTCTCCGGAGCCTTTGACAAAAAGGTCTTCAAGAATTTTCAGAGATTCTTTTTCATCGGGGGCAATGCTGACATTTAAGATGTCTTCCTTCTCGCCCCTGCGCATCGCCAAAAGCCGGTGGGAAGGGACCGCGCTGACCGGCTCTTTCCAATCAAAATAGTCTTTGTATTTGGCGCCGTCCGCTTCTTTTTGTTTTGATACCCGGCTGACGATAAGGCCTTTTGTCAAAAAAAGCTGGCGCAGCCGGGACCGGGCGTCCCGGTCTTCACTGATTTTTTCAGACAGAATATCCCGGGCACCGCTTAAGGCATCTTCGATCGTTGTCACGCCTTTCTCGGAAGAGAGAAAGGGCGCCGCTTGCTCAAATGGATTGATACCATTTTGCTCGAAAATCATTGTGGCCAAAAGGTCTAAGCCTTTTTCCCTGGCAATGGTGGCCCGCGTTCTGCGTTTGGGGCGATAGGGGAGGTAAATATCTTCGACTTCAGAAAGGGTTTGGGCCGAGAGGACGCTGTTCTTTAACGTCTCTGTCAGGTGGCCGTTATCCTCAAGGGATTTTAAAATCGATTCTTTGCGGCCTTTGAGTTCTTTGAGCTGGATTAACCGGTCCCGTATGGAAATGATGGCGACTTCATCTAAACTTTGCGTGGCTTCCTTGCGATAGCGTGCAATAAAAGGGATGGTGGCATCCTGCTCAAGAAGATCTACTACCGCTTGAATTTGGGATTCTTTAAGGTTTAATTCGTTTGATATGACCGATACATGGCTTGTATTCATTTAGGATACTGCAACCTTTGATTTTCTCAGAAAGTCAACAGGATGGTAGGATAGTTTGGCCTTGCGCAAACCTTCATCGTCGAGGTCCTGTTCCCGGTTCACAATCTTGAAGTTTTGGGGTAAATGGGACAAAAACATTTGATTGATGGCCTGGTAGCCCCCTTTAAATTCCGAACTTGCTTTTTCAAAGTGGATCAACAGCATATTGTTTGTCTGCGCTTCCGCCACGGTGTAAGCAGCCATATTATTGTTTATCATCAGAGCGCCGCCGGTCAGTCCGACAAATCGATCCCAGTTTTTTAGAGTCCGTTCAATGACACGATTTTCAGCCGACAGGTTTTCAGAGGACTCACAGTCCCGCCAGGTACACCAGTCTGCTTGCATCGCCAGAGCTGTCGCGACGGTATCCGGTCCGAGTTTGCAGTAAGTGAAGTCATAATTTTTTTGAAACTGATAAAGTAAATTTTTCTTTTTATGAAATCGGTTTCCCTGCAGATTCACAAGGTCTGAAATTACATATAGATAGTCCCATTGACCTCTGCTCGATTCTATCTGCAGACGGTCAGCCAGATCGGCCTTCCAGATTTGAACCAATTCGTCTGGAACGCGGTTAAATGTGCAAGCCGTGATGGCAAGCTTTTTGAATCGTTCCGGCCAATTAATATCCTGCCAGGCGCCCATCGGCGCCCAATAATAAACCTCCGGCCGGGTTTGCTTCAACCAAACCAAATCGTTTTCCCATGCCCAGCACAGCCCATATTCTTCAGCCCACCCCCAGAGGTTTATAAAACTGTAATCTGAAGTTTTTTGGGGGCAGCGTGAAAAATATTTCAGGTATTTGTTCTGCTTTTCAATTGTTATCGGTTCAAAAAATAGTTTCATTTTATAATTATCATGTCACCAGAACGATTCGTAGATCCATGACATTTGTGTTGGTGGGACCCGTTTTAACCAAATCGTCCATCGCTTCAAAAAAATGATATGCGTCATTATTGAAAAGGTAGTTGCCTGGATCTAAATTCAATTCCTTTGCCCTCTTCAGCGTTGCGGAGTCGGCTGTCGCGCCGGCTGCGTCGGTAGGGCCGTCGGTGCCGTCGGTGCCGGCGCTTAGGATCACAATATGATTGTGGCAGGCAATATCGATAGCTGCCGCCAGAACGAATTCCTGGTTCCTTCCACCGGTACCGTTCCCTCTTATGGTAACGGTTGTTTCACCGCCTGAGAGGATGCAGGCAGGTTTAGCGATGGGATTTCCTGTTTTTAAAATTTCTCTGGCCAAAGCGCCATGCAATTGGGCAACATCGCGTGTTTCTCCCTGGATCATGGACGAAAGGATGAGAGTTCGGTAGCCCAAGGTTTCAGCTTTTTGTTTAGCGGCCATAATGGCTTCAAAGTTACTTGCGATAATTAGGTTTTGCGTGTTTTGAAAAGCCGGATCGCCGCTTTTCGGCGTCTCCGGTATTTGCCCGGATAAACCGGCTTTAATGCGGCTGACAATGGCCGGCGGCAGTTTTTTTTCAATGTTGTATTTGGTGATGATATTTATACAATCCAGAAATGTACTGGAATCCGGCACCGTCGGGCCTGATGCAATTACATCCAAATCATCTCCCACCACATCCGAGAGCATCAGCGATACGGCCATTGCAGGGTAAACCGCCGCTGCCAGTTGACCGCCTTTCACACGGGACAAATGTTTTCGGATGGCATTGATTTCATGGATATTGGCACCGCAGGCAAGTAAAACATGGGTTGCGTCCTGCTTGTCCTCAAGAGTCAGACCTTTCGATGGAAGCGGCAGCAGGGCGGATCCGCCGCCGGAAATCAAACATATTACGAGGTCTTGTTTTCCTGCGGTTTTTACAAGGTTTAAAATATCCTGAGCGCCCTTGCTTCCGTTTTCATCTGGGACCGGGTGGCCGGCTTCAATCAGTCTGATTTTGTTCAATCGGGTGGTATGCCCATATTTGACATTAACCGAACCACTGGTGATTCTGTCTCCAAGAATTTCTTCAACTGCTGCAGCCATGGGGGCGGAGGCTTTGCCGGCACCGACAACAAACACACGATTTGTTTTGGTAAGGTCATACACCCGGTCGGCAAACATGAGGCGGTTTCCGTCCCTAAGGCAGAAACGTTTTACCGCGGTAGCCGGTTCGACCGCCTTTAAACCCTGATAAAATATCTGGACGGCATCTTTACGCATTTTTTCAATCGGTCTTGCATGAATGGTCATGATATGAATTTATTCCCCTTTCCGAAAAAGAGGTGTTGATAGACTCTGTCAAACTGTTTTGGCAAACCCTATACCATAAACATTGCCAGGATCAACTATTTTCAATCAATAAGTAAGTCGCCGCTGAGAAAAAAGGTTCGGCTGCTGTTTGCACAAAGCAAAAAAGTAATTATAGTAAATTGAAAAAACGATAAAACTAAAAGGTGTTTTGTGACCAGCATGAAGCTCAAGATATCCGATGCCGCTCGAAAATTTTGTTTGGAAAACGGCATTGACGATATAACTTTCAATTTATTAGAAACCGATGTGGCCGGGTGCTGTATTGGATTTGTCAAAGAAATTCAAGCGGCTTACAGTGTGCCTGTGAATGCGGCCGGGTATCGATATTGTCAGGTTGAACGGTTTCATATTTTTATTTCCAGGAAAATCAGAATTATGGGACCGTTAACGCTGGCGACCGAAGGAATATGGAAAAAGAAGCTGTGTTTGCACGGTGCCCTCATTCCGCTTTAAACTGACCTAATTTTTCTTTAAAAACCATGCGGTGTTCATGAGAAAGCTTCAGGTAGTTTTTTACCGGTTGGTCAACTGCAGCGGCGTCGGTTTCCAATAATACCTTTTTAAATGATGCGGGGGTTCCGGCTACGAGATTATTCGGGCCAACAATTTGACCCTCTTTGACCACAGATCCGGCTGCCACAATGGATCCGGTTTTTATCCGCGCTGCGCTCAAGACAATCGCACCGATACCGATAAGGCTACGGCTTTCAATCGTGCATCCGTGTACAACAGCGTTATGCCCGATGGTTACGTCGTTACCAATAATCACCGGATTATTATCGTCGGTATGAACGGTGGTGTTATCCTGTATATTCGTATTTCTGCCGATTTTTATAAATGATGTATCCCCCCGCAGGACGGTTCCATACCAAATACTGGCGCCTTCCTGAATTTCAACATCTCCAATCACAGTTGCAGTTGGTGCAATAAAAACGTTTTTCTCAATTTTTGGTTTTTTGTCTTTATATTCTAGTATCATGGCAGTTCAACCTTTTGGATTTTAGATGAGCCATATGCGCCTTTCAAATTAGGATGTCAAACAAAAAATGCGTGATGTGTTGACAATGACGGCAAATAAACATAGTCTGATTTCAAGTCATCTTGGGGGAAAGAAATGCAACCAAATTACCCGGAATCGTTCAAAGGGCAATTTCTCATCGCCATGCCGGGATTGAAAGATCCCAACTTTTTCCAGACCGTCACGTTTATTTGTGAGCATACTCAGGCTGGCGCCGTAGGCGTTGTTATAAACCGGGTTTACCCCTCTCTTACCGGCAAAGAAATTTTTGAAGAATTAGACATCGGTTGCAATTCTGAAGCTTCCGCTCTCCAGATTCACATCGGAGGGCCCGTTCATGTTGACGAGATTTTTGTATTGCATGGACCCCCTTTTAGCTGGCAGGGATGTCTTGTAGTTTCCCCTTTTTTAGCACTAAGTAATACCATCGATATTCTTAACGCCCTGGCTGCAGGTAGCGGACCTAAGTCTTTTATGATCTCATTGGGGTGTGCCGGCTGGGGACCCGGGCAATTGGAATACGAGATAAAAGAAAATGCCTGGTTGACCGGAGCGGTTTCAGATGAAATCGTTTTTAGCACACCCATCGAAAGCCGCTGGGAGGTCGCCGTCAGAAAGCTGGGGATTGATCCGAATTCGCTTACTCAAACAGCCGGTCATGCCTGAATCGTATCAGCATGGGAATTTCCCGAAGTTTGCCGCAGGGAGTCTTCAATAAAAATGAATCAAATCCTATAAGTTAAATTGAGAGTATAAGGTGTCGTACGATTTGATTGAATGGTATTTAGGCGGGGATCTCAAAGGAACTATTTTTTGAGTCTGGGCTTTGGTTTCTTTTTTTTTAAGCAGACCTTATCTTTTCTTGAAAATGCACAGATCTTGGGATTGTAATATTCTTTGCAGTTTAAGGGATTGTACAACGGACATTCGGGATGTTTTTCAGACATGAATCATTCTTCCCCTTACGTGATATTAACCCGTCCTCGTAACAGTCTAACAATCGGTTTTTCTATACCATAAAATCTTATATTTCACAAATTTGTACGTTTATAGCATGGCCGGCTAATAACTCTGGCTGACATCGAAAGACTGCTAACAGGCTGCACCTAAACGCTGAATGCGTCGTACTTTCAAGTTTGCCGCTGCATTTTTATGAGGCTTTCTCTCGCAAATTCAATCGACGGATCAATGGCCAAGGCAAGTTCATAATAACGGATGGCTTTATCCGGATCGCCCATGTCACGATAGTTTGAAGCAATGTTGGCGTAATCAATTGCCGAGGCAGGGTTCAGGTGCAGCACTTTTTTAAAACTAGCGATGGCGTTTTCATATTCTTTTAATTTAAAATGGCAAAAACCTATAAGATTATATATATCGGTTCGTTCCTTGTCGATTTTTTCTCCCTCTTTGAGCACCTTCAGCGCCCTGCGGTATTCGCCCATATCTTTTAAACAGAGCCCCAAATAGGAATAAATACTTGCAAGATCCTGCGGTACGGGGTCGAGGTCGAGTGCCTGATAATAATAGGACAGAGCAGTTTCCAGCTTGCCCAGAGATCGGAAACAGGACCCGATATAAAACTTGATGTAATATTTTTGGGGAAGCAACCGTTCGATTTTTAAAAGCTCCTGCAAGGCTTCCCGAGGAGGTCTGTTTTCAGCCAATAGTTTGGCGGAGAAGAGCCCCACGCTGCTTCCCAAGGCCCGCTCCCTGAAACGGGCTCCGGGAACTATGGCGTAAAAGGCGGGAATTTCAAGTAAAGAATACCCGGTATCAATGACGATGACGTCCATCCCTTTTGATTTAAGGGCGGTTATACAGTTTTGAATTTCAACTTTGATGTTCTCGCTGGAAAGATCCGGCAGGTCGTGGATATTTATTTTTTTTTTAGATAGGGTGACGTACTCAGCCTCAGAGAGTGTTTTGAACTTTGGAAGTCCGCTGGCTACGTAATTTGAACCGCTGTTAAAATCACCGGCTAACTGGGCCACTTCAGTCAGGGCTCGGCTTAAAGCCTTTTGTGGGTTCGGCGTTGTGCCGGCGGTCCAAACAATTTCACTTTTTTGAGGAAATGTAGAGAGATCGTAAGCGAGGGCGCCCACGGTGGGGATACCCATATCCAGCGTAAAATCCGAAAGGTGCAGGGTTATCCCGTTGCGGTCATACTTTTCTAACATATTTCGAATCATGGGATCAGTTGCAGTGCCCGGATCAATGACCGGTGTCTGCAATCGATTTTGGCTGACTATCGAGGAAACGTGCCTCTCGACGATTTCGCAGATTCCCTGATTGATGGCTTCTTCGGCACAATTGCCGGCACAAGACCCATTAAATTCATTTATCATAAAAAACCAGTCAAATGGGACCAGGACATCTTCCTTCCGGGTCAGATTAAAACCTCTTGTCCATTTCAGCTGCAGATTTTCAAATATAGGTCTTGTTACCTGGAGTTCATCGGAGACGTCATGCACCGATTGCGCCACCATATCAAAAGGGATCGCACGGTCTGCAACATTACGGTATGTATCCATGAAAAAATTTTCCGGATCCTTGCAGAAGCTGAAGAAACTGAATCTTTCCGCCAATTCCATTACGGCACTGGCTTCGGCTTGCTGCGGGGTTGCGCCTTTTCCCATCTGCTTTTTTGTTCCGGTTATCGAGAGGGCATCCTTGCCGCAAATACTAAAAAAAACCGGAATGTCCAGTCGGCCGTTGTCGACCCGGACGGTCTGCTCCAAGATATCAAGGTTACATTTTTTAAGTTTTTCCTTAAACCGTTTGACCGTCTCCCCAGGCGGTAATGTTTTGTCCTGATCAAGCGTGTATTGTTTAAAAGCGTCTTTAAGTTCGATATGTTTTTTCATCCTCATCCTCCGATAGCCTATCAATACGTAATCTCTGACCGCTATTCATATCATGGGCAGGGCGTTAAAGAAATAGGCATCTGCCGTTTGTTGACAGTACTGGGCTATTTTTAATCCTTCAAATTTCGTATCAATTTAGCTGTTTCTCAAATCATCAAGCCTGATTGGGTTTGGGCTGCAGCGCACCGCAGCAATATGGCTCAGGATTATGAAACGGCAGCATAACCCGCTCAGATCGTTTCGAAATTTATAATTTATGAAATTTTATAAAAGTTTAAATTGACCAAAGCCCATAATTTTGATAAAAAAAATAATTTATATCGTGGGGATGTAGCTCAGATGGGAGAGCGCGGCGTTCGCAACGCCGAGGTCAGGGGTTCGATCCCCCTCATCTCCACCATTTATTTAATGAATTCCCGCTTGCCATATAGCACGGTTGAATTTATATAAAATTAAATAAATACAAATAATTGATTAATATAAACATGAAACGCTCTGCCACAGTCGATCGAAAAACAAAAGAAACTGAAATTTCCATAGAACTGAAAATAAATGGATCGGGATCCCACAAAATTTCCACGGGGATTCCTTTTTTTGACCACATGCTCACCCTTTTTTCGGTTCATGGCTTCTTTGATCTTTCGGTAGCGGCCAAGGGTGATTTAGCGGTTGATTCTCATCATACGGTCGAAGATGTGGGCTTGGTCTTAGGTGAGGCACTGGATAAGGCCTTGGGTGATCGCAAAGGGATCAAACGCTATGGACATGCATCAACCCCGATGGATGACGCGCTGGCCGACGTGAGTATCGATTTATCCAAAAGACCGTATCTGATTTGCCATATTCCGGACATCAAAGAGACGGGTGCGGCTTTTGGGATTTCCCTTGCCAAAGAATTTTTCAGGGCTTTTGCCATGCGAAGCGGTATGAACTTACATATTAATGTTTTTTATGGTGAAAATGAACACCACATCATTGAATCCATGTTCAAATCGACCGCTCGAGCTCTGGATCAGGCGACTTCCCTTGATGAGCGCCTGAAAGATGTCCGGTCTTCTAAAGGGGTATTGTAGTTGATTTAAAAAATACCCGTTTCGCATCGGCTTTTTTACCCACTTTCTTCTCAGCGGGTGTTAAGGGGTGAGGTGTTTTCAAGATTCAAATCATGATTGTTATACCTGCAGTTGATATTAAGAACGGCAAATGTGTCCGACTTTCTCAGGGTCGTATGGATGCGGAAACGATTTTTTCCGAAGACCCTGCCGCCATGGCGGAAAAATGGGAAAATGAAGGTGCGGAGCTGATCCATGTTGTCGACCTTGATGGCGCCATTGAAAAAAAACCTCAAAACCTTGATACCATTAAGGCCATACTGCAGCGGGTTCATGTTCCCATTCAGGTAGGCGGCGGAATCCGCAGCATCGATACCGTCAAGATGTTTTTGGATATCGGTGTGAGACGCGTGATCATCGGAACTGAAGCAATCAGAAATCCAAAAATGGTGTCGGAGGCATGCCGGCTGTTTCCCGGCCGGATCGTTGTCGGCATTGATGCCCGCAACGGCCTTGTTGCAATTGAAGGATGGACCCATACCACTCAAATAAAGGCGGTGGATTTGGCAAGACAGTTTGAAGATGTGGGCGTCGCTGCAATTAACTTTACCGATATTCACAGAGACGGTATGCAAACCGGTCCGAACATACCGGAGACCCGACGCCTGGCCGAAGCGATATCCATACCGGTCATCGCTTCCGGTGGCGTTTCGGTTATTGAAGACATCCTTAACCTGCTTCCCTTAGCGTCGATCGGCGTCAAAGGGGTTATCACCGGCAAGGCACTCTATTGCGGCACGCTGAATCTTAAAACGGCGATTGAAATGACAATGCCAAATCGTACGGAACCCTTTGGATCTCATTGATTATTTTATATGTGTGTCTTCCATGTTCCTTATTTAAGGGAAGGTGGTCTGTTTGGCAATTTTTATCCCTGAAGATAAGCTTGCAGAAATAAAAAATGCAGTTGATATAGTTGGTATTATTTCGGAAGAGGTGGTTCTAAAAAAAACGGGCAGAAATTTTTTGGGTCTATGCCCGTTTCATTCCGAGAAAACCCCCTCCTTTAGCGTCAGTCCGGACAGGCAAATTTTTTATTGTTTTGGATGTGGTGCGGGTGGAAATGTGTTCAGCTTTTTAATGAAACAGCATGGGCTTTCCTTTCCGGAAGCCGCTAAAAATCTGGCGCAACGCTGCGGCATCGAGATACCCACCCAATCCCTGTCGCCGGAACAAAAAAGAAAGTTGACTGAAAGGGACGCTATTCTATCGGCCAATAGGCTGGCGATGGAATATTTCAAAAAGACCTTGCATGCTCATCCCGAAGCGAAAAAGGCTCACGCCTATCTCAATAACCGCCGAATATCTCCAGAAATTATTGAACGATTTCAGCTGGGGTATGCGCCGACCAACTGGGAGAGTCTGGTCGGTTTATTTTCAAAAAAAGGAATTCCACAAACGGTAGCCGTCAAAACCGGCCTAATCATCCCCAGAAAAAATAAAAACAGCTATTACGACCGTTTCAGAACCCGGATCATGTTTCCGATTCTTGACTTGAACTTACAAGTGATTGCCTTTGGCGGCCGTGTGATGGATGATTCTATGCCGAAATACATGAATTCGCCTGAAACGCCGGTATATAGCAAGAGTCGATCGCTGTATGGTATCCACTTAGCCAGAAATAAATGCCGTGAAGCCAATACCGTTTATATTGTGGAGGGTTATTTCGACCTGCTGGCCTTGCATCAACACGGCATCGAAAACACTGTTGCTACACTTGGAACCGCCTTGACGCCGGAGCATGTGCGTATTCTCAAAGGGTTTGTCGGAGCGGAGGGAAAAGTCGTGTTGGTGTACGATTCTGATGAAGCCGGTTTGAAGGCTGCTTTTCGAAGCATCGAAATATTTGACAAGGGTTATGTGAATGCGCAAATTCTGGTGTTACCCAAGGGGCATGATCCGGACAGTTATATTTTTAGTTCGGGAGCAGACACATTTGTTGCGGCCGCCGCCAAGGCAAAGGGAATCTTGTCATTTTTAATTGATTCGGCGGTGGCTAAACATGACCTGACGATTGACGGGAAAATACGGATTATAGCAGAGCTTCAGCAACCATTGGCTTCTATTCAGGACCGTGTCGATCGGTCTTTATATGTCAAGGAACTTGCCGAAAGGATCGGTATTGATGAAGCCGCAATTCTTGAAAAAATTAGGGGTGAAACCGACCGTCATCAGATAAAAAGCGGTTCGGAATATTCTTTTAACAAAAAGATGGTATCGGCTCATGCCCCGTCAAAGCGAATTGAACGACGACTCATTGCAATGATGCTTCAATTTCCGTCTATTTTGCCGGAGGTTCGTAAACGGGACATGGTCGAAGGGTTCGATGATCCCGTCTTAAAATCAATCGGCCGAACGATTTTAAGGCTAAGCGGGGATTCTCAAATCCAAGTATCTGAAATTATATCATTAAGCGACAACAATGAAAAATCGATCATTGCTTCGCTGGCCATGGAAGACATTGACTGGGATCAAGAGGGTGCTTTTAAACTGATCCATCAGTTTGAGACCGGCAGAAGTCGTCGGAGTCAAAATTTGCTTGATAAAATCAAGGCAGCCGAAGCTGAGGGAGATTTGGAGGGGTTGAATCATTTGTTGAAGGAAAAACATATCGTCGCAAAAAAAATGATTAATTAAAATCGTTATCAAATTTAATTGAATATTCCGGTGAAGACAGGAGGCAATTGTAAATGGTAAAAAAATCCGCAGAAAAACGGAAAAATGCAACAAAAACAACCCAAAAAGTTGCGGCAAAGAAAACGGCAAAACAGGGTGTTGCTGCAGGAAAAGTCGCTGACCACGGCAAAGCGGAAAAGACAGCTTATCCCGAAAAGGATGCCCGGATCGTAACAAAGGCTGCAGCCCAAAAGAAATCTGCGTCCAAACGTAAAAAGGACCCGAGGTCTTCCCCCAGGCCGATAACCATCGAAGCTGTCGAACAACCGCAAAGGGAGCAAAAAACCAGCAAACAAGCATTAAAAGAATTGATTTCGAGAGGCAAACAGCAGGGATATCTCACGTATGATGAAATCAATGAAACCCTCCCGGATGATTTGCTTTCTTCTGACCAATTAGATGAAACCCTTATGATATTCGATGACCTTGATATAGAAATTTTATCAGAGGGGAAAAATAAAATTGATGTCAGCACAGAGAAAATGAAGTCTACTGAAATTATCAAAGATGAGACCATTACCCCAGATTTTGGGACCGTTACCGACCCTGTAAAAATGTATTTGCGAGAAATGGGACTGGTCACGCTATTAAGCCGAGAGGGCGAGGTTGAGATAGCGAAAAAGATAGAAGCAGGCGAGCAGGAAGTGCTAAAAGCCTTGCTTGACACAACAACCGGCTTGGAGTGTATTCTGGAGTTCGGTGAGAAAATTGAAGCCGGGGCGCTTCGTCCGAAGCATGTTTTAAGAGATGTGGATGAAGGCGATACCTTTGTGGATGAAGTGGTATTGATTGAAAAGTTTTTAAATACGCTTCGCTCAATAAAAGAAATCGATCAGGAAAACAGGACATTGCGGGAAAAGATCTTTTTCGCTAAGATTGATACGGAAAAGTTGCGCAGAATCCGAAGAAGCATCACCCGGCGTAACAGTAAAATTTTTCTTCTGCTCAGAGATTGGCGACTTGAGGGCGCGGTGATCGATGAGATCGAAAAATTGATCCGCAACCAGATAGACTGGTTTGATTCAATCCATAAGATGTTTTTGATGTGCGCTGATTCAGTCAATTCCAACGTAGGGGAACTTCGTGAACAGTTGCGGACCAAAACAAACTTTATGAAATGGGTGAAAAATCGCTGCGACCTGGACAGGGAGGGGATGGCCTTGCTATATTCCGTTCTGAAAAATATTCAGGAGCAGATAAATGAAAAAGAACTGGCTGTAAAGGCCAAGAACCGGACACTTAAAAGAATTATGGCCAATGTTGAAGCGGGACGCGCACGCGCCAAGATAGCCAAAAGTGAATTGATTAAAGCGAATTTGCGGCTGGTTGTCAGCATTGCTAAAAAATACACCAACAGAGGCCTTCAGTTTTTGGATTTGATTCAGGAAGGGAACATCGGCTTGATGAAAGCAGTCGATAAATTTGAATACCGCCGGGGTTATAAATTCAGCACCTATGCTACCTGGTGGATTCGACAGGCCATCACACGGGCGATTGCCGATCAGGCACGTACCATCCGGATTCCGGTTCATATGATTGAAACTATTAATAAACTTATTCGCACATCCAGATACCTGGTGCAAGAACTGGGTCGGGAACCTTCTCCCGAGGAGATAGCGGATAAGATGGAAATTCCCCTGGAGAAGGTCCGAAAGGTT
>ENA-OSEO01001894-OSEO01001894.1-sediment-metagenome-genome-assembly--contig:-NODE-1894-length-33626-cov-6.505678_pt1 | contig 33626 bp, 28 predicted proteins | sample MGYA00237883_ERZ534232 | MGnify/ENA metagenome assembly ERZ534232 | reverse complement strand
GACCGGCTCACGCCCTACAACTGGCTCTTCATCCAGGAGGCCACTGTGACAGTGAACGGCAGGGAAGAGACCTACACCATCCCTCGTCGCTGCATGCACTGCCAGAACCCACCCTGCGCAGACCTCTGTCCATGGGGGGCTGCCCGAAAACTGAAAAACGGAATCACCCGGATCCATGCCGATATCTGTCTGGGCGGGGCAAAATGCGAGAAGGTCTGTCCCTGGCATATCCCTCAGCGCCAGACCGGCGTCGGACTCTACCTGGACATCCTTCCCGGTTTTGCCGGCAACGGGGTTATGTACAAGTGCGATCGGTGCTACAACCGGATCGCGGAGGGGAAGCTCCCTGCCTGCATCGAGGCGTGCCCGGAACACGTACAGAAGATCGGACCCCGGGATGAGATCGTCATGGAGGCCCATGCCATTGCAGAGGAAATAAACGGCTATATCTATGGAGAAGTGGAAAACGGCGGGACCAACACCATCTATGTATCACCGGTCCCCTTTGATCTGCTGGATGCGGGCATGGAAAAGGGGCCCGGCAGACCGGGGCTGGAACCGGTGGCGGACAGCATGGCCCATGCGGACAACCTGGCAAAGGCCATGGTGATTGCACCCATGGCCGGCATTGCTGCCGCTGCTGGGAAATTTATCGCCACGGCAAAAAAGGCGACCCACCCCAAGGAGGAAAACCAATGACATCAATGGCGCAGGCATCAGGGGTCGGCACGAACTGGCTGAAACGGTTTTATGTATTTCTATTTGCGGTGATGGCCTTTACCGGATTCGGGCAGATGCCCATTTTCAAACGCTACTATATTTCCGATATCCCGGGGCTGGGCTGGTCCGCAGATTTTTATAAAACGCACTATATCCATTATCTGGGGGCCGCTGTGCTGTTGGGCCTTTTGGCCTACTGGATCGTGGATTACCTTCTGACAGGGCGACGCCAGTACCGTCTGACCACTTCGGCCTGGGCGAGGATCGTGCTGTTAGGGGGCATCGTGATCACAGGAATCTTCAGGGTGCTCAAAAACCTGCCGGACGTGCTTTTTTCGCCCGGATTCACCATGCTGATCGATATTGCCCACCTGGGCTTTATGATGGCCTATCTCCTGGCCGGCCTCATCTTCCTTGTCTTCAAATGCAGATGGACCACGGGGATTGATGATTGACGATGGGTGTTCGTGCGGAAAAATCAGACATGCGATAAGGCGAATTATGGACTGTAGATATCACCCCGGCCGTCCGGCCGTTGTTCAGTGTCAGAAAATGATGGTCGGCTACTGTCAGGAATGCCTTGAAAACTGCGAGGCCTGTACCGATCCCTGCACCTACTGCAAGTTTCGGCCCCAGTGCATCATCTGGGAGATGTGCCGCAAGAGCGCCAAAAGATACCGCCTGGAAAAAAAGGCCAAGGGGCTGGCTGAATAACGGGCACGGCGTTCATTGCTTTTTTCCCCGCTGGACCGTGTAGACCTCGATCTCCTCGCTCTTTCCCCTGAGGGAAATCCTGCCTTTACTCGTCAGGCGGAATCTGCCGGGCGGGAGAAGTTCCCTGGTGGGCCTGCTTATCAGGATGTCTGTGCCGAAGGTCTTGTTCAAGACCTGTATTCGGGACGCCGTATTGACAGGGTCTCCCACCATGGCATAGGAAAGCCGGTCCTGGCTCCCCACGCTCCCGGCAAAGACTCTCCCCGTGTGGATGCCGATCCCGTGTGCCACATGCTCCTTTCCCTCTGCCTCCCGTTCCCGGTTCAGGTCCTCCAGCCGATCCCGCATGTCGAGGGCCGCAAGGACCGCCTTTTCAGGGTGGCCGGGCACATCGAGGGGGGCGCCGAAGACCGCCTCGATTTCATCGCCGATATATTGAAGCACGATTCCCTGATGGGCCTTGACGGCCTGTTCCATCTGGGTAAAGTACTGGTTCAGAAAACCCACCACCTCCTTGGGATCCCTTCCCTCCACAAAGGTGGTATAGCCCCTCAGGTCGCAGAACAGGATGGTGACGTCTTTCAGCTCTCCTTCCAATGAGATCGTCCCTCGCAGGATCTGCTGACTCACCTCAGGCGTCAGGTATCGGCCGAAACTGAGCCTGCACAAATCCCTTTCCTTGAGCCCCATCATCATCTCATTGGTCTTGGCCGCGATCAGACCGAATTCATCGTTGCTGACCACGGGGACCGGTCCCTCGTAATTCCCGAGGGTGATCCGCGTCATGGCCTCCAGCTGGAGGGATAAGACGGCCTTGAGATTGCGGGAGTATTTTCCCAGGATGAGAAAGCTGAGAAAGAGCAGGACCCCGACGGCAAATACCATTTCCCTGAACACGCTGAAATAGATCCTGGAGTCGGAAAGGCCGCCTTGCGCCTGAAGGTAGCGCATATCCATAACCAGCATCAGGAAAATGGCAGCGGCAAAAAAGCCCAGCACAATGATCATGAAGAAGAGGATCTTATCTGACACGGAAAAGATCCTCTTGGGGCTGATGGGGATCTCGAAGGTGGTGTTTCCCAAAAAGGCGATGATGCGGCCTTCCATCCAGAGGTAGCAGAGCATGCCGCCCAGGAGTCCAAAGGACAGGCATCCGAGCAGGATCTTGGCGCCGGTAAGAAGAGGCCCCCCCATGTGCAGGATGTAGAACCCGGACATGACAAGTCCGATGACCGCCCACAGGACCAGGTCTCCGGCGAATTCCCGCCACGGAAGGGAGTAGAGGGCGATGTTCTGGGCCGAGCCAAAGCGGCGCAGGCGCTCAATATTTGTCTTGAGCCAGTAGAGCCGCAATGGAAAGGCTATCCCCATCGGGACCAGGGTATGGATAGAGGCCTGAAGATACCCGAGGCCCTCCAGAAAAGGTCAGACCTGAACCCCGTATACGATGAGAATGGAGCCAAAAAAAAGATAACAGAAAAAATGTCTGATCATGACGTTATCCGTGCCATCCAGGATGGTCTGTTTGCGCGCTTTAAGCGATAAGACATGTGCAATCCCGGGATCGCTGTGGGCCGGGATCTGTGAAGGGCTATGATTTCCTTAAAAGGGAGTAGATGCGCAGAGGCCCATCCATCCCCTTGAGGTGTGCCAGACCCCGGTCAAAGACAGGCCACAGGCCGTGGATCATCTCCCTGGTCTTCTCGCCGATGAGGATGTCGCCTCCCTCGGCATAATCCGCCAGGCGGGCCGCCACATTGGTGACCGGGCCGCTGGCCGTATAGGTCATGCGGGTATCGAGAGATCCTTTGAAGGTGCTCATGCCCAAAAGGGCCACGCCTGAATTGATCCCCATGTTGACATTGGTTTCCTGAAACTCCCCCCCGAACTGGCGGTTCAGTTCCAGGTTTCTCTCGTGTATGTCAAGACCGGCCTTGACCGCATTGACGGCATTGGTCCTGGCGTCGTCGTTTTTGAAGATGATCATGAGACCGTCCCCGGCCGTCTCGTTGATATCCCCTCCTGAGCGATGGATGGGATCCACGAAACTGGAGAACATCTTTTCCACCAGCTCGTTTACCTCGGTTGCCGGACGGTGGGCGCTCAGACGAGTGTAGCCTTCCAGGTCCAGAAAAAGGACCGTGACCTCCTTTTTTTCCTTTTCCTGAGCCAGCATTTCAGGATTTTTGTCCACTATGCGCCGCACGGATTCGGGGACAAAGGGCGAGATATGTGCGAGCTTCTGGGTGATGTCGATCTTTTCCTGGGTAACGGCCCAGTGACGCTTTGCCGCCATGATGGCATTGCCTGCGATTTCCGAGAGATCCTGGATCAGGTAGAAGTCTTTCCGGCTGAACCGCGTTCCGGGTCTGGCCACCACACTGATGACAGCCAGCACCTCATCGCCCACAAAGACGGGGATGGCCGCCTCAGGACCCACCCTGACCACCTCGTGATCACGTCTTCGGATGGGTTCGGTGCTGGAGACCACCACCCCCTTTTTCCTGGCAATGGCCTTCTGGATGGCAGGCCTTTTTCGCTTGCACGAAATGCAGTTGACCGGCCGATCATAGAGGGCGCATTGAAGCGGACGGGTGTATTTCAGGGCATCCGGATCCAGCATGAGGATGCAGGCCTCCATGGCGATGGGCACCATGCTGCGGGCCTCCTCTCTTAACAGCTCCAGGATCTCATTTACCTCCATGGTGGAAGCCAGTCTTTTGGAGACACGGCGCTGGGTCTCAAACCGCTCCTTATAAAAGTGATTCATTTCAGGTCCCCTTTGCAATTAGGGATCAGAGACAGGTCTGCACCGTGGAAGGGATAAACAGAGGGGGATCGGGAAGGCGGCGTCTCCTCTGGCATCTCTTCCTTGCCGGCCAGGGCCGCCAGCTTTTGACGGTCCAGGAGGCGGATGTCGTTGCCCTTCACCTCAATGAGACCCTGGCCCCTCATCTTTGAGAATATGCGGGAGAGGGTTTCCGGGATGGTCCCCAGGAGACTCGCAAGGTGGGCCTTTGAGATGCTGAGCCGGACCAGGTCCTTTCGCGTTCCTTCTTCTGTCAGGTACAGGAGATAGGCAGCCAGCCGGCCCGGGACCTCCTTGAGGGAGAGGTTTTCGATTTGGACCGTGAACTCCCGAAGCCGCATGGAGAGGACCGCCAGCATGTTCAGGGCCAGCGACGGGTTGGCAGCGATGAGATCTATAAATGCGGTTCGGGGGAAAAAGAGGACCCGGGACCCGGAGATGGCCTGGGCGCTTGCGGGGAAATGCCTGCCCGTAAAGACCGGCACCTCGCCAAAGGGCTCTCCTGGGCCGAAGATATGAAGGATCTGTTCTTTTCCATCCTGGGATGATTTGAATATCTTGACAAGCCCGGCGGCCACCAGATAAAAGCCGTTTCCTTCATCTCCTTCGGAAAATATGGCCTGGCCTTTTTCAAACCGCATGTCCTGGGCAATCCCTTCGATCTTGTGGAGCTGGGCCTCTGGCAGGCCCCTGAACAGGAGGGCTGCCCTAATAAACGCAGTCAGATTTTCCTTGGGTGGTCCCATGGATCCATGTTCCCCTTTTTCCTGAGACAGTCGGCATTTTCCCTGCCCCTGTCAGAACGGCCACAGACAACACCCGCCTGTCTTGAATTCTGGCTCGCATGCGGCCAACTGGCCCTTGTACAACGTCGCCCTTTTTTGAACCCTGTCTGCCACCCGGATCAGCCAGGCCTTTTTGGCATAGGTCTTTCGATTGAATCCGCCGCGGCCCTCATGGTAGGCCAGATAGAGATTCCGGGCATTGTCCCTGGAGATCCCGCACTGCTTGACGCTCAGCCAACAATACCACCCCACGAAATCCACGGCGTCGCCGAAATCGTCCCGGTCGGCCCATGAATTGCCGGTGCTCTTTCTATATTCTTCCCATGTTTCGTCCTTGGCCTGGGCATATCCATAGGCAGAGGACGGCCGGGGCCCTGGAAAGATCCACAGACAGGTAGTTCGCGGGGGTCTTGCGTCGCTCACATATCTGGATTCCTGGTAAAGAATGGCCATGATGACCGGAACCGGGATGCCCCATTTTCTGGATGATGCGACTGCCTCTTCGTACCAGTCTGAATGCTCTCTGAAGATCCCGCACAGGTTGTCGGGCTGCCGGGGGGGAGTGGCAGCGCATCCGTGAAAGAGCCAGATTACGATGCAAAACGCCAGAATTCTGAATGTGGTCGACGGGCAACTCATAGACCCTGGACAGGATATGCGTGTTTGTGGGACCCCATGCACCCGCCCGAGCAGGCCCGAATGACTCCCGAAGCTTTTGGTCAGGGCGTTTGGCTGTCCCCTTGAACTTCCCCGGTTTACGACTTGACCTATTGTCCAAGGATCTTTACCATAGAACGCCATATTTGAAAAGCGCCTTCGTCGCCCTGGGCAAGGAAACCGGTCCGGGTCCGCGGCCGAGGCATCCCTGGGAGGTTGGAGGGGATATGGAATTCTGGGATATCATCATCCAAAACGGCGCCGTCCTGACCATGGACGAGAAAAATTCGGTGATTCAAGACGGCCAGGTCTGCATCAGGGGCGAGGCCATTGCGCAGGTCCGGCCAAGGACCGACAAGTGTTCTGATGCCCACGTGACCATCGACGCCAGGGGAGGCCTTATCCTCCCCGGTCTTATCAACGGCCACACCCATGCCGCCATGAGCCTTTTCAGGGGCCTGGCCGACGATCTTCCGCTCATGGACTGGCTGAATCACTACATTTTCCCCGCTGAAAGGAGGATCGACGCCGGATTTGTCTATACAGGGACCCTGTTGGCCTGCGCCGAGATGATCCTCTCCGGCACCACCACCTTCTGCGACATGTATCTTTTTGAGGACCATGCGGCAGAGGCCGCGGCAAGGGCGGGGATGAGGTGTCTGGCAGGCGAGGTACTCTACGATTTCCCTTCGCCCAATTACGGGGACCTGGAGAACGGGTTTGCCTACACCGAGGCCCTCATTCGGAAATGGGAGGGTCACCCCCTGATTTCGGTCGCCGTCGAACCCCATTCTGTTTTTACGTGCAGCCCGGACCTGCTGATTCGGGCGAACGAGATGGCGGCAACCCATGATCGGCCCCTCATTATCCACGTGGCGGAAACCCTGTCCGAGATCGCAGAGATCCGGGAACGCTACGGCAGGACCCCGGTGCAGCATCTCGATTCCCTGGGTCTCCTGGGCCCCCGCCTTATAGTGGATCATGCGGTCCATCTGACCGGGCAGGAGATGGATCGCATGGCGGAGTGCGGGGTCAAGGTGGTGCACAACCCCGAGAGCAACATGAAGCTGGCCTCCGGCATCGCGCCGGCGCCTGATCTTGTGAAGCGGGGGGTGAGCGTGGGTCTGGGGACGGACGGATGCGCCTCCAACAACAACCTGGACCTTTTGGCCGAGATGGATATGGCGGCCAAGATCCACAAGGCCATGGCCATGGATCCGACCGTCATGGACGCGGTGACCGTGATGCGCATGGCCACCAGTGAAGGGGCGCGGGCACTGGGTCTCCAGGATCAGATCGGCTCCCTTGAAGCAGGCAAAAAGGCGGATGTCATTATTGTGGACATCAACAAGCCTCATCTGACACCCATGTACAACCCGTTTTCCCATCTGGTGTATGCGGCCCGGGGGAGCGACGTGAGCCACGCGGTCGTCAACGGTCAGGTGCTGATGGCCGATCGCAAGCTGGTGACCCTGGATCTGGAAGAGGTCATGGGGCATGCCAGGGAGAGGTGCACGGCTGTCAGGAAATGGGTCTTGGAGGGATAAGGGACAAGAAATAACCGGACCGTGATATGTAAGGACAGACGGTCCAGGGGGTCGAGGATCATGTATGCGGGGATGAGACGCTTTGTAGCCTTGGGAAGCCGATTGAAAGGGGTCCCTGAGGTGGACACCCTGGGAGTCCGGCCCAACTTTCTGGACTATACCCCGCAAGAAAGGGAGTGCATCCTGAATGCGGACATGGTTCTGTTTCCCACCCTCAATTACGCCCAGTTTCTCACCACATCGGGAAGGAAGATCTTCCCCAGCCTGGAGACCTATCTGTATGCGGATGAAAAGATCAAGCAGACCACCCTCTTTTATATGCTGGGCATTCCCCACCCGCGCACCCGGGTCTATTATCGCAGGCACCATCAGGACATCGTGAGACATTTCGGTTTTCCCTTTGTGGCCAAGATTCCCAGGTCTTCGGCCCGGGGGAGGGGGGTTTACCGGATCGACGGCAAGGAGGCCCTTGGGGCCTATCTCCAGAGAAACCCTGTCGCCTATATTCAGGAATATGTCCCCCACAGGCAGGACCTCCGCGTGGTGCTGATCAATTACAAGCCGGTCCTGGCCTACTGGCGCATTGTCTCGCCGGGGGATTTCAGGAGCAACCTGGCCCAGGGCGGGACCATCTCTTTTGAAGACATCCCCCAGGAGGGCGTGGAAACGGCTCGGGAGGCTGCCCGGAGATGCAGATTCAATGACGTGGGCATGGATCTCATTCAGCTCAGGGGCATCTGGCATGTGATGGAGGCCAACATGAAGTACGGCAGGAAGGGCCTCAAGGCAAAGGGGCTGGATCTGAAGGAGATCCTGCGGCAAAAGCTCCTCTCAGGAGAGCTGGATTGAAACGCGTCCTCATCATCTTTCTTCTTGCTGTGATCCTTGTGCCCTGCGGCTTTTTGGGCTACTTTTATTATACGGTCAGCCGGGAGGCGGCCACGCGCATCGAGCGGGGGGCCATTGATGAGGTCATTGCCTCGGAGAGCCCGGTCTATTACTCGGACGGCTGCACCCCCATCGGCGTCTTTTTCGATACCGTGCATCGAAAGTACATCGATTATGAGGACATCCCCAAGACCTTTGTCAAGGCCCTGATTGCAGCAGAAGACCAGGATTTCTTTGATCACATGGGATTTGACCTCAAGGCGGTTGTCCGGGCCTTTATCGCCAACATAAGGGCAGGTCGCGTTGTCCAGGGCGGGAGCACCATCACCCAGCAGACCGCCAAGAATGTCTTTAAGAGGGAAAAACGCTCTTATGCGTCCAAGCTCAAGGAGGCGATGCAGGCCTTTCTCTTGGAGAGGAGGTATACCAAGGAAGAGATCTTCGAGATGTATGCCAACCAGTTTTTCGTGACCGGTTATGGAAAGGGCTTGTGGGTGGCGTCTCAGTACTTTTTTGGAAAAAAACCCAGGGACCTCGATCTGGTGGAGGCCGCCTTTATTGCCGGATCCCTGAAGGGGCCGAATCGATACAACCCCTTCATCAAAAAAAGTCAGGTGGAAAAAGAGGAGGCCCGACGTCTGGCCAAGGCCCGAAAGGATTATGTCCTAACCAACATGCATCAACTGGGTTTTATCAGCTATGAGGAATATGCCCGGGCACTTAAAAGGGAGGTCCCTTTTGAAGAGGGAAAGGTGACCTACCGGCTCAATGTGATCCTGGATTATGTCCGAAGCCAGCTCGAATCCGACTATTTCAGAGCTATTCTCGAGGAGCAGGGCATCGACAACATCGCCACCTCCGGGATCAGCATCTATACATCGGTAAACAAGGAGATCCAGGAAGCTGCGCTTTCGAGCCTGCGTCGCAGGCTTCCCTTGATGGACGTGGAACTGAACGGGTTGCGCTCTTTCATGGAAGATGAGACGTGCGATGGGCTGGTGAAAGGGGGGGGGAAAGGAGCCGGGGGCGGGCTCCCCTTTTTATCTCAGATCACGGCCGTCAATCCAGACCGCGAAGACGGTCGGCTGATGGTGGCATGGGACCATGGGGGCGGGGTAATCGATTTTGATGGATTCAAGGCCATAGGGTCGGCCTGGCTCAAGTCCAGAGAAGGTCCCTGGGCTGAATTCGGGCGGGAGCATGTCCCGGCCTTTTTAAAAACCTTTGAGGTGGGCGAGCGCGTGGCGGTGCAATACGCTGAGGCCCCGGATGCAGGCCCGGAAGAAGACGCCGGGCCCAAATTGACGCTCACGGCCATACCCGAGATGGAAGGGGGGATCGTGGCCTTGCAGCGAGGGATGATCCGGGCCATGGTGGGCGGTTACCATGATCGGTATTTCAACAGGGCCGTGCATGCCAGGCGGCAACTGGGCTCCATCTTCAAGCCGATCGTCTATGCCGCGGCCCTCATGCTCAAATGGAACAATCTGGATCCCCTGGAAAACAGGGAAGCGCTCTACCAGTTTGAAGCGACCACCTATGTGCCCCGGCCCGACCATGAACCCAAGAGCGATGTCGTGTCCATGACATGGGCCGGCGCCAAGTCCGAAAACCTGGCAACGGTCTGGCTTCTCTACCATCTGACCGATCATCTCAACCTGAGCGAGTTCCGCCAGGTGGTCAATTTGGTGGGGCTTGGCAGAGGCGAGGGCGAGTCATACCAGCAATACAAGGTCCGCATCCGGGATCGATACGGCGTGGTGGCGGACCGGGAGACCCTGATGGAAACAGCCTTTGAAGAGGCCAAAAAGGAGGTCAAGACAGACGTGATATTTTCAGGCAGGGAGTCTGTTTTGAAGGACCTCGGCCGGCTCTATTACGGTCTCGACCCCGGGGAGGAGACGACCGGGGCGGAGGGATCAGAGGTCCGACCGGACGTGCGGTATAACTACCAGAGGCTTCTGAGCCTCGACAGGGAGATGCAATCGCGGTTTACGCGGATTTTGGGGATCCTTCGCGATCATGCGGACATGAGCAGTTCCGCTCTCGGCCGTCTGGCATCCCAAGCCCTCGCCAATTTCTACCGGGTCGGCGACCCCGGCAGAGAGGTGCGGATGGTTTACACAGACGATCCCCAACGGCTGGTCCCGGCCACAGTGATCCCTGTCACGCCGGCATGGCTCCGGGAAGAGGGGATCCATGCGGGGATGGAAGAAGAGATATGGATTGACAACCTGATCCCTTCAGGCATACTGCAGACCCTGGAGAATCGCATCCAGGCCAATTACCTGAGGTTGCTTACGGTGGAGCGGTACAGTCTGGAGAACCTCGCCCGAATCAGGGACTTCAGGACCCTTGTAAATCTCTCTTTTGTGACGTGGCTTTCCCAGAAGATGGGCATATCAACCCCCCTGGATCCGGTTCTGTCATTTCCGCTCGGACCCAATGCCATCAGCATCATGGAGGCGGCCCTGGCCTATGAAACGCTGATTACAGGAAAGCGGCGCCTCCTCTGCCCTGGGGGGGACGCCGGCATGGTCCCCATTATCGCTAAAATCGTGGACAGGGAAGGAGAGGTCGTCTACGAATATGTCCCGGAACCGGAAAGGGCCCTGTCTGAAAGGGTCTCCGCCCTGACAACAGAGATCCTGAGAAAGGTCATGGAGGTGGGGACCGGGCGAAAGGCCAGGGATGCGATCCGTATTTTCGGCATTCCCATCCCTACCTTCGGAAAGACCGGAACCGCCAATCGCTACACCAATTCCAGCTTTGTGGGACTGATTCCAGGGCCTAATCAAGAGACCGGCTCGCTTGACCTCAATGACGGGTACACTGTGGCCGCCTATGTGGGCTACGACGACAACCGGCCCATGAAAGGGAAACACACTGAAATATACGGGGCCTCCGGGGCCCTTCCCCTCTGGATCGATACTGCCAACGCGGTCGTAAAGAGCCCAGAATTTCAGAAGGGGATCGAGCCGGCGGATGTCATTTTCAGTGCGGCCCTGGTGGGGCCTGCGGCAGGCGAGGGAAATCTCAGGAGCGTGCCGGTATCGTCCCTGACCGGTCTTCCGGTGAGTCCGGGCCAAGCAGGCGGTTCATGGGGAGGGCCTTTTGTGATCAGCGAGGCGGAGTTCGAAGGCGATGAATGGAAATTGAAGAGGGCGTTCGATCCTTAGTACCCAGTTTTCTGTCGCAAAAAACAAGAAAATCTGTTTGTATCTCATCAGTAGGCCCTATTTTATAGACTCACACGGAGCCAGAAAGAACACAGATAAAAGGGCATCTTTCCGTTTCTTTACAAAAAAATCCCTTTGTGTGCCTTTGTGTGAGATATTTTGGTTGCGGGCATCCGCGTTAGACAGGAAATGGGCTGTCTGTATGATGAAAGGAAGGATATGGCATTGGTGAACAGGCTCTTATGCGTTTTTCTGATCTTGGGGGCCGCTGGGTGTGCGGCCGGGCCTGTGAAAGAGCGTGCCCCCGCGGCTCCGGCGCCGGTGGAGCACTCAGGCCTCCTGATCAATCACACCCTGATCGATGACAGGATAAGGTTTCTAAAAGGGGTGCTGAGAGACGATCAACTGCCGCCTGCTGATCGGGAGACCGTGGAGGCCGTGCTGGCTGCGTACCGCCAGCTCAAGGGGGCCTCGGGCCCCCATCTCACGGAAAAGGACTATCAGGGCCTAATCCTGTCGCTGTTCAAGGCCGTGAGCCTGATGGACGAGGCGTACCTCGGCGAAAAGAGGATCCCGGGGGATGGCAAATCGGCCGTTGCCCGTTTTGCTGAGAGACGAAAGGCCCTTATTGACCGCTATGCAAGGGGGGACGCCAAAGGGGTGATCCAGGATGCCCGTTCGCTTGAAAAGGCCTTTGGACCGCGTGTCCTGACCGGAGAGGCGGGCATCCTGTATGCCCTGTCCCTGGCAAGGGAAGGCGATCTCAAAGAGGCCGTCGCTGTGGGGAAGGCCGTTGCGAGCCGGCTGGAGCAGTTCCCTGACAGGGTTCAGCTCTGTTTGCAGATCGCCAGGTGGCAGCTTTCCCTGGGAAGACCAAAGCAGGCGGCTGAGACCTATGAAAAGCTGATCCATATCCAGGATGAAAGGGCCGCCCTTGTTCAGGAACTGGGTCAACAGATCGCCGCGGCGCGAGAGGCCGCGGTGGGCGGGCCGACAGGGATCGCCTCAAGGGGGCAGGGGTCGGATGTGGCCTGGCAGGAGGAAGGGCACGCCGGAGACCCGTTGGTGGAAAGGGTGCGTTCGCTGGTGCAGGATCATGCCTACGACAAGGCGAGGCTTCTGATCCTGAGGGCGCGGATCCGCATGGGGGATGGCCCTGGAAAAGAGGCGCTGGACAGGGAGCTGGAGAGGATCGACGAACAGGAAGCGGCATTTGAGGCCGGCAAGTCGATAAAAGGCGATGACCTGGCCAAGACCCGGGATGCGGCCCGAGAGATGATAGAGGCAGAGAAGTACGAGGCGGCCATCCAGGCCATCGAAGAGGCAGAGGATTCCTCCGGACTGGATCCCGAACTGCGTGCGTTGAGGGAGCGGGCCGTGGAAAGCCTCATCAACCGGGAGAGGAACCGGGCCGCGGAACTCTTCCTGGCGGCAAAAAAGGCCGACGACCCTTCTCAGAAAAAGGAATTCCTGGATTCGGCCTACCATATCTTAAAGGAACTCATTGACACGTATCCGTCGTCGCCCTTGAACCAGAAGCTCAAATCCCATATGGCGGTGGTGCAGCAGGAGCTGGATAATCTGTAGACAGGGGTGGGGGGCGGGTTCCCCGCGACCATTCTATTCCCATTCGATGGTGCTGGGGGGCTTGGAGGAGATGTCGTAAACGACCCGGTTGACCCCCTTGACGCTGTTGATGATGCGGTTGGAGATCCTGCCCATGACCTCATAGGGGATCTTGGACCAGTCCGCGGTCATGGCGTCCAGGCTGTCCACTACCCGCACCGCAATGGCATTTTCATAGGTCCGCTCGTCGCCCATGACCCCCACAGTGCGGATGGGGAGCAGCACGGCAAAGGACTGCCAGACCTTTTCGTAGAGCCCGGCCATGGTGATCTCTTCGATCACGATGGCGTCAGCGGCCCTCACCATCTCCAACCGCTCCCGGTCGATCTCGCCCAGGATCCTCACAGCCAGGCCTGGACCGGGAAAGGGCTGGCGCATGATCAACTCCCTCGGGAGACCCATTTCCGTCCCCACCTGACGGACCTCGTCCTTGAAGAGTTCCCGGAGGGGTTCGATCAGCTCGAGGTTCATGACCTCGGGCAGGCCGCCCACATTGTGGTGGCTCTTGATGGTGGCAGACGGCCCCTTGAACGAGACGCTCTCAATTACATCCGGATAGAGCGTCCCCTGGGCCAGAAAACGGGCCTCTCCCAGCTGTTTGGCCTTTGCCTCAAATACGTTGATGAATTCTCTTCCGATGATCTTTCGCTTTTCTTCCGGATCCGCCACCCCTCTGAGACGGCGAAGGAAATGTTCAGAGGCATCCACCAGGTGGAGGTCCATGCCGTGATGCTGCTGAAACAGTTCCATGACCTCGCGGGCTTCCCCCTTGCGCAAGAGCCCGTTGTCCACCAGGACGCAGCACAGCCGGTCCCCGACGGCGCGGTGGAGGAGGACCGCGGTGACAGATGAGTCCACGCCCCCGGACAGCCCGCAGATGACGCGGTCCTTGCCGATAGCCTCTCTAAGGGTCTTGATTGTCTCCTGAACAAAGGAGGCCATGTCCCAGGACGGCTCGCACCTGCAGATCCTGAAGAGAAAATTCCTTAACATTTTGGATCCGTCCGGGGTATGGGCCACCTCCGGGTGGAACTGGACCCCGAAGAGCCGCCTGGTCGCATCGGCCATGGCCGCCACCGGGCTGTTCTTGCTCCGGGCAAGGGCAGAAAATTCTTTGGGCATGCGGTCGATCCGGTCCCCGTGGCTCATCCACACGGTTCGCGCCTCTCCATTTCCAAGCCCGTGAAAGAGATCGCGGTCATCTTCTATAAAAAGATCGGCGTTTCCGTATTCCCGGTCGCCTGCTTTGCCCACATCCCCGCCCAGGACCCGGGTGAGATATTGCATGCCGTAGCAGATGCCCAGGACAGGGATCCCCAGATCAAAAACCGCCGGATCGGCAAAGGGCGCGCCCTCATCGTAGATGCTGGCCGGCCCCCCTGACAGGATGATCCCTTTTGGGGAAAAGGCCTGTATGGTCTTGATGGGCATGTTGAAGGGATGGATCTCGCAGTAGACCTTGGCCTCCCGCACCCGCCTTGCAATGAGCTGGGTGGTCTGGGAACCGAAGTCCAGGATCAGTATCTTCTGGGTGTAAAGGTCTGTGTTCATGGGGTATCCCTCGATTAAAAACGCGTCAGGCGCCAGACGTTAGGCGCGAGCCTCCAATATCCAGCCTCCAGCCCCCAGCATGCAGCCCCTATTCCATCCGGTAATTGGGGGCCTCCTTGGTGATGATCACGTCGTGGACATGGCTTTCGTGGAGTCCGGCGGCCGTGATCTGAATGAACTCGGGATCGGTCTGGAGCTCCTCTATGGTGCTGCATCCCAAATAGCCCATGCCTGCCCTGAGCCCGCCCACAAGCTGATAGATGGTATCTGCCAGGGGCCCACGGTAGGGGACGCGGCCCACGATCCCCTCGGGCACCAGTTTTTTGTCCAGTTCTATCTGATCCTGAAAGTACCTGTCCCGGCTCCCTTCGCGCATGGCCTCCAGGGATCCCATTCCCCGGTAGACCTTGTAGGTGCGGCCCTGGAAGAGGATGGTCTCTCCGGGACTTTCCTCGGTCCCTGCAAACAGGCCGCCGATCATGACCGACGAGGCCCCTGCGGCCATGGCCTTGGTGATATCGCCCGAGAATTTGATGCCGCCGTCCGCCATCACCGGGATCCCCGATTTTCGGGCCTGCTGAGCGCAGTCCATAATTGCCGTCATCTGGGGGACGCCCACGCCGGCCACCACCCGGGTGGTGCAGATGGAGCCGGGGCCCACCCCCACCTTGATCCCGTCCGCCCCTGCCTCCATGAGGGCCTGCGCCCCCCTGGCCGTGGCCACATTGCCGGCAATCAGCTCGAGCCCGGGAAAGGCGCTTTTGGCTGTCTTCACGGCCCTGAGCACCATCTCCGAGTGACCGTGGGCCGTGTCAATGACCACCACATCCACCGCTGCCTTTCTGAGGGCCTCGATCCGCTCTTCCATATCAGGGCCCACGCCCACCGCGGCCCCCACCCTCAGCCGTCCCAGACGGTCCTTGCAGGCATTTGGGTATTTTTTAATCTTTTCAATGTCCTTTATGGTGATTAGCCCTTCCAGTTTTCCGTTTTCGTCCACCACCAGGAGTTTCTCGATGCGGCGTTCGTGGAGAATGGCCTTGGATTCTTCCAAGGTGATCCCTGCCTTGGCCGTGACAAGGTCATCCTTCGTCATGACCGATTCCACGGGCTGGTCCAGGTTGGTCTCAAACCGCAGGTCCCTGTTGGTGATGATGCCCACCAGGTTCTCCCCCTTTACCACCGGCACGCCTGAGATCTTGTATTTGGCCATGATCTCAATGACGTCCTGTATTTTTCGATCCGGCTCGATGGTAATGGGGTCCACGATCATGCCGCTCTCGGATTTTTTTACCTTTTCCACCTCAAGGGCCTGCCGCTCGATGCTCATGTTCTTGTGGATGAATCCAATGCCTCCCTGCCGCGCAATGGTGATGGCGGTTTGAGCCTCGGTTACCGTATCCATGGCCGCGCTGACAATGGGGATGTTGAGGTTGATGTTGCGCGACAATTGCGTCCTCACATCCACCTGGGCCGGCAGCACCGAAGACCGCGCCGGGACCAGAATCAGATCGTCGAATGTGTATCCAAACCGGATCTCATTTTTGCTCATCTTGTTCTCCTTCCGGGCTCCCTCAACTGTTTATCCATAAAAGGCCGACGCCTGAGCTCCGGGGAACCAGGCGCGGCCTTAAAGCACAATCTACCAATTCCTGAATCCCTCAACCCCTCAATTCCTCAATTAGAAGTCCTTCCAGTAAATCGGACATGCTGACGGTCAGCTCGGGTCTTCTCAAAAAACGCATGATTCCCATGACGGCCAGGGTTCCGGCCACGACGACATCGGCCCGTCCCGGATCCAGTCCGAGACGCACTTGCCTCTCTGCGGTGGTCAGGATGTCCATCTGCGACAGACAGGCCTCAACCTCAGAAAGGGTCAAAGTCAGGCCATTGAGCCTCTCTGGAGAGATGTGCTCCGGTGGAATACCGTGAACCATGGCCGCAAGGGTCGCCACGGTCCCGCCGGTACCCACCACGAGGGGAACCTCTCCCATCTCCCGGCCCACAGGCATGAGGCGTTCCTGGACCTCCTGCAAGGCGGCCTTGAGTTCATCTGAGCTGGGTGGATCGGACTGAATGAACCGCCGGGTCAGGACGGCCGCGCCTATGGGGATGGACAGCGCCCCTGCCTTGCCGCGCCTTTCCAAGAAAAACTCCGTGGTGCTGCCCCCCAGGTCAAAGATCAGCGCATCTCCCTGGATGCCCAGTACAGCGCGGGCACCGCGCCCGCTGAGCCGGGCCTCTTTCTCTCCGGATACGAGCTGGATTCGGATCCCTGTGGCCTTGTAAAGACGGTCCAGGAAGGGGTCTACGTGAATGGCCTCCCTCATGATTCCGGTGGCAACCCCATGGACCTGGTTCACGTTGTAATGGGCAATCATCCGGGCAAAATCGCTGAGGACCTCCACAACGCGTGCAGTTGCACGGGGTCCGATGTCGAACTCGTTTCCCCGCGCCTCATCAGCAACGAGCCGGACATAGGCCCGGCGTCTCTCAATGGACAGCCAGCCCCACGGAGACGCTGGGGACCGCCGGGCAATCAAAAGCCTCGCGGTGTGGCTCCCCAGGTCGATGGCGGCGGCTAATGGGTTCATTGGCGGGTGACGGTATCAGACATGGAAACCTTTTTCAACACGCTGTCTCTTTATCAAGAATTAAAGGAATTGTCAATCTGCGAGCGGGTGCGATCGAAACTGTCAGCTGTGCAAGGCTGTTGAGCTTCGAATGTATAATCTCAATGCTCAGGGGACAAAACTCTGACGAGTAAAATCCGGAGCTTACGCCTGCCCGCCAGTGCCTTTTACCAGAGGAGAATATTTAAATGCGGCAAGTTCTCAGGGCTCCAGGTTGACGACATATATCCTGAGAGACTGTGGCAGGCGGGCGTCAGGATTTTATCAGGGTCGTCCGAGGCTTCCCTGCGACAGAAAATAAATGCACCCTCTGGGAGACTTTACACCTTTACCGGATTAAAGACAAAAGACGTTTAAAACTTCCTTGACAAATGCCTTCCGGTTTCTGTAAAGGAAAAACACACGCAAAATTCCCACATCATGAACCTCCTTTTTGCGGGGAAATAGGATCATGTGCATCCAACCGAGATCTTCACCCTGACCTTTTCAGCATCAAGGGACAGGCCATGTCGATGACGCTTCCGGATAAAAATAGGCGCTTGCCATGAACACCACATAAAACATGCCCATTCTGAAATTTGCTGGACACCCTGCGCAATGAATCTTCAGCCTCGAGGGGACAGGACAATGGAAAGGGAAACGGAACGGATTATCGCTTACTGCCTGGCGGCCATATCGCTTGTGGTAGGGATTGTCTGCTATACGGCCTTCGCACGAACGGAACCTGAAGAGCCTGTGAGGATCCTGTTCAAAAACGCGGGGGGAAATGTCCTGTTTGATCATAAAACACATTTGTCTGAGTCGGGATATGGCCTTGCATGCGACGACTGCCACCATGACCTGGAAGAGGAAGGGGCCAGGCCCGATGCGTGCAGCGAATGCCATACGGGCGAAAGCGACGAGGCCCCGAAACGGTCCGACGCCCTGCATGTCCAATGCAAGGAGTGTCACAGCGACGGCGGCGGGCCGGTGGACTGTGCCGCGTGCCATGCCATGCCCAGGTAAGGGAGGAACAAAGGGCCCTGACGGTCGTTAGTTGCGGGGTCCCTGCGTCTGCGCTGGGAGATGGGGGAGGAGATGGAGATCATGAAAAAACCGTTTTTCGGTTTGACCCGACCTAAACTGGCCTATTCAGGGATTGATGATTTGGGACCGGATGTTCAGGAGATCCCTGTTCCGGAAAGGATTGTCTTCTCCAGACAATTCAAACAGGGGGGGGAGCAGGGGCTCACCCTTTCCAGAGGTCAGGAGGTGAGGACCGGCCAGCGACTGAGGCCCCTGAACGACATGGGCGTCTGCCTGACTGCCACTGCCTCCGGCGTCATCGGAGATGTGTCGATCGAGACCGATTATTCCGGCCGCACCGCCTTCTCCATGTCCATTCAGACCGAAGCAAAAGATCGCTGGGACCCTGAATTTGAACAGGCCGAGATTTCCGCCGAATCCGAAGATGTCCTCTCATATCTCTCGGCCCTGCCCGACATCTTTGATCTGATCCCCCTTGTGAGGAAGGAAAATCCCTTAGATGCGATCCTGGTGAGCGGGTTCGACCGGGATCTGCTGACAGCGACAAATCAGCTCAGCCTCAAGCTCGGCGCCGGGCATCTGGCCCAGGGGATCGATTGCCTGAAGAAGATGACCGGCGTTAACCGGGTCATGGTTGCGGCGCCTTCTTCGCTGACCTCAGAGGCGGGAAAGGGCGGAGTTGAGGTCACGACCCTGAACCCCCTTTACCCTCGTGCCGATCCCAGACTCCTGGTGAGGTCCATTCTCGGGATCACCGCGCCCCCTTCCAGGCCTCTGACCGATGTGAATGTGGGGGTGATCTCGGCGGAGGCGGTGATCGCCATGGGCCAGGCCTTTCAAGATCAGAGACCGCCTGTATCCAAGTTGCTGACTGTCATCGACAAGGACAACAGGCCGATCGCGGTCCGTGCCAGGATCGGAACGCCGGTGGGCCATATCCTCAATGCGCTTCGTATCCAGGTTTCAGAGGGGGACCGTCTGGTCCTGGGGGGTCCCATGGCAGGCAACGGCGTCTATTCTGTGGACGCGCCCATCGGCCCTGATACGGATGCGCTTATGGTGCAGGACAGGGCCCATGTCATCCCGCCGTCCAGCGAGCCCTGCATCAACTGCGGGGAGTGTGTGAGGGCGTGCCCTGCCCGGCTGCCGGTCAACATGCTCATCCGCCTCCTGGAAAACGGGCTGTATGAAGAGGCGGCCCAGCAGTACGACCTCCTGTCATGCATCGAATGCGGGCTCTGCAGCTATGTCTGCATCATGCGGATCCCCATATTTCATTACATCATGCTCGGGAAGCATGAACTTGCGTCATCCGGATACCTGGAGGAGTCCCATGGATAACCCGACCCTCTTTGTCAGTTCCCATGCCCCCTACTGGCACAACGGGGCCAGACTCTCGGTCAAAAACTACCACATCATGATTGCCGCCTTGCCTGCGGTCATCATGGGAATCTATCGCTACGGGGCCCCGGCCCTCGGGGTGGCGGCTTTGTCCGTGGCAGCGGCCATGATATGGGAACTCCTCATGAACCTGGTATTGAGGCGTCCGATCAGCATCGGCGACGGGAGCGCCGCTTTGACTGGCCTCCTTTTCGCCATGCTGCTTCCGGCCACTACACCCTGGTGGACCGTGGTTTTAGGCGCCTTTCTGGCCATTGTGGTGGGCAAACAGATATACGGGGGGATCGGGTGCAACCCTCTGAATCCGGCCCTGGTGGCCATTGCCATCATCTCCCTCTCATGGCAGGGGATCGTGGACTTTGACGAGGCCCTGGCGGACTACGACCTGGGGTTTGTCATGGCCTATCCCCTAACCGCGCTCAAGTATTTCGGGACCTCGGCGATCTCGGATTTCTCTGCAGCGGATCTCCTCATGGGACGACATGCCGGGGCCATCGGGACCACATTTGGTCTGGGGCTCATGGCCGGGGGGATCTACCTCATGCTTCGCGGCATGATCCGCTGGGAGATATCCCTGTCATTTCTGGCCGGGGTCTTTGTGACCGCCCTCCTTTTCTATCTGGCAGATTCTCAAAAGTATGCAGGGCCCCTGTTCCACCTTTTGACGGGGTACACCCTGATAGGGGCCTTTTTCCTGGCCACCGAGGATTCCTCGTCGCCGGTGAATTTCACGCCCATGCTCATTTACGGGGCCTGCGCCGGAATCCTCACGGTCCTGATCCGGAGCATCGGGGCCTTTGTGGACGGGACCGTGTTTGCCATCCTCATGATGAATGTGGCTAACCCGCTCATCGACAAGATCCGTCCAAAGGCATTGGGAGGGGGGATGAAGCATGCGTGAAATGGTCAAGCTCTTTATTGCGGTTGTGGTCTTCAGCGGCCTCTCCGGAGGCGTCTTGGCCGCCATTCAGAACGTCACCAAGGAAAGGATCGAGTATCAGCAGCTCAAATTTGTCAAGGGTCCCACCATCAAGACGATCATGGAAGGCTGCACCAACGATCCCCTGACCGACCGGCTGACCCTTGGGGACAAGGATCGGGAGATACAGTTTTTTGTGGGAAAATTTGAGGGAAGGCCGGATGCCGTTGCCTTTGAGACCTTCGGCAAGGGATTTGGGGGGGTCATGGGGGTGATCGTGGGCATAGACCTCAAGGCCGACAAGATCCTCGGCGTGGGGGTGACGACCCACAGCGAGACCCCGGGCGTGGGGTCGCGGGCCAAGACCGATCCTTCATTTGCCGCTCAATTCAAGGGACTGCCCGTCACGGAACCGTTTCAGGTGAAGGCCGACGGCGGACAGATCGACGCCCTGAGCGGGGCGACCATATCCTCCCGGGGGGTCTGCGGGGCCGTGGTTGAGGCAGCCGAGATCTATGAAAGGCTCAAACCCACCCTTATGGAAAAGATCAGACAGAAACAAGGCTAAGGAGATCACCGGCTATGGCAAAGACAGTCGTTCAGGAGTTTACCAAGGGACTGTGGGCTGAGATTCCGCCCTTTCGCCTGGTGCTCGGCCTCTGCCCCACCCTGGCAGTGACCAAGAGCGTGGAAAACGGGATCGGCATGGGCGTGGCCACCACTTTCGTCCTGGTATGCTCCAACATCCTCATTTCCCTCCTTCGGAACGTCATACCCAAAAAGGTGAGGATTGCCTGTTACATCGTGGTGATTGCCACCTTTGTCACCGTGGTGGAGCTGGTGATGCAGGCCTATGCCTATCCGCTCTTCCTGAAGCTCGGCATATTCATCCCCCTCATCGTGGTCAACTGCATCGTGCTGGGCCGGGCAGAGGCCTTTGCCTCCAAAAACAGCGTGGTCCCGTCCCTTGCGGACGGCCTCGGGATCGGGCTTGGGTTCACCCTCTCTTTGACCGCCCTCGCCATGGTGCGGGAGGTCCTGGGCAACGGGACATTTTACAACATCCCGGTATTCGGTCCATCGTTTCAACCCTTTGCCTTTATGGTGCAGGCCCCCGGGGCCTTTGTCTGTCTGGGACTCATGCTCTGCATAATGAACATCCTGGGAAAAAAGTAGGAGTCGCGCAATGACCGATTATATCCTGCTGATCGTCAGCTGCATTTTTGTCAATAACATTCTTCTGATGCAGTACCTGGGGAACTGCCCCTTCTTAGGCGTCTCCAAGCGGATGGAGACCGCGGTGGGTATGGGCATGGCCGTGGTGTTCGTGCTGGTCATGGCCGGGGCCATCACCTGGGTCGTCAATACCTATCTCCTCAAGACCTTCCACCTGGAATATTTGCGGACCCTCGCGTTTATCCTGGTTATTGCCTCCCTGGTTCAGTTTGTGGAAATGTTTCTCAGAAAGAGCATCCCGGCCCTTTACTCCGGGCTCGGGATTTTTCTCCCCTTGATCACCACCAACTGCGCGGTCCTGGGGGTCTGCCTCATCAATATCATGGAGGAATACAGCTTCGTGCAGACCCTGGTGGCCTCCTTCAGCTATGCGGTGGGCTTTGCGCTGGCCCTGGTCTTGTTTGCCGGGGTCCGTGAGCGGATCATCCTGGCGAGGGTCCCGAGGCCGCTTCAGGACACCTCTATCGGGCTGGTGACCGCGGGGATGCTTTCCCTTGCCTTTTTCGCTTTTAAGGGGATGGTGTAGGGAATCTGAGATTTGAGATTTGAATTTGGGTGACTCGTTAGACAATCCTGGAGGAAAGCCATGTTAGGCGGTCTTTTGGTGATGGGCGGACTGGGCGTGGTAATCGGCGTGGGACTGGCCCTGGCCTCAAAGATATTCTATGTGTACATCGATCCCAAGATCGAGGCCGTGGAAGAGGCCCTGCCAGGGGCCAACTGCGGCGGTTGCGGGTTCCCGGGGTGCAGCGCCAATGCCGTGGCAATAGTGGAGGGGAAATCCTCGCCCACCTCCTGTGTGGCCGGGGGGCCTGATGTGGCGGCTGAAATTGCCAGGATCCTGGGCGTGGCCATTACCCTGAAAGAGCCGGATGTGGCCAGGCCCGGCTGCAAGTACGGCGTCCAGGAGGCGGATGTCAAATACCTGTACCAGGGGATTATGGATTGCCGGGCTGCGGTCCTCCTGGACGGGGGGGCCAAGGTGTGCCCCATCGGGTGTCTGGGCCTGGGAACCTGTGTGCGGGCATGTCCCTTCGGGGCCCTCTCCATGGGGCCGGATAACCTTCCGGTGGTGGACACGTCGCGGTGCACCGGATGCGGAACGTGCGAGCGGGTCTGTCCCAAGCATATCATCACGCTTACCTCCACAACCGAGCGCATGATCGGCGAATATGCGACGGACGAGTGCACGGCCCCCTGTCAGCGCAGCTGCCCCACCGGGATCAACATCCCGGCCTTTATCCAGGAAATCCGCAACGGCCATTATGAGGCGGCCCTTGCCATTATCAAGGAAAAATGTCCCCTCCCGCTCATCTGCGGGTATATCTGCCCTGCCCCGTGCGAGCTGGCGTGCCGACGCAACCTGGTTGACGAGCCGGTGGCCATCAATCCGCTCAAGCGGTTTGTGGCCGATTATGAGATGCGGACTGGAAACCGTCTCACGCCCTTCAAGGCCCCCGGCAGCGGCGAGAAGATCGCTGTCGTGGGCGGGGGCGCAGAGGGGCTGACCCTCAGTTATTATCTGGCACGCCTCAGTTATCAGCCCACTATTTTTGAGGCCAAGCCCCAGTTGGGGGGGATTTTGAGATATGTGATCGCCGAGGACAGGCTCCCCCGAAAGGTCCTGGACCATGAGATCGCGGGCATCCTGGAGACGGGGGTGGAGGCCAGGACCAACAGGGTCATGGGACACGATTTTGATCTCCAGTCCCTGTTTGAGGAAGGGTTCGACGTGGTGGCCCTCACCAAGGGGGGGTTTGACAGCAGACAGATCCTGAAGCCCGACCCGAGCGGTTATGACGCATCGATCCCCGGCGTCTTTACCATGCTGGACTTTTTATACTCCCTCAAAAAGGGAAAAAGCATTCATGTCAGCCGGCGGGTGGTCATTATTCACAGCGGCCTGGAAGGCCTGGATCTGGCCAGAAAGTGCAGGGGGATCGGGGCGCAGAAGGTAACCATTGTCTCCTCCATGCCCTACAATGAGCTTCCTGTGGAGCTGCAGGAGGCCAAGCGGCTGGCTCAAGAGGGCATCGTGGTCAGGCCGTCTACGGTGGTTACCTCTCTTCACGGGATTTCCCGGAGGCTGGTGAGGGTGGCGGTGGAGGAAACAGTGCCGGCAGGCGAGCCCCCTGCGGAAGATATGACCGTCCGTGCGGATACCCTGATCCTTCCGGCAGGCCGGCTCCCGGAATTCGTATTTGTCCGGTCCTTGGAAGAAACGGAGCCCGACTCAGGGGAAATCGCCTGGAAGACCATTGAGACCTTCCGGACCTTTCCCGGCGGGCGCGATGGCATATGCACGTCCCCTGAGCCGGGACGGATCAGCGATTCGTCTGCAGTGGTCAAGTCTCTCCTCTCAGGTCGAAGACTCACGCGGGCCATTCACCGCTATGTAACTACCGGCGCCATCCCGCCCATTGAGCATCTGGCATGCGAGGCAGAGGCGGTTCTTGATGTTGCGGAGATCCACGATGTAGCGCCGTCCGAAAGACAACGACCGCCTGTCCTGGATGTGGCAGGGGACAGCAAGAAGGCCTGGATATTTCCCAGCGAATACCCTGGCCTGGACGAGGCCGCTGCCAGAAAGGAGGCAGAGCGGTGTCTGACCTGCGGCCTCATATGCTATCGAAGGCAAACATAGGATTGAGGGATTGGGGGTTGAGGAAAGATGCCTGAAAACATTATCACCATTGACGGACGTCAATTGACCTTCCAAGAGGAAGAGACCATCCTGGAGGTCGCGAGAAGGAACGGGATCTTCATTCCCACCCTCTGCCATATCAAGGGTGCCCGGCCTACCGGGGCGTGCAGGATATGCGTGGTGGAGGTCAAGGGGGCGCGCACCCTGCTCCCAGCCTGCGCCACCCCCGCAGCACCCAACATGGTGGTGAATACCCATTCACCCATGGTGATCGAGGCCAGAAAGACCATCATTGCCCTTCTGCTTCAATCGGGAAACCACAATTGCGCCATTGCCACCAACCGGTCCCAGGACTGGACATCGTTTCAGCAGCAGGTGGCCGAATACGACCAGAGCGGCGATCTCTGCCCGGCCCACAGCGCCTGCAACCTCCAGGCCTATGCCTACCGCTACCAGGTGGATACGTCCGATTTTGTGAGGGCCAGCACCGAGTATCCCATGGAGATGGCAAGTCCTTTGATTATCAGGGATTTTTCCCGGTGCATCCTGTGCGGCCGGTGCGTGGAGGCCTGCAACACCATTCAGGTCAACAATGCCATTGCCCATGGATTCAGGGGGGCCAGGGCCAAGATCGTGGCCATGGGGAATGACAACCTTCAGCGATCGGATTGCGTTTTCTGCGGGGAGTGCATCCAGGCATGCCCGGTAGCTGCACTGGTTGAAACCAAGAGCCGCTACAGGATACGGCCCTGGGAGGCCCGCCATGTGCGCACCACCTGCCATTACTGCGGGGTGGGATGCCAGCTGGATCTGCACATCAAGGATGACAAGATCATGAAGGTCACGGGGGTTGAAGACGCCGAGCCCAACCAGGGGAGGCTCTGCGTCAAGGGCCGATTCGGCTATGATTTTGTGCAGAGTCCGGACCGCTTGACCGTGCCCATGATCCGGGAGGATGGGAGGCTCAGGGATGCCTCGTGGCATGAGGCCCTCGACCTGGTGGCATCCAAGATACGGGAGATCAGCGAGTCGGACAGCCCGGATGCAGTCGCCGGCATCTGTTCTGCCAAGTCCACTAACGAGGCCCTGTATCTCATGCAAAAGTTGTTTCGCACAGGGATCGGGACCAACAATCTGGCCTCTCCCTTTGCTGCGTCCGGCCTCAACAATCCCATTGCCGAACTGGAAAAGGCCCCCTGCATATTTCTCATCGGTTCGGACATCACCGAGGAAAACCCGGTCGCAGGCACCTTTGTCAAACGGGCTGCCAAGGCCGGCAAAAAATTGATCGTGGCCGATTCCCGACCCACCAAGATCGCCACCTTTGCTACGCTTCCCTTGTTGTTGAGGGAAGGCTCGGAATCGGTTTTGGTGAACGGCATCATTCAGGGCCTCATCAGTCGCGGTCGTCAGGCCGAGGACAGCATTCGCGAGATTGCGGCCAGCTATTCCATAGACAAGGTGATGGAGGCCACCGGCCTTTCAGAGGACCAGATCAACAAGGCCATTGATCTTCTGAATACGGATGAGCCCGCCATGCTGGTCTATGGGTCGCGGGTGGCGTCCTTTGCCAGGACCTTTGTCCGGCTTCAGGAGACCCTGGGCAATCTGGGGGTGGAATGCGGCGGGGTCAACTACCTGGGGGACCTCAACAATTCCCAGGGGGCCTGCGACATGGGTTTCCTCCCTGCTTTTCTGCCGGGCTATCAGTCGGTGGAGGACGCCAAGGCGCGCGACCCCTTTGAAAAGGCCTGGGGAACCGCCCTTCCGGAGAAGCCGGGTCTGACCTTTCCTCAGATGGTGAGGAACATGGCCCTGGGACCGGGGGAGGGAGAAAAAAGGATCCGCCTCCTTTACTGCGTGGGCGAGAACCTGGCCATTGCGCGGCCTGCCATGCCTGATATTGCCGCGGCCCTGGAATCGGTCGACTTCCTGGTGGTTCAGGATATCTTGAACAATGAGACGCTCCAGTATGCCGACGTGGTTTTGCCTGCAGCGGCCTGGTCAGAAGAAACCGGCACCTATACCAACTGCGAACGACGGGTCAGCCTCATGCGCCGGGCCGTGCCCACTCCGGGCGAGGCAAAGCCGGAGACCTGGATCTTGACCCAACTGGCCAATCGCCTTGGACTTGACTGGGAGATCGAAACCAACCAGAGCGTCTGGGAAAATGAGATTATCCACGTTGTGCCTTTCCTGAAGGGAATCACCTACGACCGCCTGGAAACGGGGGGCGTATGCTGGCCCCTCCCCGATCCCCGGTCTCTGGGCATCACCGGTTTTGCGGATGTGCGATCGCCCCTGCGCAGGCCTGGATGGACATCCTTCAACTACCACCACCGCACCCTCCTGGAACAGTGCGAGGGTCTGCTTGAGTCGATCCCCCGCACCAAGGCGACGCCTGAATATGAGCCGCCGGGCGAGCCGGAAGAGGTCAGGACCAAATTCATTGAGCTCCTGGAAGAAGAAGGAAAGCCCGAGGCCAAAGAGGAGATCGATGCGATCCTGGCCGCCTACAAGGACCACAGGGGGGGTCTTATTCCGGTTTTGCAGCAGGTACAGGGGATCCTGGGCTTTCTCCCTATCAGCGTTCAGCACTATATCGCCTTGGGACTGGGGATCCCTTCATCCGATGTGTTCGGCGTGGTGTCGTTCTATTCGTTCTTCACCATGGTGCCCCGGGGGAGACATATTATTCGGATCTGTCTGGGAACGGCCTGCTTTGTCAAGGGGTCCGGGAAGCTCCTGGACATCCTCCAGCGCCATCTCAAGGTGGATGTGGGCCAGACCACCGAGGACAGGGAATACTCGCTCGATGTGGTCCGGTGCGTGGGGGCCTGCGGCCTGGCCCCGGTCATGGTCCTTGACGACGAGACCCACGGGCAGATGGATCCATCGCGCATCATTGACGTGGTCGAGTCGGTGAGGGGAACGACGGAGGCATAAGACGCAAGGCGTGAGGGAGGCAGATCGGCCATGACGTTGAAGGAGATTGCGGAGAAGCTGCATTTGAGGGTCAAAAGCGGGGCCGGCCGCCTGGACCGGGACATAACCGGGGGCTATGTGAGCGATCTCATGAGCGATGTGATGGCCAATGCCAGGGAGGGGGCTTTGTGGGTCACGCTCCAGATCCACCCCAACATCGTGGCCGTGGCGGTCATGAAATCGCTGGCCGGGATTGTCCTGGTCAACGGCCGGGAACCGGAAGAGGCGACCGTTGAGAAGGCAGAGACAGAGCAGATTCCCATCATGGTCACGGACCTGCCGGCCTTTGAACTGGCAGGGAGGCTCTTTGCATTAGGCATTTCAGGAAGGTGACGTGCGCCGAGAGGTTGAAGGGGCCCCAGGGGAGGCCTCCACCAGGTCCTTGAGGGTGCTGGCAGCCGATCTTCATATCCATACGTGCCTTTCGCCCTGCGCCACACTCGACATGACGCCCCGCAAGATTGTCAGGCAGGCCCGCAAAAAGGGACTGGACATCATTGCTGTCACGGATCACAACAGCGCGGAGAACGCGGGTGCGGTCATGGCGGCTGCAAGAGAGGCAAAGCTGGCCGTCATTCCGGGCATGGAGATCACGACCTTTGAAGAGGTGCACATTGTGGGCCTCTTTGAGGATGCAGGGGCTGCCCTGGCCATGCAGGCTCTGGTCTATGACCGGCTGCAGCCGGGCGAAAACGACGAGGACCTGTTCGGCATGCAGGTGATCGCCAATGCCCTGGACGAGGTGGAGGGGCTGAACCCGCGGCTTCTCATTGCCGCGGTCCGGATGGGCGTGGAAGAGACCGTAGAGGCTATCCATCGACTCAAGGGCGTAGCGGTGGCGGCCCACATTGACCGCGAGGCCTTCGGCATCCTGGGTCAGTTAGGCTTTGTCCCCCAGGGTCTGGATCTGGACGCCCTGGAGGTATCGAGGCGCATGACTCTGAGACAAGGGCGGACCCTGTATAGAGAACTGGAGAGATATCCCTTCATCACCTCGTCAGACGCGCATGATCTCGGGGAGATCGGGATCAGCCCGACCCATTTTCGGGTGGCGGGGCCTCAATTGGCGGAACTGAAACAGGCGCTCAAGGGGACTGGAGGACGCAGCATTGAATATTGAGGCATTCAGGAACTGAAGGATTTTAGAGTCTTTGTTTGTAACTTCTCCGCAATGTGCGAAGAAGTATCCCCGTGGGGGTTCTGCCCAGGGGCTGCAAAAACCGAATACAGCTCGTGGGAACGGCAGCAGGGCTTTAAAATACGGTCTGTTCCAGCCCCAAGGAGAGCCTTTCATGGGGTGGTATGTCCTTGCTGCCTTCAATAAACAGTATTCCGAGCCCGGGGGCGGGCGCCGAACGATGGGAACGCATTTTATTGCAGCCCTTGGGCAGAGACCCCCACGGGCAGGCGGGCAAAACGTTGTTTGGTTGCGGCCGTTAGGCCCCCTTAGGATTGATCATGGAATTTCAGAATTCCTGAATTCGACAATTCAGACTCCCCTATGGAGGATCTCTCGCTTCATATACTGGATATCGCGGAAAACGGCATAAGGGCCGGCGCCACGCTCATTGAAATCGATCTTGCTGAGGATGTTAAAAAGGATCTGTTGCAGATAACCGTCAAGGACAACGGGGCCGGCATGGACCCGGAGCTGCTCCAGAAGGCCACCGATCCCTTTGTGACCAGCCGAACCACCCGGCGTGTGGGCATGGGCCTCCCCTTGCTGAAACAGGCCGCGGAGGAGACCGGCGGGGAACTCCGGATCAGCTCCGAACCGGGGAAGGGGACTGAAGTGGTTGCGACCTTCAAAAAGAGCCATATTGATCGGAGGCCGCTGGGGGATATGGCTGCCACGCTTGCTGCCCTGATCACGGGGAATCCCGATATGGATGTGGTATATCATTCAAGGCTCCGTGAACAGGAGGTGGAGATAGATACCCGGTCCATCCGGAGGGCGCTTGACGGCGCCATGGGCGTCAATGACCCTGCCGTGATTCGGCTCATCCAGGATTTGTTTAAAAAGCGCGAGGAGTGAAGGAGAAATCAAAAATGGCAAAGCTCAAGGTGGAAGACCTGAAAAGGATCAAGGAGACCATGAAAGGGACGGTCAATCTCCGCCAGGGGGACTACCGTGTAAAGATAACCGTCCATATGGGGACGTGCGGGATTGCGGCAGGGGCCAGGAAGCTCATGTCTGCACTCCTTGAGAAGTTAGAGAAGAGCGGCGCCACTGATATTATCCTGACATCTTCGGGTTGCGCCGGGTTATGCAACCATGAACCCATGATCACCGTGGAGGAAAAGGCTTCAGCCCCTGTAAAATATGTGAAGCTGGATCCTGAGAAGGTGGGCAGGATTTTTGACGAGCACGTCATGGGCGGTCACCCGGTTGCGGAATACGCGCTCGCCGTCGGGAGCGAGACGACGTACTGATAATTGAGGAATTGAGGAATTCAGAGATTGAAGGATTGAGGAGATTCGGAATTCCAGGATTTTGAGAATATCCATCCATTGGTTGCGGCAATTCTTAATTGGGAATTCCCAAATACGGATAGTACGAGGCGGTTGTTATGGAAAAGAAGTATCGGGTTCACCTGATGGTCTGCGCAGGCACAAGTTGCGTTTCGGGCGGTTCGCTGGAGGTGAGAGATGCACTGGTAGGGGAGATCCACAAGAAAGGGCTCGAGGACGAGGTCTTTGTGGGCACTACCGGCTGCAACGGGTTTTGCGCTGCAGGCCCCTTGATGATCGCCTATCCCGACAAGGTGTTCTATCAGAAGCTCAAGGTGGAGGATGTTCCCCACTTTGTGGAGGAGTATCTGATCAAGGGCCGCGTGGTCAAGGAACATCTCTTTGAGAGCCCGGAGACGGCCGAGGCCATCCCCAAGATATCGGACATCGGATTCTTCAGCCGGCAGGTCCTGGTGGCCCTCAAGAACAGGGGACTGATCAATCCCGAGAACATCGACGAGTATATCGCCAGGGACGGCTACATGGGCGCTGCCAAGGCCCTTCTTGAGATGACTCCCGAGGAGATCGTGGAGGAGATGAAGTCCTCAGGTCTTAGAGGCCGGGGTGGCGCGGGTTTTCCTACAGGCATGAAATGGCAGTTCTGTGCCGCGGCCAAGGGAAGTCCCAAGTATATGCTCTGCAATGCGGACGAAGGGGATCCGGGGGCCTTCATGGACCGGTCCATCCTGGAAAGCGATCCTCATGCGGTTCTGGAAGGAATGATCATCGGGGCCAAGGCCATCGGTTCCCACCAAGGCTATATCTACGTTCGGGCCGAGTATCCCCTTGCCATCAAGCGGCTCCAGACCGCCATCAAGCAGGCCAAGGAATACGGGCTTCTGGGGGAAGACATCCTCGGGTCCGGATTCGACATGGAGATCGATCTCTATTTCGGGGCCGGGGCCTTTGTGTGCGGGGAGGAAACCGCCCTCATGCGCTCCATTGAAGGACAGCGGGGCATGCCGCGGCCCAGACCCCCGTTTCCCGCCCAGAAAGGCCTCTGGGACAAGCCCTCGGTCTTGAACAATGTGGAGACCCTGGCCAATGTGCCCCAGATCATCTACCGGGGGGCCAAGTGGTTCAGCAGCCTCGGCACCGAGAAGAGCACAGGGACCAAGGTATTTGCCTTGAGCGGCCGGGTCCGGAATATCGGGCTGATTGAAGTGCCCATGGGCACCCCGCTCAGATCCATTATCTACGACATCGGCGGCGGGATCCCGGACGGCAAGAAATTCAAAGCGGTCCAGTTGGGCGGGCCTTCAGGCGGGTGCATCCCTGCGAGTCTGCTGGATACGCCCGTGGACTACGAGAATATCGCCAAGACAGGCGCCATTGTGGGTTCAGGCGGGATGGTGGTCATGGACGAGACATCCTGCATGGTGGATGTGGCCCGCTTCTTTGTGGACTTCACCACGGATGAATCCTGCGGCAAGTGCACTCCCTGCCGGGAGGGAAGCCGGCAGCTCCTCTGGATCCTGGAACGAATCTGCCGGGGCGAGGGGGTGCCGGAAGACCTGGACCGTCTGGAAAAGCTGGCCAAAGTCCTCCAGACCGCCTCCCTATGCGGTCTGGGCCAGACCGTCCCCAACCCGGTCCTGAGCACCCTCAGATACTTCCGGCACGAATACGAGGCCCATATCTACGACAAACACTGCCCCACCGGCACATGCAAGCGCCTGAGCGCCCCGCCATGTCAGGCCACCTGTCCTATGGGCCAGGATGTGTCCACCTATGTGGCTCTCGTCGGCCACGGCGACTTTGAGAAGGCCTGGGACATCATCCGCAAGGAAAATCCCATCCCCATGGTCTTGGGCCGGGTCTGCCCCCATCCCTGCGAGAGCCAGTGCAAACGGGGAGAGACTGACAAGCCCATCAGCATCTGCGCCCTCAAGCGGTTTGTGGCCGACAGGAACCGCGAGAGGCTGAAGGAGATCCAGCCTGCCCGCATCCGGTATCCCCAGGACAAGGTAGCGGTCATCGGCTCCGGACCTGCCGGTCTCAGCACGGCCTACGATCTGGCCATCAAGGGCTATCCGGTCACCATATTCGAGGAACTCCCGGTGGCTGGAGGAATGCTTCACGTCGGCATACCCGAATACCGCCTTCCCCGGGACGTCTTGAACGACGAGATCGACGGGATCCGGCGGCTCGGGGTGACCATCCGCCTCGGCATCAGGGTTGGGCGCGAGATCACCATCGAGGAATTGAAAAACCAGGGCTATAAGGCATTTTTCCTGGGCATAGGGGCGCACAAGGGGCTGAAGCTGCGCATCCCGGGCGAGGATGAATTCGAGGGCTTCATGGATGCGGTGGCCTTTTTGAGGCGAGTCAACCTGGGAGACAGAGAGGTTCCCGGAAGAAAGGTGTGCGTCATTGGGGCCGGCAACTCGGCCATCGATGCGGCCCGGACATCGCTCCGTTTGGGGGCCGAGGAGGTCCACATTGTCTATCGAAGACAGCGCGAGCAGATGCCGGCCAATCCTGCTGAGGTGGATGCGGCCGAGGAAGAAGGGGTCCATATCGATCTTTTGACCTCTCCGGTTCGGATCCTGGGGGAAAACGGAAGGGTGGTGGGCATGGAGTGCATCCGAAACGAACTGGGCGAGCCCGACAAGAGCGGCCGGCGCAGGCCGGTTCCGGTCAAGGGATCGGAGTTTGTCATCGAGACGGATGTGGTCATCCCTGCCATCAGCCAGCAGGCTGACCTTTCTTTTCTCGATGGGGGCCATAAGTTCCACATCAGCCGGTGGAATTCCTTTGAGGTTGATGAAAAGACCCTGGCCACCAATGTCCCGGGATTTTTTGCGGGGGGCGATGCGGTGACCGGGCCTGCCACCGTGGTCCAGGCAGTGGCTGCCGGCCACCGGGCCGCGGTTTCCATTGACTGCTACCTGCGCGGGAGACCGTACAAGGGCTACTGGTATCCCAAGCCCCACCTCATGGTGGATCGTCTCGAACTGACCGAGGCGGACGAAAAGCTGGTGCGGCCGGTTTTAAAAGAACTCCCGGTGGCGGAGCGGGTCCACAATTTCAAGGAAGTGGAACTGGTCCTGGATGAAGAAGCCGCCCGTCTGGAGGCGCGCCGGTGCCTCCGCTGCGATCTCTAAGGTCCCCGATCCATAAAATGAGGCAAGCGTGAATGATTACGTTTTTCTGAGAAAGGGAATGCAATCGAAAGAAAACTTCTTACGGTGTCGGATATCAGAGAGGCGTTGCGCGCCGAGATCTTTTCTGGCGGAGACAGCATGAACGCCCCTGTAACGGCAGGGACGGCCAGCGATCTCATGAGCGACATGCTCACCGGACAGAACAGCGGCGTGGTCCTCATGACAGGTCTCTGCAATGTACAAACCATCCGCACGGCTGTAATTGCCGACGTGGCAGCGGTGGTCCTGGTAAGAGGAAAACGGCCGACCCGGGAGATGATCCTGCAGGCCCAGGAGCACCGGCTGCCGCTCCTTTCCACGCCATTTACCATGTTTACATCCTGTGGGAGGCTGTTTTCCAAAGGGCTGCGGGGAGTTGAGGTCAAGGCCCCTGGTCAGGAGTCGTCTTGATGAGAGGGTGAGATCAATCCACTGAACCTGTTTTGGGATGCGATGGCTTGCCCCGTCTGTTGCCTCCCCGTTGTCCCGGCGTCGGCGTGTGGGGCCTCGGTACGTTCGATCTAAGGGGCATGTTCCGTAACACAATTAAAATCTTTGTCCGTAACTTCTCTGCAACGTGCGAAGAAGTCTGCCCGTGGGGGTCTCTGCCCAAGGGCTGCAAAAACCGAATACAGCTCGTGGGAACGGC
>ENA-OSEO01001891-OSEO01001891.1-sediment-metagenome-genome-assembly--contig:-NODE-1891-length-33669-cov-3.588563_pt1 | contig 33669 bp, 39 predicted proteins | sample MGYA00237883_ERZ534232 | MGnify/ENA metagenome assembly ERZ534232 | reverse complement strand
ACTTCAATATTTACATTCTCAATGATGGAGACCAGTTCAAGGGCGTTCCCCCGGAAGGCCTCCTCCAGGTTCACCGTCACCGTTGACGCGTCCATAATCTTCGCCTTCACCCCCGCCACAATTGCGGGAATGGCGGTCGCCACCCCTGTGGCGGTCGTAAAATCGGGACGATAGAGATTGATGGAAATGACGCGCCGTTCATCGAAATCGTATTTCAGCTCCCTTTCGACGGAAGCGCCGTTGGTGATCCGCCCCGACGTGGGGTGATTCTTGGAAACGCTCGCTCCGCTCCCCCCCGCGGAAAATCCGCCCACGGATACCGGCCCCTGCGCCACGGCGTATACCGCGCCATCCGCTCCCCGGAGGGGGGTCATGAGGAGCATGCCGCCGCGCAGGCTTTCGGCGTTGCCGATGGACGAGACGGCAACATCTATCTTCGATCCCACCTTGGCGAAGGGAGGAAGATCGGCGCTGACCATGACCGACGCCACATTGTCCGAATCCAAGTCTTCCCGTGCCGATTCCTTCATCCCCAATCCCTGCCTGCTCAGCATGTTGGCAAGGGTTTCCTTGGTGAATCCGTTTTCGATATCATCTCCGGTTCCGGCCAGGCCGACAACCAGACCGTATCCGACGAGCTGGTTGTCCCTGATCCCGCCGATACTCGCAATATCCTTGATGCGGGCGGCCCAAAGAGAAGAGACAGCGATCAGGCTCGTCACGAAAATGACTGCCACACCGATGGAAATTGTTTTCGCCTTCGCCTTCATCATACGATTATGTCCTCCATCCCGGTCAGAACGGCCAGGCCCAGTCCACGACGCGCGTCAGCCAGCCCGGCCGCATCTTGTCGTCCACCACTCCCTTGCCGGTATAGACGATCTTCGCGTCGGCAATGTACTGTGACGATATGACGTTGTCCGAGGTGATGTCTTCGGGCCTCACCGTGCCGGAGATAACGATATACTGATCCTCGGCGTTGACCGCCAGCCGCCGTTTTCCTTCTATGTTCAGGTTCCCGTTGGGGAGCACCTCCACAACCCGGGCCGTTATCCGCGCCTGGAGTTCACTGTCCCGCGACGTGGTCCCTTTCCCCGTCAGGCTGTTCGAGGATGAGCCCCCCACCTGAATCGAGGGGAGGAGTCCCGCCGTATAGATGTCGTCTCCGTCGGTCAGGTCCTTGTTGGACCTCGCGATCTTTCTGTCCATCCCGAGGAGTGATGATATCCCGGCGAGGGTTTCCGTATCCCGCCCCGTCGTCGTATTGGCGGAGTTGCTCCCGGAAGAGGACTCCTCTACGACGATGGTCACGATATCGTTGACATGGCGCGCCTTGTTGTCGCTGAAGAGCGAATTCCGCGCGTTTTCACCCGGCCAGATGGAGCCGGTCGGAGGAGGAACGGGCTTTTCCTCCTGAACGGGAATAAATTCATCCTTCTCCACCACATCGGCGCGCGTGGAACATCCCGCCGCCGCGAAAATCAAACACATAAGAAAGATACCGAATAACCATGAGTGCCGTCTCATTCCTAAAACTCCACTTTCACCAGGGAATTATCCACCACCCTGCCATAGATCGTCTTGTGTGATGATGCGTTTTTGACCTTCACCAGTTCTCCATGCATCCCGTCCTGCTCTGATATGCCGATCGTCGTGATGCCCATGAGGCCGTTATCAACGACGATCTTCACCGGTTTCCCCTTCATCACCGCCGGCACGTCTTCCAGCCGGTTGCGGGTTATTTCAGTATTGGGCCTGACGCCCGTGCGCAGCTTCTTCCCCACTACGCCGTCCAGGCTCGAAACGATATTACGGGGCGGGCGCGTGAACCATCGCGCCATGACCCGCACGTCGTCGGGAGAAATAACGGTATCCCTGCCGAGGGAACGGGAGCTGACCACCACATGCATCAGAACCTCCAACCGCGCCTTGATGATCTTTTCATCGAGCAGCCTGCCGTCTTCGTAAAACCTGACGCTGAAAGAGGTGTTCCCGAAGAAATCTTCATTCCTCCTGCTCTGGACCTGCCAGGTGAGGTCCTTCCCGTCGAGGGTCACATCGGATATGCCGCCCGGAAAATCTATCCTCGTATCCCGCCCGGTCTGGAAAATGTTTTTTGCCACATAGGCGCGGATCGCCTCTTCTATCGTCTCGCCCCGTATCACCCCGGCGGCGGCCGCGGATGGGTTCCCCGCCAGGAGGACCAGACACGCGGCAAGGGCGATACAGCCCGCCATCCAGCATATGTTACCTGAAACTCTCACCTGCGTTTCCCCCGTTATCTCTTGAGGTTGTTTACTACCTGCATCATGGAATCCGCCGTCTGGATTGCCTTGGAATTGATTTCGTACGCCCGCTGGCCCACGATCATCTTGACCATCTCATCGACGACGTTGACGTTCGACATCTCCAGAAAATTCTGGGAGAGGGTCCCGAATCCCGTCTCTCCGGGATAACCCGTCGTCGCCTCGCCGGAGCCTTCCGTTTTGGCGTAGAGGTTTCTCCCGAGACTGGTAAGACCGGCGGGATTGATGAATTTCGCCAGTTCTATGCGGCCGCTTCCCAGGGAATTTCCGAACTCGTCGGTGGCCGTCCATGTCCCGCCGCTGTCAACGGTAAAATTGACCGCGTCATCGGGGATCGTTACCTCGGGGATCAGCTTGAGCCCCTCGGAATTGCACAGCACGCCTTCGCTGTCGGTCCTGAAACTCCCGGCGCGGGTGTACACGGTATCGCCGTCGTCATCGATCTGGAAGAATCCGTCTCCCTCGATGGCCAGATCGAACCTGTTGTCCGTCTGCATGTAATCTCCCTGGGTGAACATTTTCTGAACGGACACCGGCTTGACCCCCATGCCGATTTCGATCCCCACCGGAAGCTGGCTCCCGCCGGTTGTCTCGGCCCCCGACTTCGAATAGACCTGATACATGAGGTCCTGAAAATCCGCCCGCGCCTTTTTGAATCCCACGGTGTTGATATTCGCCAGATTATTGGCGGTCACATCCTGCGTTATCTGCTGCGCCTCCATGCCGTTCGCGGCTGTCCACAATGCACGTATCATCGTATCTGTTCCTCCCTGTTACAGCCGTCCAATGCGGCTTGTCGATGCCTCGTTCTGTTCGTCAATCGTCTGAATCGCCTTCTGATATGATTCGAAGGTGCGCTGGATATTGATCATCTCAACCATCTCCCGCACAATCTGGACATTGGAAAGTTCCATATATCCGGACCGTACCTGGGGCTTCTCTTCCTCGCGCATCCCCGCCGCGTCGTCCACATTGATATAGAGCCGGGCGTTGAGTTGAACGAGGGCCGACGGGTTCTGAAAGCCCGCGATCTTCAAGGTGTCGACCTCAGCGCCGTCCACGAGTACCGAGCCGTTCGCGCAGACCTGGATATCATCCCCCGAGATGGTGATCTTCCCCCTTCTTCCGAGGAAATATTCACCGGAAAGAGACACCAGTTCCCCCTCTTCATTGAGGGTCGCCCGGCCGTCCCTGGTGTAGGCGATACCGTCCTTCCCCTGAAGGGTGAAAAACCCGTCCCCCTCTATGGCCAGGTCGAGGACATTGCCGGTCTTCTGGAGCGCTCCCTGGGAATAATCGATCGTTGCCGTCGGCCCTTGCGCGGCCTTGCGTTCAACGCCTCCTTCAAGGAAACGGACCCATTCCGCCTTGAATCCGGCCGTGTTCACGTTGGCAATATTGCGGGATGTGCTGTCAAGCCGGTACGCCTCTCGCGTAGCCGCGCTTGCCATTATCTTGATGCCGGTTCCGTCGATCATGTCTCATACCCGCCTTTCTCGCAGGCATAACTTAGCAACTTGCGTGCCACAAAGGATTCGGAGGTTTCAGGGACCGGTGTGGATCTGCGGGGGCGGGATCGGAAGGTCCGGGGACGGGGCGCCCGGCGGCGTCTGCCTCTCTGATCGAAGGCGAAAGGTCTCGCAGGATAGCGGAGGGAAAAAGACAGGGTTCGGTTTCCGGAGGCTGCGAAGCGGCCGGATCAGGAAAATATTTCCCGTGCCGCGGGAAGCTTACCCCCCGCGGGCGTCCCGGTACCGCTCGTTGAGGGAATAGACGAAGGAGAGTATTTCGGCGACGGCGCGGTACAACTCGGCGGGGATCTGTTCGTCTATATCGAGGCGGCTCAGGATCCGGACGAGCGCGGGGTCCTCCTTGATGGGAACGCCATGTTTTTTCGCGAGGAGTATGATCTTTTCCGCGGCGCTCCCCTTCCCCCGGGCGGTAACCCGCGGGGCGGCATCCCGTGTCCTGTCATATTCAAGCGCGACGGCAACGGGTGGTTCTTCTGCGTTTTTTTTCATTGGTCATGTTCTCCGGACGAATCAAGACGATCCGGCGCTCCTTTTTCACGCCAGGATGTGCAGCCCCTCCGGGGCAAAAAGGGTATGAAACTCGCGGCGCAGGGAATCCTTCATCTCCGCGGCATCCTTCCGGTTCACCACGCATTCCAGGCTTTCCATGGCATACCCCAGCGCCACCAGCTTATCCCCCAACTCCCCCAGAAGGGGGTGTATGAAATCGCGGCTCCGCTCATCCTCGCATCTCAGCACGCAGCCGATTCGTTTCCCCTCGATCTTGGCCTCGGCCACAATCTCCCCCAGGGCGTCCATGTTGAGCAGAAAAAGAAGGGTTTTCAGCCCGCCCCGGTTTCTGCCCCGCGAATCCCCATCCCCGAATCTGACAAATATCTCCGCTGTTCCCTTTTTGCCGGGGAAGAGGAGGGGGACCTGGAACAGATACGCGTTCTTGTCTTCCTGAAAGAGATAGTTCACGGCCTGATGGGAATCGATGACCTGGAGGGACGAGCGGACAAACCCGGCAAGTCTTTCCGCCTCGGGAAAATCGCCCGCCTCCACGAGCGGTTGCAGTTTGCCCGACATCTTTGCGAATGACGCCTTCAGATTGTTCAAGGCTTCTTCCACATACGCCGCCCTGCCCAGCGTTCGTTTCAGGGCTTCCCCCAGCTTGTGTTCCATGAGATACCCGAGGGCGTGGACATACTCTCTGAAAAAAAGAGGGTTTTTCAGGCTTTCCCGGGAAAACACGAGAGACTTAAGGAGGTTGTGTATATTTTTGGCCTCATCCGCCCCGAGGCGCGCCGCGAGGTCTCCCAGCCGTTCCGGGTTGAATCGGTCGGCCCCTTCCGTGAGAAGATCGGAGAGGGCCTCGGGATGCGCGTGGAAGAATCTCAGGTGATCGGCCAGGTGTGCCCGTTCCGCAACCGGCCCCGGGAGAAGGCGAAGGATAATGGCGGGGTGGGTTTGCGCGACCCGCACGGCGATCGTTTCCCCCTTCGCGAGCGGCACCTTCGAATCCGCTGTTACGATGCTGTTTTTCAGGGATATGAGGACTCTTCCCGAACGGGCGTCCTCCAGGACGTGGGCGTTTACTTCTTCTCCGGCGGAAAGAAGCGGAAGCGCTTCCCCCTTTCCGGGGATATGTACAAGGGAATCCGATCTAGGAGGCAGCAGCGCGGCGGGTAGAATTTTCATTCTTCTTTCGATGGAGATCCAGGATGAGGCATATCTCCCCCTCGGTGAGATGCAGTGTTTCGGCGATCTCTTTTTCGGTCAGGCCCTGCCCGGCCATTCGTACTACATCTTCATACTTTCCTCGCCCTCCGGGCAAGGATGTTCCCCCCCGGACAGCGGTCCCCGCTGTGCGGCCGCCGGTGACGCCGCTTTTCTCCTTCGCCATCCCCCGTAATCGCATCTCTTTTTCATCGAGGGCGGACACGGCCTCCCTCACGTCCTGCAGCGCCTTGAAAAGGTGATCCGATGAACGCCGGGATTCTTCGATCAGTTTCTTGAATTCGGCGAAGGTCTCGGCATCCGCTCCAGCGGGTCTCCTGTTCCGTTCCCGGGTCACCGCCCAGATAAGGAAAAGGATGGAAATCAGAAGCGCTATATCGGCGAGGATCTGAATTGTTGCCATGGACTCGACGGTCATTCTACACCCGTATATCTATTTTCCCTTCAGGGGCGGCGGTGGCGGTATCGGCGTCGTCCTCCCGCTCTCCGTCCCCGGAGCCGCCTTTGCGCGGGGACCCCTCCCGTCTCTCCCGCTCCTCTTCATCCCGCACCATCAGCCGTTCGGCTTCGTCGGGGTCTTTCACCTTCTCTCTCAGTTCCCTTTTCTCTTCGAGGAGCTGGGCGTGGAAATGCCTCTGTTGAGCGTCGCCCTGCTGTTGCTGAACCTGCTGAACCCGCTCAACCGCGCTTGATTGCAAAAGCATCTGCTGGACATCAAGCGATCTGAGCATATCCGGTGCACCCCTTTTCGCCCTGAGGATCAAAAATACCGTACAGTACGGGAGCCTTCATCTCCTGTATCGTCATAATCCGTCATAATCTTGAACCCTTTTCAAGCGGAAGGCAGGTCAGGGCTGCGTTGTGATCCGTGACGGATGGACGGCTGAAAGAGCGTCGTGCATCTGTTCTGTTTTAAAACCGCTTCAATCGGTCCGCGTGCTTCTTACCCTTCCCGTGAGAGCGACTAATACGGCATTCGTATGGAGACGGCGGTCATCCCCGACTCCCGGGAAATCCGAAGAAGGGCGCCGTACTGCTTCAGAAGAGCGAGGGCCCAGAAAAAACCTTTCTGTCCGTTGGGATCCCCCTCCTCGGGCATCTCCTCCATGTCGGTTTCGGTTATGGGCGTTCCCGTGTCCTGAACCCGCACATACACGTGCGAATCGTCATGGCCCGTCGTGATAATGAGCTTTTTTTCTTCGCTGTCTTTCATCGCGTTGACGGCCCGCCTGATAATTGCCGCCAGCGCCATGGAATAGTCGGCCTTCACGCCCGTTACGAGAGGGATATCCCGATCCAGTGTCAGTTTCTTTTTGATATCGTATTTAATGCCCGGGTAAAACCACTGGAATTGCGCTTCCGACTCCACCAGATCTGACAGATTGATTTCCTGAACCGAGCGGTCCTTCAGCATGCGGAACTTTTCCGCCACGCTGTTGAAGAGATCGAAGAGACGGTCCGCCTCCTTGGCAAGGAGTCCGGCATCGCCGTGTATCTTCTTACAGTCCTCCAGAAAATCGCCGTCGGCCCGGCTGCCGTTTCCCATGGCGCGCTCAAGGGTTTTTCCCGCCCGTCGGCCCAGAAGCTCCGAGCGGCCCAGGATCCCGTTGAGGGGACTGGCGAAATCGTGAATGATGCCGGGGATCAGGTCTCCGAAGGTCGATTCGAACTCCTGTTCCAGACCTTTGAAAAACACGCCTCCACCTGCCGCCTCACGACTCTGGAGTTCCATGGGCATCTCCTCTTGTGTTTTTTTTCGACCTTGACACCATTTTTCAGTCTTTACAATACGATAAATTTCGTAAAATACACATTTTTTAGTCCTTACAGTACGATAAATTTCGTAAAATACACATTTTTTATCTTTTTCTTTCCCATGAAGTCGTTCAGCCGCTCTCTGATCTCTTCCCTGATCCCCTCGCCGACCTTGAAAAAGTCGGCGTGTTCTTTCAATGTCTTATATATGATCTTTCGCAGATCAAACCGCTCTTTCGGCAATGCCATCCCCGGATTCAGTTCCATGGACAGGGCGCACACGAGGATCCTGTCCCCGGAGTTATCGTCCGTCAAACGAATGATAAACTCGTCAAAGTGCGCAAAGCGTTCGTCCGCAGAGACGGCCCCCCTCGGACCTGCCGGTTCGGAATCAACGCTCACGTCTTCACGAAGGCCGCTCACCGGTCCCGGAGCCGGAGCGTCTCCGGGGAAATCTTCTCCCCATGCGCCGCCGCCCGCGCACAGAACAAGGGACAAGAAGAGAATCATCATCCCTTTCTTCAAAAAACCTGTGCGCGCGCTGTGGCTAGTTGGCATCATATCGCAACTTCTTCAGAACGCCCCGCAGTCTCAGTACCGCCTGAGAGTGGAGCTGAGAGATCCTTGACTCGGACAACTCCATGACCAGCCCGATCTCCTTCAGGGTCAGTTCCTCGTAGTAATAGAGCGACAGGACGAGGGCCTCCTTCTCCGGAAGGGACTCGATGGCGTCCCGCAAAACCTCCTTCATCTCCGTGCGCGAGTGGAGCGCGAAGGGATTGTTTTCAGCGATCTGCTCCAGCACTTCGGACTGGGTATGGGTTTCGCAATAATCGGGAGGCAGGTCGTCGCTGCTCAGGATGGAGACCCCCTTGGCATCGTTCAGAAGCCGGTAGTAGTCGTCGAGGGGCATGTCGAGGTAGGCGGCGATCTCTTCTTCCGTGGGACTTCGCCCGAGCTCTTTCTGCAATTCCTCCAGCGCGTCCTCGAGCCGCGTCTTCTTGTTTCTATCCGACCGGGACACGACATCCCGCGACCTCAGTTCATCCAGTATGGCGCCGCGGATCCTGAAACCGGCGTACGTCTCGAACAGGACATTCCTGCCCTCATCGAACTTCTCCAGTGCCGACATCAATCCGATGATCCCCGCGTTGATGAGGTCGTCCTTGCCCACGTGACTGGGGAGTTTCATGGCGATCCTCCCGACGATATTCTTCACGAGAGGCACATACTGCATGATCAGCCGTTCGCGTTCCTTTTTATCAACCGTTGTTCCCCACGACGGAGCGGTCAAAGAATTTAATGGTTCCATTTTCATACTCTTCCGGCCCCTTCCGGCACAGCTTTTCTACAATCTCAGACATGTGTTTGGTCGCTCTCGAATCGGGAAATTTCTCGGCCAGGAGTTTCTGGCCCTTCACCGCCTTTGCCACATTCTGGTCATGGGGGATGTGGCCCAGATAGTCGATGGGAAACCCCAGAAAATGATTGGTCGCGTTATTCAGGCGCTGGTAAACCTCCCTGGCTTCATTCCCGTCCTTCGCCATATTCACGATCAGCATGAACCGCCGCGTCCGGTATCCCTGATGCAGTATCTTGATCAGGGCGTAGGCGTCCGTGAGCGAGGTCGGCTCGGTGGAAACAACCACGATCACCTCCTTGGCGGCCATATTGAAATAGAGGACATTGCCGGTAATCCCCGCCGCGGTGTCGATGAGCATGAAATCAATATCCTCATCGAGCCCTTCCAGTTCATCCAGGAGTGTCAGCTTGTGCCCTTTCGACAACTCCGCCATCTCCTTGATCCCCGAGGCCGCGGGAAGAATCCTGATCCCCCCCGGACCCTCGACGATGATATCGGACAGGGTCTTTTCCCCCCTGAGGAGGTGGCACAGATTGAATTGCGGGGCAATTCCCAGGATCACATCGATGTTGGCCAGCCCGGCATCGGCATCGAGGAGCAACGCCTTTTTCCCCAGCTTCGCGAGAAGATAGGCGAAATTGACCGTTATATTTGTTTTCCCCACGCCTCCCTTGCCGCTGGTAACGGCGATGACGCGCACATCCCCGGCGCGTCTTTTCCGTCTGGCCGCCGAAACCGTTTCGTCTTTCTTATTTTCTCTCATCGCTGCTGCCTGATCCACTCACCGTACCTCCTCACCGTTTTCAACCGTGGATGATGACGCTTCAATTCCTCGTTCCACCTCAAACGCATGTATCCGAAAATCAATGTACCCTGTTTTCAACGATCAGCCGCGCGAACTGCCGGGGGTCCATCTCCCGCAGGTCCCGGGGGACATTCTGGCCGTTGGCGATGTACGAAACCGGTTTGCCGACGGAATCGACAATATTGTACATGGCGCCGAACTTCCGCGCGTCATCGAGTTTCGTCAGTATGATAGTGTCGTACTCGACGCAGCCGAAGCCCGCGGCGGCGTCCAGCATCCGTTCCTGGCTCGACGTCATGCTCAACACGAGATTCATCTCGAGGGGAGAATCCTTCGGGCAGTACTCCTGGATTCTCAGCAGGGATTTTTCATCCCCGCGGCTCTTGCCGGGCGTGTCGATCAATATGAGGTCCCTGTCGGAAAACATCCCGAGGATTCTCTCGAAATCCTTTCTTCCGGAGGCTATCTCCAGGGGGATCTCCATGATATCGGCGTATACCTTCAGTTGTTCCGCGGCGCCGATACGATAGGTATCCGTCGTTATAACCCCCACGCTCCGTTTCTCTTCGCACAGGGCGCGGGCGGCCACCTTTGCCAGGGTGGTTGTCTTTCCCTCCCCCGCGGGCCCGACGAAGGCGCGGAGCCGTTTCTTCTTCGGCCGCTTGTAGGAGGGGGTGACTGACCGCGTGATGGCGTCAACCACCAGGCCGAGGGAGCGGCGATAGCGCTCCCGGCTGTCTTCGTCCGGCGGGCAGGCGGCCTTCACCCCCTGGATCAGCGAACCGGCCCGTTCCTTCGATACGCCGACCGAGAGGAGATGGTGATAGACCTTCGACAGGTGTGGCGGGATCGTGCCGTCCCGCCGAATGCCGAGAACGCCATAGAGCGCGCCCACCGTCTCCTTCAGTTCGGCCAGTTCGGCATGAATGTCTCCGTCGCTTCTGAAGTCGCGGATCAGGGTTTTCAACTGATCCATTTCGGACTTAAAGAGGGCGAGCACATCCCCTCCTCCCGTCTCTTCGGTGACCAGGCCCAGCGCGAGGGTATCCCTGGCCGCAACCACCTCGATCCCCCCCCGCAGTTTGCGGGTGGAAAGAACGACGGCATCCGGCCCCAGATCCTTCTTGATCCGTTCCATGGCTTCCCTCGCGGTCGCCGCTTCATATCGTTTAATCTGCATCGCTCATCACCAGCATACCCAGAGATTTGATGTTCACGTCGCGGGTAATCTCATTGTGAGAAAGAACGACGATCGTGGGGAAAAACTTTTCCAGTATATTCCGCAGATATATCCTCACGCCGGGAGAGCAGAGAATGATCGGCTGCAACCCTTTTTCGGTGAAGGTCTTGACGAATTTCTGGAGATTGCCCACGATCTTCTGGATCGTCGTGGGGTCGGCCACCACAAATGATTCATATTCGGAATGCTGAACCGATTTATCGATGCTCTCCTCGATGTCGGGAGAAACCATGACAACGGTCATGTTCCCCTCCGCGTCCCGGTATTCGCGCGTGATCAGCCGGGAGAGGGCCTGCCTCACATAGCCGGTCAGGACATCGACGTTCTTTGTGAGAGGCGCGTAATCCGCCACCGTTTCCAGGATGGTGAGAAAATCGCGGATCGACACCCGCTCCCGCAGGAGACGCTGGAGCACCTTCTGGAGCATGCCGAGGGTCACGATCTTCGGCACGATCTCGTCCACCACCTTGGGGTGGGTGTTCGCCAGACTGTCCAGGAGCGACTGGACCTCCTGCCTCCCCAAGAGTTCGCCCGCATGGGTCTTGACGATCTCGGTCACGTGGGTCGTAACGACCGTTGCCGGATCCACGACCACCACCCCCTTGGCCTGAACCGATTCCTTTTTCTTTCCGTCTATCCAGACGGCAGGAAGCCCGAAGGAGGGCTCCGTCGTCTTGATTCCATCTATGGCCGGTCCTTCCTCCCCGCCGGTTATGGCGAGATAGTGTCCCATCTGTATCTCTCCCCGGGCAACCTCGACTCCCTTCAGTTTCACGATATACTCGCTCGGTTTTATCTGCAGGTTGTCCCGGATATGTATGGGGGGCATGATGAAGCCCATCTCAACGGCCATCTGCCTCCTCAGGACCTTGATCCTCTTGAGCAGTTCCCCTCCCTGTGCCGAATCAACGAGCGGGACCAGGCTGTACCCCATCTCCAGTTCGAGGGAATCGAGAGGCGGGAGCGCCTCCATCGATTCGGTCGCCGTCTCAGCCGGTTGTTCCTCTTTGGCTTTTATCGCCTCGGTTTTGCGTGTCCTCTTCAGTGCCTGGTAGGCGATAATCCCCGTGGCGAGAGAGAGGAGCAGAAAGGAAACCTTCGGCATCCCGGGGATCAGCCCGAATACAAGGAGAATCGCCGAGGCCGAAGCGATGACCTTGGGCTGGACGAAGAGCTGCCCCGTCACCTCCCTGCTCAGGTCGGTGGAGGCCGTGGTGCGAGATATAAGCATACCCGCCGCGGTCGATACCACCAGCGCCGGAATCTGGGTCACCAGTCCATCCCCCACGGTGAGGAGGGTATAGACATGGGCCGCCTCCGCCACGGGCATCCCCTGCTGCATCACCCCCACAATCAGACCGCCGAGAATATTGGTGATGGTGATGACGATCCCCGCGATGGCATCCCCCCGGACAAACTTGCTCGCCCCGTCCATGGCCCCGTAGAAATCGGCCTCCAGGCTGATTTCATGCCGTCTGCGCCGCGCCTCCGCGTCATTGATCAGCCCCGCGTTCAGATCGGCGTCGATGCTCATCTGCTTCCCGGGCATGGCGTCAAGGGTGAACCGCGCCGCCACCTCGGCTATTCTCGTCGAGCCCTTGGTGATGACGACGAAGTTGATCAGGACGAGCACCAGAAAGATAATGAACCCGACCACGTAGTTCCCCCCCACGACGAAGGAGCCAAAGGCCTGAATGACCTGTCCCGCCGCACCCGGACCCTCGCCGCCGTGGATCAGGATGATGCGGGTCGTGGCCACGTTGAGGGAGAGGCGAAGGAGCGTGGCGATCAGCAGAATGGACGGAAAAACGGAAAAATCGAGGGGCCGTGCCACGTACACGGAAACCAGCAGGATGATCAGGGCGAAGGTGATGCTGAAGGAAAGCAGGATATCAAGAAGGAACGGGGGCAGCGGTATCATCATGACAAGCAGGATGCCCGCGATCCCGGCGGCCAGGGCCGTATTGCTCCCTTTGAAGAGACGGCTGAAGCCGGCTATGTCGGCGTATGAGCTTGCCATCGGTTACCCTCGTTTCAACTTCATCCCGTACACGAACGCCAGAACCTCGGCGACGGCACGGTACAGATTTGCCGGTATGATTTCGTCCACATCGACCTTCCTATACAATACCTGTGCCAGCGGTTTGTTGTTCACGATGGGAACATGGTGTTTTCTGGCGATGTCCTTGATATTCTGAGCAATAAAATCGGCCCCCTTGGCCACCACCGTCGGCGCGGACATCTTCTCCTGATCGTAGAGGAGCGCCACGGCGAGATGGGTGGGGTTGGTGATGACTACATCCGCCTTGGGGACATTCGCCATCATCCGCTTTCGGGCCGCTTCCCGCTGGAGGCGCCGTATGCGCGCCTTGATGAGGGGATCGCCTTCCGACTGCTTGGACTCGTCTTTTATCTCCTGTTTCGTCATCCGCAGCTCTTTTTCAAATTCCCATTTCTGATAGGCGTAATCGAGCGCCGCCAGGGCGATCAGAACCAGGCAGACGCTGAGGATGATCTTGAATGAAACCCCGCAGATATAGAGGAGTATTCCCCACACGCTCTGATCCACGAGGAGGACGAACCGCTCAGCTTCCCCCCTCATGATGATATAGACGGCGAAGCCGACTATCAGGATCTTGAAGATGTTCTTCACCAGTTCCACCAGCGATCTGATGGAAAAGAGACGCCCGAATCCCTGTATGGGATCGATCTTGGAAAATTTGGGCTGAACCGACTCGGCCGAGAGGACAAACCCGACCTGGAGATAGTTCACAAGAAGACTGACAAAGAGGGCGGCAAGGAAGAGAGGGAAAACCAGCACAAACACACGGTATATGACGTCGATGGAGAGGGAGTGGATATTGCCGTAATCAACGCCGAACACGGCCGACTGGCTCAGGGACCACCGGGTCAGGTCCATGATCTTCTCCCCCATGGCGGCTGAACCGAACCAGAAGAAGATCAGTCCCGCCACCAGGACCGCCACGGACGAGACCTCCCTGCTCTTCGCCACCTGCCCCTTTTTACGCGCATCCTCGCGCTTCTTGGGAGTGGCTCGTTCGCTCCGTTCCTGATCCTTGTTCTGTTCAGCCATACGCGCACGCTCGACGCCGGCGGATTACCCGTCTATCCGCTGACGGTCCTGTCAAGAAATCATCACATGAGACGCAAGAGGTCGCCGATCCTGTCTCCGAACCCGATAAAGACGGAGCCCATCATCCGCGAGACAAGCGGGAGGGCGAGGCCGATACCGATCAGCCCCATGGCTATCTTCACGGGAAAACCCACAATGAGGATATTCATCTGGGGAACGGTCCGGGCGATCAAGCCAAACCCGATGTCCACCATGAGGAGCACCGCCACGGCGGGGGCGGCCACCTTGACGGCGATGATGAAGAGGCCCTTTGCCAGTCCGGCAATGGACCGGGCCAGTTCCCCCGAAAATTCGAATCCGAACGGAAGGACCAGGCGGTAGCTGTCGGCGACGGCGGACAGATAGACATGGTGGCCGTCCAGGGCGAGAAAGAGCAGAACGGCGAAAAGGTACTGGAACTGTGCCAGAATCGACACCTGGGAGCTGGTAACGGGATCGAAGACGTTCACGATGGCAAAGCCCATCTGGAAACCGACGAGCTGTCCCGCCATCTGCACGCCGGCAAAGATGAGACTCCCCGCGAAACCGATAATGATACCGATCATGACCTCTCCCAGCATCCGCACGATGAGGGGAAGGATCTCGGGAGGGGGAGGGGTCATCTCAACGAAAGGGAAGATGAGGAAGGCTATCATCAGGGAGAGACCGGCCTTCACCCTGACCGGGGCCGAGGTGCTCCCGAAGATGGGAATGGTCACCACGATCGCCCCCACCCGCAGGAAGACGAAGATGAATGTCTCGATCTCGGCTGCGGTTATATTCAGCATATTCATCGCCGTCCCGTCTCCTATCGTATATACATCGGTATGGTGTTAAACAGTTTCTGGGTATAAGTGACGATCAGATTGAGCATCCAGGGAAGCGCGACGATGAGGGCCACCATGACGCCCACGATCTTGGGAACGAAGGTCAGCGTCATCTCCTGTATCTGGGTGACGGCCTGAAAGATGCTCACGATCAGTCCCACGATGAGACCCACCAGAAGCATGGGGGCGGCCAGGAGCAGAGTCACCTTGACGGCTTCCGCCATGAGTCCTATGACCAGATCTACTGACATCCGTCCTCCACTCTTCATGCCCATGAGCGGGGCATGAGCGTCAAGAAATCCATATCCTCCGGAAAGACGCGCGGCACGCGCTCTCCGATCCCTATCCGAAGCTTTGCACCAGCGAGCCGACGATGAGATTCCACCCGTCTACCAGAACGAAAAGGAGAAGCTTGAAAGGCAGACTGATCATGATGGGCGGCAGCATCATCATACCCATTGACAAAAGCACGCTGGCGATAACCATATCCAGAATCAAAAAGGGCAGATAGATCATGAACCCGATCTGAAATGCCGTCTTCAGTTCGCTGATGACAAAGGCGGGAATCAGAACGGGAAGCGAGATTTCATCGACATTCCGGGGGCGTTCTTCCTTTGCGATTTTCACAAAAAGGGCGACATCCTTTTCCCTCGCCTGTTTCAGCATGAATGCCTTGATGGGCTGGGCCGCCAGATCGAGGGCCCGTTCAGCCGATATCTCTTCCTGGAGATAGGGCCGCAGGGCCTGCGAATTCACCGTGTTCCAGACGGGGGTCATGATAAAAAAGGTCAGAAAGAGAGAGAGCCCGACGATAATCTGATTCGCGGGCATCTGCTGCGTCCCCAGGGCGTGCCGGAGGAGAGACAGGACGACCACGATCCGCGTAAACGAGGTCAGCATGATCAGGATGGCGGGGGCAAGGGAGAGTATGGTGAGGAGGAACAGAAGCTGGAGAACAACCGATACCTTCCCCGGTTCATCCGTGCCCTCCCCAACATTCAGGCTGATGGAGGGAATGGAAAAGGGCTCTCCCCACGAAGGGGCGGCAAGTAACAAAAGAACGGAACCCAGCAGGATGGCGAAGGCTATGCCCTTCGCGATCCCGGCCCCGCCGCGGCGTTCCCGGCCTGCAGCGGCCCGTGCGCGGTCGACCGTTCCCTGTTGTGCTGAACCGTCATGAATCAAGGCGCGACCTCTTTACAAACCCTTTCAAGTAATTGGAGAAGGAGGCGGCCCCTTCTTTCTTGACCCGGGCGTCTTTCAGGTGTTCCAGTGATTCGGGGTCCATGATCTCCGTGAGGAGGGATATGGTGCCGCTCGTGATGCCCACGACGATCACGCGCCCCAGCACATCGACAAGCATGATGCTGCTTTTGGGCCCCAGATACAGGGAAGACAGAATCCGTATGAGCTCCCTGTCATTGATTTCTCCCCCTCCCCGCCGCATGATCTTTCTGAACAGCCAGGCCGTCAGGATCAGGACGCCTATCGTCACGGCAAGGGCCGAGGCGATCTTCAGAAGAGAGGAAAAGAGTTCGGGCGAATCCATGGTATCCCCGGGACTTATTTCAGCTGATTGATTCTCTCGGCATGAGAGACCACATCGGTCAATCTGACCCCGAACTTTTCATTGGCCAGGACGACCTCCCCCATGGCAATCAGGCGGTTATTGACAAAGACATCAAGGGGTTCCCCCGCCAGCTTCGTCAGTTCCACGATTGAGCCCCGTCCCAGTTTGAGGAGTTCGCTGATCATCATCTTCCCCCTCCCCAATTCGACGGACACGGTCAGGGGGATATCCAGGATAAAATCCAGCCCCATGAGCGACTCATTCACGTCCCCCTGCTCCATCTCGCTGAATCTGATGCTGCTCACCTCCCGTTCCTCGGACGGAGATCCCGCGTCCGCCCCTTCTTTCGGGGTGTTGTCCCAGTTCATATCGCCTTCCTTTTTCATCTCCTGCGCTTCCTCCACCGTCTGAGCCTGGACGCCGCTTTCCGCAACCTCTTCGGTCCGGGCGTTGTCCGTGCCCTGTTCCGCATCCGTGTTCATCTCTCGCACCTCACCTTCCGTTTCATCCGGCCCCATGTAAAAGGCCCCCCTTTTCATCCGTACACGCCACTATTTCCACGGCCTGGTTCCCCTTGTAACTCCCCGGACGCCCCTTGAATTTGAGAACATCCTCCACGAACACATGGAGCGTGTCATTGATATGCGTATCCAGGGGAATCACATCCCCTTTCTTCAGGCTGATCACGTCCCTTCCCGTCAGTTCCGCCTTCCCCAGTTCGACGGACAGGGATACCATGGAGGTGTACAGCCTCTCCACAAAACGGCTCGCCCATTTCTTGTCCACATCGGCGGTGTCCGTCCGGTAGCTCACCTGCAATTTGTCCCTGATCGGTTCGATGGTCGAATAGGGGATACAGAACTTGATCTCTCCGGAGGCGACCCCCATGTCGACCTCAAAGGGCAGAACAATGACCGTGTCGGCGGGCATGACGAGCTGCGCGAACTGGGGGTTTGTCTCCTGACGCTGGTAGACGACCTCTATCTTCAGGATCGTTTCCCATACCTTTTCAAAATCGGAGAGCGTGTTCAGGGCGATCCGCTTGATCACATTGTTCTCGATAACGGTAAAATCCCGTCCGTCCACCTTGAACGTTTCCCGGCCCGACCCGCCGAAGATAAGGTCCACCAGGGTAAAAGCGACCTGGGGCTCGACGGTCAGGAGGGCGCTTCCTCCCAGGGGCTTCATCTGAAAGATATGGAGGCTCGCGGGGAGCTGAACCGATTTCACGAAATCGGAATATTTGAGCACGTTCATGGACCGGGCGTTCACGGCGACGACCCGCTTCAGCAGGGCCGACAGGGTCGTTCTGAAGAGCCGGGTGAATTTATCGGCCGCCAGGTCCAGGGTCGGCATCTTCTGGCCGATGATGCGATCCTGGGCGGTCAGATCGTAGGGGCGGATCTCCGAAGGATCGACCGCTTCCTCCTGTTCCGTCTCGACCTCGCCGTCCGATACCCCTTTCAAGAGGGTATCGACCTCTTCCTGTGACAGTACCTGGGACATCTCTATCCTCGCATCAATTCATCAATGTACGTCGAACGGCCCGCTGCGCCGGCCCCCCTCCGGTTACTGGATGAGAAACTCGGTGAAATAGATTCTCCTGACCTGCCCCTTCGTCATATACCGGTTCGTCCGCACGGCAATCTCGTCCCTGAGGCTCTGTTTCCCCTCAAATCCCGCTATCTCCTTGTAGCTCTTGGAGGAGAGGAGCACCAGGATGCTGTCCGTCACCTTCGGCCTCAGTTCTTCCACTTCCGCCAGCCCCTCCTGGCTGGATATCTCGAGCTGAATCGTCGTCTTCAGGTACCGTTCGCCGTTGTTGTCCATGAGGTTCACCACGAGGGAACCCAGCGACCAGACGCCGGGCTTCTGAGCGACCTTTTTCTCATCCTGCTTCGCCTCTCCGGACGAGAGTCCCGTGTAGAACTTCCATCCGGCGAATCCCCCGGTCCCGAGACCGATCACCAGAAAGGCAATCACAATCCACTTGACGAAGGATTTCTTTCCTTTCTTCGGTTCCTGCTCTTCCTGCCCTTCCTCTTTCACGTCTTCAGCCATTACTGAGCCCTCCTCCGTTCCTGTTTAGCATCAAAAGAATATCCACTCGTCTGTTCAACTCCCTGCCTGCGTCGTCCACCGCCTCGACTCGGGGCCGCGAATCCGCGTATCCCGCCGCGGAGAGGCGCTCCGGAGCAATCGATCCCCGGGAGATAAAGTATTTGACCACATTCACCGCCCGCGCCACCGACAGCTCCCAGTTGGACGGAAATCGTTCCGTGCTGATGGGGACTTCATCCGTATTCCCCTCCACCCGTATCCGGCAGTCCGTCTCCTTGAGGATGGCGGACAGGGCGTCCAGGGCCGGGATCCTTTCCCCTTCAATCTCGGCCTTTCCCGTCCCGAAGAGGAGTTTCTCGCCCAGGGAGACGGACACGCCGTCCTTCACCACCCGCGCCTCCATCAGGCGTTCCTCCGGCGGAGGGCCCGCATCGGGCACGGCGGCGGTTCCCCTGTGGGCCCTTTCAGCGATCATCTGCGCCTCCCGGTTGATGCGCTCCATCAGCTCCAGCCGTTCCCTCTCGAAAGCCTGGGACGCCTCATCCATGGGAATTCCCCTCCCCAGAGGGATAACAAAGGGGGTAAAGACCGTGACCCGCTCCTTCTCGCCCCGCTCCGTCAGATTAAAGACCGAGCGCATGGAGGATGCCGCCTCCTTCAGCTTGGGCGCGTCGAGCTTCGACATGGAAAGGATCAGGACGAAGAAGGTCAGAAGGAGCGTCACCATGTCGTTGAAGGTGAGCAGCCATTTTCCTCCTGCGTCTTCAGATTGTCTGGCGCCTATCTTCATTCAGGACCTCACGGTCAACCCGATTGCCGCCCGTCGGGAAGCTCAAAGGAGAAGGCGACCCGCCGGTTCTTCTGCCTTCCCTCGGGGGTGTCGTTCGCCACGAGAGGCTGATACTGGCTGAATCCCTCCGCCGAGAGCTTCTCCGTGGAGATGCCTCCCGTTTCATGGATATACCGCAGGACATTGACCGCCCGGGTCGCGGACAGCTCCCAGTTCGACGGGAATTTGGCCGTATGGATGGGAATGTCATCGGTGTGCCCCTCCACCCGCAGGGAGAATTGTCCCGCCTTTGCAATCTTTCCGATCTCGCTCAGGCTGGGGCGCGCCTCCTCTTTGATCGCCGCCTCCCCCGACTCGAAAAAGAGACGGCTGGGGAAGGTAACCTTGAACCCCCGTGTCGTCCGTTCGATCTGAACCACCTTATCCAGCCCCATCCGTCCCAGGTAGGCGGTGAGCGATTCCATGGCCGTCATGATATGTTCCTCCCGTTCCGCCGCGTTCTGCCGCGAAAGCCGCATCATGTCGAGTCCCGAAAGGGGGTTCCCCACATCGATCTTGCCCCGCCCGAACTTGAAAAGGGACACCTTCTTCTCCTCCAGGCTGGAATAGGAGACGAGCATGGCGAAGAAGGCAACCAGGATCAGGGCGAGAGAACAGTATATGGTCTGCCATCCCGCGACGGGGGCCTCGCCTTCTTCTCTGCGCGGTTTCGGCTCCTCTTCCATCTCTAGGACGCACTCTTTCTCTGACCGGGAGATATGAAGGAATGAAGCTTCTCCTCCAGTATCCTCGGGTTGTCGCCGGACTGAACCGACAGAACACCGTTTACGATGAGCTGCTTGACCGTCAGTTCGGCGGCGCTTCGTGTCTTCAGCTTTCCCGCCGCCGGCAGGAAGACCAGATTCGCCAGGATGACGCCGTAGAAGGTGGTGATCAGGGCGACGGCCATGGCCGGGCCTATGGAGGACGGATCGTCCATCTGCATGAGCATCTTCACCAGCCCGATGAGTGTTCCCATCATCCCCATGGCCGGGGCGAAATTGCCCATGGTCGTGAAGATCTCGGCCCCCACCCGGTGCCGCTCGGCGATGAATTCGAGCTCCGTGTTCAGTATCCGTGAGAGAGCGGACGGTTCAAGCCCGTCTACCATCAGCATGATCCCCTTGATAAAGAAGGGATCGTTGATCTCTTCCAGTTTGGCCTCCAGGGCCAGCACCCCGTCGCGCCTGGCGATGCGCGACATCTCCACCAGCGTTCTGATCGCCTTGTCCGTCCCCAGTTCCTTCTGAAAGAAGACATTCTTGGCTATCTTTGTGACCCCGAGGATGTCGGACATGGGGTAGTTGATGAGAACGGCCCCGATCGTTCCCCCCACCACGATCATGGCGGAGGGGACATTGAAAAACCACATCAGTCCCCCGCCCTGACCCATGGCGCCGACGACAAGCCCGAACCCGACGATTATTCCCAAGATAGTTGATATATCCATAGCAGGCACATGGAAGAGCAAGGAGTGTGCCACCGGTGGAAGAAGGCGTACCGGCGGCCGGAGGGCCGCAGAAAGGGGCAATTACGCCGCCCTCGAACCCGTCGGAGGGTATGAAAGAGACCGGGGGCGCGCCGGTTGGCGCGCCCCCGGTCGGGAAAAGGATTTTGACGATTCGTCAGAAAATTGACAACTATCGCTTGATATTCATCAGTTCGGAGAGCATCGCATCCGTTACGGTCACGACCTTCGCGTTGGCCTGGTAGGCGCGCTGCGCCGTTATCATGCTGATGAATTCAGTGGCGATATCCGTGTTGGACATCTCCAGCGAGTTCGGGCTGATGTCTCCCATCCCTCCCGATCCGGCCACGTTCGGAACGGGATCGCCCGACTCGACGGTGGTGGCGAAGAGGTTGTCCCCCATCCGTTTCAGGCCGTAGGGATTGGCAAAATCGTTCAGGACAAGCTGGGCGATCTCGGATGTCTGGCCGTTGGTGAAGAACCCGCTGATGGTGCCGTCCGCGGCCACGGACAGGGACTTGAGCGAACCGGAAGAATACCCGTCATGGACCAGGGTTTTCACCACCGATGTGCTCGCGTAATTCGTCACCGTCTCCGCGGTGGAACCCGCCAGGTCCCATGTGATGACGCTGGCGGTTCCGATGGTCGCGCCGGTGATGGCGGGCATGGTGAGTGCCACGTCAGCGGCCGCCACCTCAGTCTGGGCGATGGTGAACTCGATCGTATCGCCGTTGGCCCAGGTATCGGAAAGGGCGAAGGTGATGTCGGCACCTCCGGCGCCGTCCAGATCGACCGCCACCTCGTCATCGTCCCCCGCCGTTCCGTAGGTAAGGGACATGTTCGCGTAACCGCCGTTCGACGTGATGGTCCAGCTGTCCGTTCCGGCCCTGGTGAGGACGATCTCGGATGTGGTGTCCTTGTAGAGCTGCCCCTGATTATTGATCGTGATGGCGGCAGATCCGTCACCGGCGGTAGTGTACATGGAATCGGCCCCTTCCGTCGCTCCCCCGGTCACGGCCGCACTGTACACATACTCGAGGGCGCCGTCCGTGTCGAATTTCAGACCCGAATAAGACTGGGCCGTGGCGGCCGTGTCGTCCAGATAGGCCTTGAATCCCCAGTATCCGGTCCCCTCGGTTTTCTGGAAGGTCAGCTTGAGGGAGTGGACGGCGCCGAGTGAATCGTACACCGTCTGGGAGGCGTTGAAGGTCGCCCCCGTGGCGGTGGCGGAATCGAGGTTGGTGCCCACGGAGATAGTAGTGGTGGCGTCGGGGGCGGAATGTATGTTGGAAAGATTGATGTCAGCCAGGGTGGTCGGCGTGGACGAGGTCAGATTGTACCCCTGCACCATGTACCCGTTCACATCAACCAGGTCGCCGTCGTTATCCAGATGGAATGATCCGGCCCGGGTATAGTATTCCGCGCCGTCCGTATCCTGGACCGTGAAGAATCCGTCGCCGTCGATGGCCAGGTCCAGCGCGTTCTCCGTCGTTTCGAAGGAACCGTTTCCGAACTGCGTGGCGATCGAGTTTACTGAAACGCCCCGGCCCACCTGCATCTCGGAGGTCGATCCTCCCGTGAGACTCTGGCTCAGGATATCCCCGAAGTGTATCTTGCCCGCCTTGAATCCGATCGTGTTGACATTCGCTATGTTGTTACCAACCACATCCATCTGCTTGCTGCTGGCCGTCAGGCCCGATATACCGGCAAATAATGAACTCGCCATTTCCTGTTACCTCCCTCTGTAATATATAAAATGTAATCATCCATCCGATGCCGCCCGATCCGGCAGGAACACGGCGCATCGATTAAAAAACCGTCTTATTATGTGCCCGGCTCCCTCACGGATATGAGGTCCCCGAAGGATACACTCCGACCTGCCACGGTCAGGAAGGGGGCGCCGTCCACGAAGGTGACCCCCGTCACCCGTCCCGTCATGACCGTATCGGCCTCTATGGCGTCTCCGCTGACCGATACAGCGGACACATCGAAGGTATAGACGCCGCTTTTCACGCCGCTGCAATCCCAGGTAATCGTGTTCTCCCCCGCCGTCCGGCCCGCGTCCCCGGGTTCGAGGGTGGCCACGAGTGTTCCCTTGTCATCATAGATCTCGACAGTAACCTTGCCGGCGTTCTGAGCCAGGCTGTACGTGATCTGAGCCGAACTTCCGTCAACGGTCACGGTATCGCCCCCCGCGGCGATCTCCTTGCCGATCAGACTGAGGGCTCCCACGTTATTCAGGGACGACTGATAGAGGCTCATGGTTTCGATCTGCTTCGTCATATTGTAGAGCTGCTCGAGGCTCGAAAACTGGGCGAGCTGGGCCGTAAAATCGGTGCCGTCGAGGGGATTGAGCGGATCCTGGTTCTGAAGCTGGGCTATCATCATCTTAAGAAAATCATCCTTCCCCAGCGAGGCCGCCTGCGACGCTACCGCGCTCCCCATTGCATTGCCGATCAACCCTTCTATTGCCGCCATTCCATCTCCTCCTCATCTCCGGCAGGGCCGGAACCGTTATTACGCAAACACGCTGATGCGCCCGTCACTCTGAACCGAACGGGGTTCTTTCCCCGGTGCAGGGGAAACGTACCGGGAAACAGCGCCGTTCTCATCCCGGCCGCCGCTTCTCTCGCGGCCCGGACTTTCGCCGAAGAACGGCTCGTTCCGCTCGTACCCGAACCCGCCGCCGTCCGGTTTGTCCTGAGTGAACACCTGTATGCTGTCCGCCACCAGTCCCTGGCTGCGGAGCGATCCCCTGAGGCTCTCCACATGCGACTGGAGTATCTGCTTCACCTCATTATTATCCGTCTGGAGCACCACATGCACCTTGTTGCCCCTGACCATCACATCCATATCGAGCGTCCCCAGGCTGGGGGGATTGAGGGCTATTCTCACCCTGCCGGGCGTCTTCACGCCCCCGGCGATCTGATCGATCAGCGTCCGGGGCGATATCCCCCCGTTTCCGGAGAGGAGCGACGCCTTTCCCGCGCCGTGAAGAGCGGCATTCTGCTGATACGGACCGACTGAAACATCCCGTTCCGACGGAGAGGACAGAGAGGACGTCTCCCGGCGGGAAATCCCCGGCTCCCGGCCGCGGTTTTTCCGGTCCACGGCCTTCTCATGCCCCGCGGCAGCGATCTCCGCCTTCAGGGCCGGCGAATGTTCCGCAGCGGACCTTTCGCCCACCGCCGTATGGAAACCCGTCTTCTCAGCGCCAACCTGAGCCGCGATTTTCGCTCCCTTCGCGCCGGCCCGGTCTTTCGGTGCCGACTTCAGAAAATCCGCCACATCCTCCTTTGTAGAGGCGGATTTTGCCGGTTCGCCCCCTTCGGGTCGGAGAAGCGTCATCCTTCCCCGCAGCGCGTCCCCCTCTTTCAATCCGGATTTCAGCGACGGGGGGGTGTCTTCCCTGCCGGCGATCTTCTTTCCCGCGCCATCGTTATTCTGTACGGTGGCGATCGATTCCCTGTCCGTTCCCCCATCTTTTCCGGCGGGAACGGCTTTTTTCATTCCCTGCAGGTGGTGGTGGCTGTCCTTTCCGACTCGCCCGTCGCGGGCCGGCAGGGAGTCCGAAAGGGCCGCGCGAAAGGCCGCCTTTCCCGGCTCCGGTTCAGCCGCCGGAGACCGCACCCCTTCGACGCTGTGGCCGTTCGGGGCCGAATGCCGCCGCATGCCCTCCGCCCGCGCCTGCATGTCGGTCCGGCTGCCGCCGTTATTCCGCTTCAGGGACGTGACCGGGCCGTCCGCCCCTGCTGTTTGTTTCCGTGATAGAACGGCGGCGGGCTCGGCACCCTGCGCCTTTTCCGTCTTATCCGGCACGGCGTGCGCGGGTCCGAGTTTCTGTTTCACATGGGCGGCCTGCGCTTCTTGTGCGTAAGGAAGATCTCCCCTCGCCGCTCCGACAGGATTTTTTTCGCTTCCTTCGTTCCCTCTCACCGCCGTGAATCCCGCTTTGTGAGAAACGCTCCCGGTCTTCTTCGCGGCAGCGGGCAGCCCGTCCTTTTCTCCGGCGCCGTTTTCTTCATCAACGCGCCCTGTGCCCGCCCCGCCACCGCGGGGATGGAGATGCAGTCCCGCCCCTTCCCGGGACGCCTCCCGCTGCGCGCCTTCCATAATACAGGCGAAGGGGATCAGGCCTGCCGCCTCTCCGCCGGGGTTTCCGCCGCGCGATTGCCCGCGGCCCTCCGAAGGGGCGCCTTCCTGTTTCTGCTGTACCGTAGTCAATTCTGCTGCCACCGGAACTTCGATCTCCTTGTCGCAAATGACTGAGGCGGGGAGGGGGTATTCCCCCGATCACATTCGTGACCGGTTTTCCCGCCGCAGAAACGGGCTGTTCAGCTGCGGCGTCCCGCGTGCAGGGAGAAAGAGCAAGAGACATACCACCGGACGAACCCGAAATATAAAGTAAGATATCAAATGGTTATGAATGCGGTGCCGTGACGGAAGAGCAAAAAGGAGGGTAAAGATTGCCTACCGGCTCGAAAGAAATGCCGATTGGGACGGGATTGATACGGAAGGGATGGCGGCCCCGCCTACCGGGCCGTGGTGGTCCCTTTGGCAAGTTCTCTGGTGATCTCTTCGGTGATGACGACGGACTTGTCGGGCTTCATGTATCCCATGATGGGCCCCGAACTCTTGCTCTTCATGTTCATGATGATAATCGCGGCCGTCCGGGTGTCCAGTTTTTCCAGCATGGACGCCGCCCGGGCGGGGGGCGTTGACTCGTAAACCTTTGCCATGCTCCGGTACTTATCGGCCTTCATCTGATCGGCCGTTTCGATAAGCGCCGTTACCCGTTTCTCCACAGATTCCAGCTGCTCGATCTTTGCGAGGACTTCGCCCTTGAGCTCCTCGATTTTCTTCTCCTGGGAACGCAGAAGCTCCTCCCGCTGATCAAGCTCCTTCTGCTTGGCCAGCAGGGAAGCGAGAAGTTTTCTCTCTTCGGACAGATCGTCCTCGAAGACGTCCCTGGCCGGAGAGACCGCTGCCGGCGCGTCCGCCGATGCCTGGGTGGCGCTCAGAAAAAAGTCGGCGGTTTTTGAATCCTCCAGTACGCCTCCAACCACGGCAATCTTTGCCAGCAGAAGAAGGACGATAAGGATTTCACAGGCACGTATCAGCTTCTTCACGTTTCATGCCTCCGACGGATCGCAGGATCGACGCTTCATCCATCTCTTTCTGCTCCCTGCGGGTCAGCGTTATCCGGTAGTCTTTCAACTGTTTTTCCTTGATGACTTCGAGTATTTTGCGCTTCCCGGCGGCTTCGACCAGCTCCGTCCTCTTCTCTTCCAGCTCTTCGCCCACCCTGCTCACGATCTGTGCCTGCCGTTTTTCCTCTCCCCGCAGATAGTTGATATAGGACAGGTAGAATGAGACGTCGGGGGCGCTGAGCCGCCGCTCCCCCCGCGCCTTGAGCTGGGAAACGAGGTCTGCCACCTCGCACCGCATCCGTTCCAGGGTCTCGCGCTCGCCGTCGAGGCGCCGTTTCACATCCGCAAATTCAAGCATCAGTTTGTCCTCCAAGGCTTTTCTGTAGTCCAATACCGGCTGTAATCTGAACTGAAACATATGTCCGCCCTCGAGCCGATTCACGCTATCCCTGCGATTCGAAGAGCGCGAGGAGCTGCGCCCTCCCCTCCTCGAACCCCACGTTTTCTCCAATGTCCTGGCTCAGGAATTGATTGATCCTGTCTATCATGCCGATGGCGTAATCGATCTCGGGATTGCTCCCCTTCACGTAGGCGCCGATATTGATCATATCCTCCGCCTTCCGGTAGACGGCCACGGCATTGATGATGTCATTGGCCCGCTTTCTGTGCTCGGCATCGACGATATCGATCATGACCCTGCTCCTGCTCCCCAGGATATCGATGGCCGGATAGTGGTTCCGCGCGGCCAGGTCCCGTGAAAGGGTTATGTGGCCGTCGAGGATCGAACGGGCCGCGTCCGCGACCGGTTCGTTGAAATCGTCCCCTTCCACAAGAACCGAATAGATGCCGGTGATGCTGCCGTTCCCCTCCACGCTTCCCGCCCGTTCCAGGAGCTTCGGCATGAGGCTGAAGACCGACGGCGTGTACCCCTTTGTGGTCGGCGGCTCTCCCACCGAAAGGCCGACCTCCCGCTGGGCCATGGCGAACCGGGTCAGGGAGTCGATCATGAGGAGAACGTCCATCCCCTGATCCCTGAAATATTCCGCTATGGCCGTCGCCACATAGGCCGCCCTCATCCTGATGAGGGGGTGCATATCCGATGTTGCAACAACAAGCACGGAGCGTGCCAGCCCGCCCTTGCCGAGGTTCTTTTCGATGAATTCCCGGACCTCTCTTCCCCGTTCCCCCACGAGCCCTATCACATTGATGTCCGCCCTCGTATTGCGCGCGATCATTCCCAGGAGTACGCTCTTCCCCACGCCGGAGCCTGAAAATACCCCCATCCGCTGGCCCTTGCCGCAGCTGAAAAGCGCGTTGATCGCCCGGATGCCGAGGTCCATCGGTTCCGTTATCCTGCTTCTCTTCAGGGGGTTGATGGGATCCGCGTACACGGGATAGGCGGCCTCCACTTCTATGGGCCCCTTGTCGTCCATGGGGGTTCCCCTGCCGTCAATAACCCGGCCCAGGAGTCCCTTCCCCACCTGGACGTTCGATTTTTTCCCCGTGGAGAGAATCCTGCAGCCGGGGCCCACGCCGTCGAGACCGCCGAAGGGCATGAGGAGGGCCTTTTCCTTCCTGAATCCCACAACCTCCGCGGAAATCGTTCTGTCCCTGCCCTCCGGGTACACCCGGCACATCTCGCCGATGGAGGCATCGGGATTATGCCCTTCGAGGAGGAGACCGATGACCCCGCTCACCTTTCCATAGGTGTTGAAGGGATTGACCCCCTCGATGGTTCGCCGGTATCCGTCAAAATCCACGTTCATCGCCCAGTGTTTCCCGGATCTTATCCAGTTGCTGATCCACCCTGGCATCCACTTCCCATGCCGGGGATTCCACGATTGCCCCCCCGCGCCCGATCTTTTCGTCTTTCTCTATGGCGATGTCGCCGAAACCGGCGAGAAAATCGGGATGCGCCTCCGTCATGTGCCGGTAGTCCTCCGGGTGCATCCGGATCCGGATATCCTCTTTCACCCGCACGTTTTTCATGGCGTCCCGCAGGACGGACAGGATAACATCGCTGTCTTCCCGCACCTCCCGGTGCACCACCTTGCCGGCCACGAGAAAGACAAGGTTCAGTATCTCCCGTTCGGCCTCGTGCAGAATCTTCTCCTTCAACGTCTCCAGTTCCCTCATCAGTTTCGCCACGGATTCCGAGGCCAGGGACAGGTGCTTCCGCTCCCGCTCCAGGCTTTCCTTCAGCTCTTCACAGGCCCGCCTGTCGGCTGCCGCCTGCCGGGCCGCCGTTTCCCTCGCCGCTTCCTCCTGCGTGATTGCCGGGGCTTTTCCGGGGAGTTCCTCCCTCATCCAGCGGTCATCACCCGGCGGAACGCCGAGTCCCCGGACAAAGCCGGTCCGGGGTTCCTCCCGGGCATCCGTCAGTTTGACGTCCCGGGCCTTGATAATCCTGCTATACGAATTCATCTTTCTGGCCGCTTCCTGTAAAGGTTATCTTGTCCTCAGCCTCCAGTTTCTTCGCGACCTCGATAATCGCCCGCTGGCTCTTCTCCACCTCCGACAGCCGGATGGGGGGCATGAGGGAGATATCCTCCCGGAGCATGTCGGCGGCCCGCTTCGACAGGTTATCGAAGACCTTCTGCTTCGTGTCATCGTCCACGATCTTGAGGGCCCGGGGCAGGTCTTCGCGATCCACCTCTTCCAGGAGTATCCGCATGCTTCTGCTGTCCAGCTTGAAGATGTCGTCAAAGGTAAACATGCGGTTTCTGATCTCCGTCACCAGTTCCGGTTCCGTCTCCTCCAGTTTTTCGAGGATTCCCTTCTCGCTCGCGCGGGTCATCCTGTTCAGAATCTCCGCAATGACCTGGACACCCCCGGCGTGTTCTTCGCTCTCCCCCCCTCTCAGCATCTCCGATTCGAGCGTCTTGGTCATCTCTTCGAGAAACTCGCGGGGAACGCTCCCCAGCGTGGCGATCCGCTTGATGATGTTCTGCTGCCGGTCGAGGGGAAGATCTTCCAGAATCTCCGCCACCTGATCGGGCTTCAGATAGGAGAGCATGAGCGCTATGGTCTGGGGATGTTCCGTTTTGGTGAAATCGGACAGGGCCCGCGGATCCGTGTTCCGCAACTTTTCGATGGTCGGCCCCCCCGTGGCCAGGAAGCTGTCCCCTTCGATGCTCTTGATGAACTCCCTCCCCCTGCTTTCACCCAGGGCTTTCAGGATGACATTTTCCACAAACGCGCCCTGTCCCAGCATGAGTCCCGATCGCTTCCCCCGGATAAGGTTGTTGAATTCCGCGGCGGCGTCTTCAATATCCTTCTGGCCCGCCCCTTTCACCTTGGTCATCCACTTCCCGACGCGCCTGATATCCTCAACGTCGAGATTCTTCATGACGCTGGCCGCCGCTTCCTCTCCCAGAGACAAAAGGACCAGCGCCGCTTTTTCTTCATTCGTCATGCCTTCCACACATCTCCCTCACAGAATCAAAAACTCCGTGCAACATACCGGAACGAATGCCGGATCCACCCCTCGAAGCCCCTCATGCCCCAGCGCTATTTCAGCCAGGTTTTCAACAATTCGGCGAATTCCCGGGCGTCCTGCCCGGCCAGGTGTCTCAGGTTGTCCACCTCCCTGAACCGCTGTCCCTCCAGTTCCGGAAGGGAACCGCCCCCTTCCAGCCGGGAGTCCTCAAGGCTGAATTGCGGACCGCCGGCGCCCACCGACGACAGACGCCTCCCTCCCGCGCCGCTTTCCCCTCCCGTGGCCAGGATAAATTTGATCAGCGGGCGGAGGATGAAAAAGAGGACCAGGATGAGCGCGAGAAAGGAAGCGGCATATTTCATAATGGGAGCGGCTGCGAAGAGTATGGTCCGGAATCCTCCCTCCTCGGCGGGGGGCATGCCCAGTTCAAGTTTCTGAAAGGGGATGCTGGTGACCGCCACTTGATCGCCCCGCGCGGCATCGAAGCCGACCGACTTCTTCACGAGGGTTTCGATGGTCTGTATCTCTTCTTTCGATCGCGGCTGAAATTCCTCGGTCCCTTTGTCGTTTCTGGTGTACACGCCGTCCACCAGCACGGCCACGGACAGCCTCTCCACCTCCCCCACCGGCAGGGCCGTCTTGCTCACAACACGGTTTATCTCGTAGTTGACCACCTCGTTCGTCTCTTCGCGCCCCATGCTTGAGGCCGTCGCGAGCCCCTCCGCGGTGGGGGCTACGGTGGATTCCCCTCCCTCAGATGGCAGGGTCGACTTCCTGCTGTTGCGGCGCATGCTGCGCACCACCGGCTCTTCGGGATCGTACGCCTCCTCGGTTTTCTCCACCACCTTGAAATCGACGGCCGCGGACACCTTCGCCACAACCTTTCCCGTGCCTACCACCTTCTCCAGCATGGACTGGATCCGGTTGGCCAGGTCCTTCTCTATATTTCTCTGATATTCTATCTGCGAAGAAACACGCTTCGAGAGGGGAGACCCGTCGCCCACGGAGGCGGTTGAAAGGATGGCGCCGCTGCTGTCCACCACCATGACATCTTCCGGCGACAGTCCTTCAACGCTGCTCGATACCAACGCGACGATCCCTTCCACCTGCGATGTCCGGAGCTTCCGCCCCGACCGGGGTTTGATAATCACGGAAGCCGTCGGCTTCGTCTGTTCGTCGGCAAAGAGCGACTGGCGGGGAATGACGATGTGGACCCTGCTCTGCTGGACCTCGTCCAGGCCGTTGATGGTGCGCGCCAGTTCGCCCTGGAGCGCCCGCTGGTAATTGAGCTGCTGCACAAAATCGGTAACGCCGAAGTTCTTGTTGTCGAAGATCTCGAACCCCATCACCCCCCCGGTGGGAAGTCCGGAGACCGCCAGTTCGAGGCGCAGATCGGAGACGTGTTCCTTCGGAACGGAAACGGCGTTTCCCGCGCCCGCCAGTTTATAGGGGATCTTCTTTTCCTGGAGCGTGCCCACGATCCTCCCCGCGTCCTCGGTGGAAAGATTCGTGAACAGTACCGCGTATTCCTTCGTATTGACCGATACGACGAATACCGAGATGCTGACCAGGACAATCACGGCCACGGCGATAATGGATGCCCGTTTCGCCGGTGTCAGAGCGTTGAAAAGCTTCCCCAATTGACCAAAAAAGTGTGCCACTGAATCCATCCCTCACCTTTCGTGACAGGCATCACACCTGCATCCGCATGATCTCCTGATAGGCCTCCAGTATCCTGTTTCTCACCTGTATCATGGCCTTGAAGGAGATATCCGCCTTTTCAAGGGCGATCATCGCCTCATGAATGCTTCCCGAATCGCTGAGCGAAACCCGCGCTACGGCGTCGTCGGCCTCCAGTTTCATCCGGTTGATCTCGTCCACCTTGTCGCGCAGGAGAGCGCCGAATGACTCGTTCCCCTCGCGCACCGCCCCGCTTTTTCCCCGGGGATCGGCAATGGATGAGACAAGATCGTTTCGAATCGTCATATCGTTCATTGTTCAGCCACCCCCGTTATTTTCCCAGCTCCAGCGCTTTCATAACCATGTTCTTTGTGGAATCGAAGGCGGTGACGCAGGCCTCATAGGCCCGGTTGGCCACGATCATGTCCGCCATCTCGCTCACCGTGTTGATGTCGGGCATGGCCACAACCCCCTTCTCGTTGGCGTCGGGATGATCCGGATCGAAGACCAGCTTGACGCTGTTCCTGTCCTCCACGATGCGATCCACCTTGACCATCCGCAGGGTTTCTTCGAAACTGTCGCCTGCCGGTTCGGACGCGAAGACGGCAACCTTCCTCCGGTATGCTCCTCCCTCGGGCGTGCGCGTCGTATTGACGTTGGCCAGGTTGGACACGATCACATCCATCTTGGCCCTCTGGGCCGAAAGCCCCGACGAACAGACCCTGAAAGTCGACAGAAAATCCATATTACTTCGCCTCCTGCAGCACGGTTTCCAGGCCCTTGAATTTCCGGGCCAGCAATTCAACGGCAAGATTGTACATGAGATTGTTCTCCGCCAGTTTTGCCATTTCAGTGTCGAGATCGACCTGCTTCCCGGTCTCGACCGCCTCATAACCCGCTTCCCCCGGCTTCCCCTGCACGGGGAGATGCCCCTTCCCGGTCCCGGTCACCTTCATCCCCTCCTTCCCCTCGATCATCTCCTTCAGTTCTTCCTGAAAAACAATGTCCTTGGGGCGGTAATGCGGGGTGTCGATGTTGGCGATATTCGACGTAATCACCTTGTGCCGTTCCGACCGAAAATCCAGGACCGCGGACAGGATATCTACGTTCTTTCCAAATAATGCGTCCATCGTGCCTCCTCGGAATAACGGGCGATGCCCTTTTTTATGCAATGCCCGTACCACAACGGGGCCGAATCGGGGGAAGGTCTCCCGCCCGGGTTCATCCCGCCCCCGCCTCCCGGCGTTTTCCCTCCGCCTCGTTCTTATATTCGTTGAGCTTGTTCCGGATGGTGCGCACGCTGACTCCCAGTATCTCCGACGCCCTGGTCCTGTTTCCGTTTTCCCGTTCAAGGGTCCTGAAGATAAGGCTCTTCTCCATATCCCGCAGCGTTGTCCCCTGGGAAAGGGCCCGGTCAACAGCCGCCGCCTGCGTCTTCTCCCCCTCGTCCTCTTCGAGGCAGAGATGTTCCGGAAGGATCTCCCCACCGCCGCACAGGAGCACCGCGCGCTCTATCACATGCTCCAGTTCCCGCACGTTCCCCGGCCACCGGTGCCCGTTCAGCAGGGACGAGGCCTCCCCGGACAGGGAGGGCTTCCCTCCCGCCCCGAACCGGCTGTGCTTCTCCAGAAAGTAATCGGTGAGAAGCGGTATATCCCCCGCGCGCTCGCGGAGAGGAGGGATCGTGACCGGCACCACATTGAGGCGGTAGTAGAGATCGGACCGGAATGTCTTCTCCTCGATCCGTTTCTTCAGATCCGCGTTGGTGGTGGCGACGATCCTGACGTCGACGGGGACGGGTTCTCCCCCTCCCAGCCTGTCCACCTCGGATTCCTGTATCACCCGGAGGAGTTTCGCCTGGAGCGGCAGATCCATTTCGCTGATCTCGTCCAGGAGCAGGGTCCCGCCGCTGGCCGTCTCGAATTTTCCCAGTCGCCTCCGCGCCGCGCCGGTGAACGCCCCCCGTTCATGCCCGAACATCTCGCTTTCGAGGAGATTGTGGGGAATGGCGGCGCAATTGACGCCGATAAAGGGCATATGCGCCCTGTCGCTGTGGTGGTGGATGTGGCGCGCGATCAGTTCCTTTCCCGTGCCGCTCTCCCCCTGTATGAGAACGCTCGCCCTGCTTCGTGAGACGTTTTTCATCGTTTCAAGAAGATTCAGCATCACCGGGTCCTGGGTGACGATCCTTTTTCCCTCCGACAGCGATCCCCCCGGAGGAGGCCCCGCGGGGCGCGACTGATCGCCCTGCTCTCCCCGGGTCTTTGCGGCCAGAACCTTTTTCACAACCGCTTCCAGATGATCCATGGAGAAGGGCTTCATGATGAAATCTTCGGCCCCTTCTTTCATCGCCTCGACGGCGGTGTTGACCGTCCCGAACGCCGTCATGACGACCACGGGGACATGGGGGGCTATTTCCTTGACGCCCCGCAGGAGATCCATGCCGCTCATCCCCGGCATCTTCATATCCGTCACGACGGCGTCAAAGGCCTCATGCTGAAATCTGTCCAGCCCGTCCGTCCCGTTCCCCGCGGCGCGGACTCCGTATCCGCGGCTCCCCAGAAAATCGGAGAGGACCGTTCTCATGGAGGGATCGTCATCTACAATCAGGATGGCTTGTCTGTTCATAATCCGCTATAACCTGTGAAAGATGTTTCTTCGTAATCCGCTGCGCACAGGATCCGGCCGTTGAGGCTAGGAATCCCGGATATAGGCGCCGTACCGCTCGGTCCAGTTTCGATCGGCCCGATAGTAATCCCGCACCCGCGACCAGAACTCGTCCCCCTCTCCCC
>ENA-OSEO01001888-OSEO01001888.1-sediment-metagenome-genome-assembly--contig:-NODE-1888-length-33735-cov-4.966843_pt1 | contig 33735 bp, 32 predicted proteins | sample MGYA00237883_ERZ534232 | MGnify/ENA metagenome assembly ERZ534232 | reverse complement strand
GGATTTAATTAGCCTAACCGGCTGCTTGCCAGTCTGTTATATTCATATGACGGTCATAACTCGGAAAGTAGGGCTAGAAACTATGAAGGCAATGAAGTCTAAATTAGACCATGAATTTGCATGCAGAAGACCTACTACGCCAAAGGGAGAAGATTTATTTGAGAATTACAGTGAAACCAGAAAAAACTACTTTTTGAATGCATTAAAAAGCTTTATCAAATCAGGTGAAGAGGCTGTTGAAAATCCAAATCAAAAAGAGGCATGTAGAAAATGGCAATTACATTTCGGAAACCGATTTTCATGTAACAATGCAAAAGATGAGATTGAAAATGCAACTGCTTTCAGTTCTCCATCAGTAATTAGGGGAAATGCCAAAAGTGCATAGTACATGGGTAATTTAGAGGCGGTAATCAGTGAGGTATTTATTAAGTTCTCAAAAGGACGCGATTGCAAAAAATTAGAAGACAGGAGTTTATCTAAGTATGGATTTGCAAAGTTTGAGGTTGCTTGGGAGGTTAATACGGAAATTTTTAATCCACAATCTAACCGAGTTATACAAACAAAAATTTTTATTTGTTTTCCCCCGGAATTTCCTCTTGTGATTCCCAAAATCTATTTGTCCGAAAATAATTATAAGGAATTAGGATTTCTACCACATGTTGATACTGATCGACTGGTTTGTACTTTCGATGAAGTTTCGGCAAATTTTAATCCTTCCTTACCAACAGAAATTGTAGAAGAGTGTTTTAAACGTGCAAGGCAAATAATTGAAAAGGGGCTTGCAAAAAAGAACTCAAACGACATTCAAGAAGAATTTAGTGCATATTGGGAAAATGAATATTCAAAAAAAGATAGTGTTCTCCATGAAGGATTATCAATTATCGAGAATTTGGATTTTGATGCATCTTATATTCCTGTAATAGTCATTCCCGAAGGAATAAGAGGTTATAAATGGATTTTACATAACAATGGGGAAAACTCTGAAGCATTTAAAGAGTATTTGATATTCAACGAAGTTAAGTTTGAGGAGTCTCAAGCATTTTTTGTAAAAAATATTGTCATTGATAAACCGCCATTCGAGATAACACACGGAAAATCGATAGAATTGCTTAAAAATGAGGACCGCGATACAATAAAGAGATTTATTAATTTCAATGCGCACAAATTGGTTGTTTTTCATAAAACGATTAAAGGACAGAATATATTCTATGGATGGCAATATAACAATATTAAACATCAATTTAATGGCTTTCGCCCGGGTAGAGTTACCCCTTTTAAGGCAGTTTCAGACATTCAAAGAAACACCACTGTATCGCGACTAACTTTTGAAAATCTAACTACTTCTCGGCTTTATCTTCGATCTGCAGGAATTAATTCAAATGTTACATTAAAAACATTGGTAATTGCCGGTTTGGGGAGTATCGGTTCCCAGCTAATTTATTTCTTGGAAGGATTAAGTTTTAAAAAGTATTATTTGATAGATAATGATATTCTAAAAGTCGAAAATATAACACGCCATTTTATTGGGATTAATGGCGTTAAGTCTTTCAAAACAGACAACATCAAAAATTATATCTTATCTAAGAATCCATTAGTGAATGTTAAAACAGATAATGAATCTGTGGTGAAAATTATTGAGGATAATGTAAAGTTTATAAATGAAGGAGACTTCTTTTTTGTTGTAATAGGAAATGAAAATATTGAAAATTATATAGGGGAAAAAATCCAGAACGGGATTATTACAAGTCCTACGTTCTTTATATGGGTAGAACCTTATCTTTCTGCCGGACACATTATTTATGTTCATCCAGACTCGCCTTTGCAGTATTCTGATTTTTTTGAGGATCGGCTTTTTGTTAATAACGTAATTGATAAATCAGAATATTTGAATGGAAATTCTTGTCTTACAAAAAAGGAAGCTGGTTGTCAAACTTCATTTATTCCATATTCTCAGGCAAATATTGTTCTGTTTTTATCAGCGGTGTACCCCTATTTAAGGAAACTAATTGAAAATCCTACGACTCAGTCAGTATCAATAACTTGGATTGGCGATTTAAGTTATTTACAATCGCAAAATGTAAAACTAAGCAAACTGAGTAATTGTAATTTTGGCGAAATTATTACTAAAGAATGAAATGAAAGCTATTCTCAAAAATTATACGGTTGTTATCAGTGAAAATGTTTTCAATATTTTGAATCAGTTTATACAAAAAGGAAGACAAAAATATGAATCCGGAGGGATACTATTGGGGCAGGTTAAAGAAAAGACTGTCTATATCACTAAGCTGTCAGTGCCTAATCATCTTGATAAAGCTAAAAAAACATATTTTGAACGTCATAAGCTACCCGCCCAATTAATAATCAATCATGAATTTTATAATAGTGACGGAAAAACTATTTATCTCGGTGAATGGCACACACATCCCGAATTGATACCTTCTCCCTCTTCTGTTGATATTGAGATGTTAAAGCAACAATTCATTAAAAACACACTTAATATTGATTGTATTTTTTTATTAATACAAGGTATAAACGAACTCTATGTAGGGGAATTCGACGGCAGCAAAATTACTAGTAGAACTGTGAAAAAAATGTCGTAGTTGATTTTTTCAAAAAATTAAAGTTCAATAATTCAGTAATCAAAAACCTGTCTCAATAAAAAAAGAACTGTTAATCACTAAGAAAAAACCAAACGGAAAACAAAAGAGCATGGAAGAAACCCTCTGGGATTCGGCCAATAAGTTAAGAAGAACCTTTGAGTCAAGCGAGTACAAGCACTTGTTGCTGGGATTAATATTCCTGAAATTATGAAACAATTTTGGTGCAGTGTTTTAAGAGAAAGAAGGGATTTTCAATATATTTGTTTACTAAGCATTTTGAGCATTAACAAGAATGATGAAATGGTTCTGTTTTAAAGATAATTGCACGAGATACATTTAAAATATGACTGAATCTAACCGAATAGAATACAAACAGGAACTTACCGATGGATTGGAACGGGAAGTTGTAGCCTTTTTAAATTCGCATGAGGGAGGAATTATCTGGCTGGGAATCGACAAAACCGGATTGGAAAATGGATTGGAAAATGCCGATGCTGTTCAGCTAAAAATTAAAGATTTCAGGGTTACTGATAATTTTTTACGCATGACATTGCCCAATGCGGTGGCCCATAATACTGAAAATGTTAGCTCAAAAAGTGGTCAAACAGGTGGGTTAATAGGTGGGTCAATAGGTGGTCAAATACCACTAACTACCAGACAGCAACAGATTTTAGCGTTAATTAAAAATAATCCTTATATAAGCCGAACTGAAATGGCACAGCAGTTGAAAATAAATGAATCCGCCATACAAAAACATCTGGTATCGTTAAAAAATAAAGGAGTATTAAAACAAATCGGAGGTACAAGAGGATATTGGCAAGTGAACCTGCCAGAATAATATATCTTTTAAAAAAAGGCTCCGATATTTTAATGGGGATAACGAATGAATTATCCTTGCGTTCACCTTTGAATGATAATCCCTCTCCTTTTTATCTTAAAAAATGAGATAAATCTTAACAAAAGTTATTATCTTGGCTTTCTATTTTTTAAACCATGAACCGAATAAAGGAAGTGCTTAAAGAAAAGGGAGTTACGCAGACCTGGCTGGCCGGGGAGTTGGGGAAAAGTTACAACATGGTGAACGCTTACGTGCAAAACCGGCAACAACCCCGGCTGGAAGTGCTGTATAAAATTGCAGAGATTTTAGAAGTAGAACCTCGCGAATTGCTTCAAAAATGAAATACAATACCGACATAAATCCGCTTGGAAGCATTCCTGATTACCACTTGATTTACAGGGTGCTTCCAATGTTATACGAAGAAAGTAGTACACTCGAAAAATTGCTGGTAACAGATAATGAATTCAACTTCAGAACTGAACGTTCACGTAAACGATTTCTTTCAGTATTAAATTCAGCATTCATTACAAAAAATGAGTCCATTAATAAATTAGCGGCTACGCTGATTGATTTCCTGGAAAACGATGAACAAGCTAAAGCATTAATTGTGTTCTGGTTATTCAGCATAAACAACCATTTGTTTTACGAACTTAACCGCGACATATTTCTGAAATATTATTACCAAGGCCGCGCAGAATTGCCAAAGAGTGATGTGATAGCTTATTTGAAAAATCTTATTTCAAAAAACAAAGAGCTTAAAGGAAAATGGTCGGAAGAAACCATCGATACAATTGCGTATAAATATTTAACCATTCTTAAAAAATTTAATTTTCTGGAAGGCCGGGTGAAAAAGACATTTCGTTATGTGAATATCAGCAACGAAATGCTGGCCGTTTTTGTGCATTTATACGGATTGCTGGAAAACCGGAAATCGAATATACTCGAAGATGAATTTCGTTCTTTTTCATTTGTTTCTACCGACAGCTTTGCCGAACGGTTGAAGATACTGGGGCAAAAAGGCTGGATAAAAATGAATTACACCGGTTCTTCACTGGAAGTTGAAGGATCATTTGATATAAAAAACCTGACAAATGGCATTTTTGGATGAACACAAAGCGAAGTTTGACAACCTGAAAGTAAGCCTCGAACTTCAAAACAGGGACCAGTTGCGGCGAAAAGCAAACGGGGGAAATACCATCCTGTTTCCGTATCCGCCGGTTGAGGAGCGTCAATACCTGGAACACGCCCGGAAAATTTTTCCGGCCAGTGAAGTCAGCTTTATTAACGTGGCGGAGTTGTTTGTGGAGTTTATCGACAAGCTCGGGTTGGACCGGGTTGAAAAAAAAACACCGGATTTATAGCGCAACCCCGCACAAACTTTTTTCTTCAGGAGAAGTCAGTTTTTTAGACATGATCTTACAAAAAATCACAGAAGCCGACAGTAACGGCCTGATTCCGGTGTTAGTTCGGACCGGCGCCCTTCACGGAACAGGTATTGAGAATGTAAACATTATGGAGCAAAATGCTATTATACAGTTGAAACACCCGCTTATTATTTTCTATCCGGCAAAGAGGGAAGACGGCGAATTGTACTTCCTTAATTTTAAACCCGCCTCGAAATACCGGTGTACCGTAATTGAATAAAACCAGAATTATGACCGCAATAAAAGATATACTAAAACTAGACCTGAAAGAAGACATCAAAAATGTAATCGACCTGGAGGACCGGTCGGAAGATGAAATTCAGTCGGAAATTGAGTCGTATATTGTTACAAACGGGCTGGGCAAACACCTGTCGGCGTTTATCGATGAATACAACAGCAACATCAAAGAAACCGGCGTTTGGCTTTCGGGGTTTTACGGCTCAGGGAAATCTTATTTCGGCAAAATGCTCGGGTATTTAATCAACAATCCGGTTATCAACGGCACGCGGGCCATCGACCGTTTTCTGCCCCGGTTAAACGGCGTAACCAACCAGGCACTTATTGAAAACAACATCCGGAAACTGGAATCCATAAAAAGTAAAGTTATCTTTTTGGATGTTGCCAAACAAAATACCGAAAACGGACTGGCTTTTACGCTTTTTGCCAACTTTTTGAAAAGCCTCGGGTTTCGCGACGATGTGATGGGCTACTATTTTTTTCACCTGTATTTAAAAGATAAATATGATGAATTCAGCAACTTTGCCGCTGAACTTTGCGGGGAAAAATGGCAACAGGATGAAGAAGATATTATCGATGCCATTTACAAGGTAAACGAAAAGCATTACCGGAAATCGGAGCAGGTAACTGCAAACATTATTGAAGCTTACAACAACAACATCCGGCACTTTTCGGCCAGTAAGTTTAAGGAAGAGTTGGGAAAGTACCTGGATAAATTTCCCGGCGAAGTACTGATATTCATATTCGACGAAACCAGCGAAGCCATCAGTCAGCGGAAATTTACCATTCTCGACCTCGAAGGATTGGCCGAAAGCCTTTCGGGCATCAGTAAGAAGGTATGGACCATTGCCATTGCGCAGGAAAAACTGGATACCGTTATCCGGAATGCAAAGGTTCCCAAGTCACAGCTCGCAAGGCTCACCGACCGGTTTAAAACCAAAATTCACCTGGAATCAACCGAAGTGGATGTAATCATCCGAAACCGTCTTTTGCAGAAAAAAGAAGGGGCGTATAACGATTTGATTCAGTTTTTCCATCAGAACGACGGACTGGTGAGCGACACCACCAACCTCAAATCTACTTTCCCCACCAAAACAGAAACGGCCGAACAGTTTGCCACCTACTATCCGTTTCATAAATACCAGTTCGATTTGCTTCAGAAATTCCTGTTTAGCTCCAATGCGTTGGTATCAACACAAATTGCTGCGAGAGGGATGATTATTACCACGTTCGACGTACTGCGCAAGGAACTGCGGGACAACAACCTTTATCATTTTTCCACCGCCTGGGATATTTGCACCGAAGCACAGCCCTCTCCTCCGGCCAATTTGGTGAATAAATACAGTAATGCCAAAAGCATTGTCGAAAATGCCGGGTTAAACCTCGATGGCGAAAATCTGCTTAAAACCATCCACTTTATTAACGAATCGGGCGAACTGGTGCTGCCAACAATTGAAAACATTACCAAACTCTATATTTCCGATATTCAGGCCTATTACAGCTTCAAACCGGAAATTGAGCAGGCGCTGTCACTTTTGGTAGATGCCAAAATTTTGTTGCTTTCGAACAACAACTACAAAATTACCTCCAACCTCGAAAGTAAGCTGTTGGAAGAAATGCGGGATTTCAGCGTTGAGTTGTTTGTGAAAAAACGAGACCTGGTGGATTACCTGAAAAAGCTGAATTTATTCCGGCAGGTAGCGGTAATTAACGAAGATTCAGTGGCATATAATTTTAGAATTATCACCGACCTCGACGATGAAATTGTTAGTTCGGGGAGTAAAAACCTGAAACTGACCGTTTACAGCCTTTTCAACATTAACGAAGACCGCCAGGATTTTATCGAAAACCTGAAAATTGACACCCAGTACGCCAAAGATGTTATTACCCTGGCGCCCGATAACAGCCGTTTCCACAAAATTGACAAGTTGCTGGACGAAGTGAACCGGTACAGTTTTATGGAAGAAAAATACGGCCACGACAACGATGCCAGCGTAAGGCAGATTATTCGTGAATTTTCCACCATAAAAAATGAAAAAATAAAAGACCTGACCAACCTCATTGAAGCGGCTTATGCCAACGGTTCGCTCATTTACCTTTTTGATGAAAACCTGTTGAACCGCGATAGTTTTAAGGGCACTATTAACGAAGTGCAGCGGAAGCTCATCAAAAACATTTATACCAAACGGCTCGGCAGCCAGCTTTCGGAAGAGGTGGGCGCCAAACTGCTGAGTGAAAAAAACAACGAAAAACTCCACCGCTACTTTTCGGGTGACGAGTTTAAGTTTTTCGATGCCAACGGCAATTTTACCGGCGAACACCTGAAAGTGGTGGAAGAAATCACTGCCAAAATCAAAAACAAATACATCGACGGGAAAAGTCTTGAAATGGAACTTTCCATTGCTCCGTGGGGCTACTCCTACGGAACCATTTCAACCACCCTGGCCGTGCTTTTTAGGGCCGGCAGGCTGGTGGTGAAATACAACGACACCGAATATTTCTCGTGGCAGGAACAGAGCGCACGCGAAGTGTTCAGTTCCAGTACCAAATTTAAAACCGCCCGATTTAAGTCCATCACCAAAACGCTGACTGCCGCCAGCAAAAACGAGGTGGTTCAGCTTTTGCTCGACCTGGAATTTAAAAAACACACGGGAAACAACGTGGATTGGAATTCCGGCGATTTTGAACTTTCGGATGCCATTACCGTGCTGGCCGAACATTTTATTTCTACATTGAACACGCTTAAAAATACCCAATTCGATTTTACCCGGTTGTTTGGCAATGTGTTTCGGCAAAAAGATGTATTGCAGGAATTTTCATCCAAAACCACCGAAGCCAATTACATCGACAAGGTGGAGCGTTTTCTGCAGCAAAAAGCGGATTACAGTCAGGCGGTAAAATCCATTGTGAAAGCTGAAAAATTTATCAAAAAGAACCTCGACAAAATTAAAGGTTATCAGCGGTTTGTGGAGGCTGTACAGGGAGAGCTGAACAAAGCCGGAATTACCAACAGCATGGTGGTTGATAGAACGATGGAATTTGAAAAAGCGCTGCACGACGATGTGATTGAACGTTTTGCCGACATTCAGAACAGTGCACAGGCCATTCGCGATGAATATTTCAAACTGATGGACAGCAATGCCAAAATAATGAGCGAAAAATACGCAGCGCTGAAGGAGGCTGTTCAGGCAGCCAAAACAGATTTGGAAAACCATTACCCCGAAAACCTAAACCGCGAAAACCTCAACCGGCTGAACAACCTGCAGGCTTATTGCAACAACCGGATTTTAAGTGGAGTAAACCTGCAGTTCCACATTGTTTGCCAGGATTCCGGATTTTCACTGTCCGACATTTTGAACTACATTGAACTGGCACCCTCCAAAGAGGCCGAATTGCAAATGATTAAAGGAAATTTTGTAAAAGTGGCCCCGCCGGTTCCCGAACCCGGCAAACCAAAACCGCCGAAGCAGTTGCAACTGGCCATTACAAAAAATGTAATGACCGCAGCCGAATACCGGAAAATTCTGGACGCACAAATTCAGTCTATGGCCGGACTGCCCGACGATGAAAAAGTGGAAGTAAAAATAAAAGCCGATTAACATGAAGCTTGCTGAACACGTTGAAAATATTCGCACAAAAATTTATAAGGCCTTTAACAACCAGTTTTCGCGGCTGGGAGTGGGGCCGGCAAAAATGATAAAGAAAGACCGGATTCCGGCAGAATTACACAACAAACGCGAAAAAATTGAAGTGCTCATTCAAAACCATTTAGGTGAAACCGGGGAATACGTTGAAGCGCGCGAAAAAGCGCTGGACGAACTCACTTTTACCCTGTTTAACCGGCTGGCCGCGCTGAAAGTGATGGAAGCCCACCAGCTAATTCCGCCGGTTATCACACGGCAGGCCGAGCACGGCGACCGCTCCTTTGGGCACAAAGCCTGGCTGGAACAAAATCCCGCCATGCGAAACGAGGAGTTGGAAGGTTTCCGAACTTACCTGAAAGACGAATTCAACCGGCTGGGCGAAGATATTCCGCTGTACCACAAAAATTACCCTTATGCGTTGCTGCCTTATGTAATCAACCTAGATGAAATTACGGAGGCGTTTAATGCGTTGGAAAAAGATCCGCAAATGGACAACAACATCTGGAAAAGCGACGACATTCTGGGCTGGCTGTACGAAAGCTACAACAACCACAAAAAGAAACAACACAAGGAAGAGGGCGAAAAAACCGAGTACAACAAGGTAAGCCTGCAATCGCAGGTTTATACCCCGCGCTGGGTGGTGGAGTTTCTGGTGAACAATTCGCTGGGAAAACTTTACCTCGAAATGTATCCCGGTTCTGAAATCAGAAACCAGTATAAAATTGCCAATGCACCCGTCATCCTGAGCGGAGTCGAAGGAAAGGGTGCCGGAGTGCGCAAACCCATTCCAATGCACCTGCTGAAACTCATCGACCCGGCCACCGGCTCGGGCAACTTTCTGCTCTATGCTTTTTCCTTTTTTTATGCGCTGTACATGGACCAGATTGAGCATTACGGCGCTGATTACGACGAAGACGACATTCCCCGGCTGATTATTGAAAACAACCTGCACGGAATTGACCTCGACGACCGCGCCATTCAACTGGCGCAACTGGGCTTGTGGATTAAAGCACGGCAAAAAAACCGTTCCATCGGCAACCTGAAATTCAACGTGGTTTCTTCCGATTTCTTTTTACCTGAATACGATGAAGTTGAAACCATTTTTGAAACGGACACAAACCTTGATGCCCAGCAAAAAGACATTATCCGGGAAATTTGGGCCGATTTGCAGCAGGCACACAAATTTGGTTCACTCATACGAATTGAAGAAAAACTGAGCCTGAAACTTCACGGGGCTATGGAAGGTTGGCAAAGCATTCAGTATCGGATGTTTGATGAGCAAACACTGGCCGATTACGAATCGTTCAAATCCAGTTTTTTCAAAAACCTGGAAACTGCCGTAACCCAATATGCCCAACAAAAAGGCAGCTCGTTTTTAACCGACAAAACCCATGATGCCATTACTTTTTTAAAAATACTGACCCAAAAATATGATGTTGCCGCGGCGAACCCGCCTTATACCGATGGCGCTGATTTTGGTCCCGAACTGAAGAAATTTATTGAAGTCAATTATAAAAAACCGTGGAAATTCAATACCAATCTTTACGCTACATTTATTAAACGATGTTATGAATTGACCAATGAAAATGGTAGGTTAGCAATGATTCATCCCTTCTCTTTCATGTTCATAAAAACATTTGAAGACGTTCGAAAATTAATGATCGAAAAAACACAAATTGAATTATTGGCAGATTGGGGACTGGATAGGGTAAATCTTTTTGACGGAGGTTATGCTTCTGCACCAACATTTTATGTGCTTTCAAAACTGAAATCAAATAGTTCAAGTATTTTTTTTCAACTAACAAATAATTTACAAGAAAAAGCAAAAAGGCCTACATTCTTTTCAATTTTTGAAGATTTTACTAATGATAAGCAAAATCATCGCATTTATATTATTGAGCAAGAAAAACTTAAAATAATAAAGTCTTGGCCATTTATTTATTGGATTAGTGATGAATTTAGGGAGAAATTTCGATTTGATAGTTTCAAAGAAAATTGTCCTCCCAAATCTGGATTAGCAACTGCAAATAATAATAGATTTCTAAGATACTGGTGGGAATTAAATTATGATGATTTGTCATTTAATAAAGAAGATAGAAAAAAGTGGTTTAGGTATTCAAAAGGAGGTGATTTTAGGCGTTGGTATGGAAATCTTTGGTTAAGGATAAGCTGGGAAGATGAAGCACAGGAGTTAAGAAGCACAAATAAAGCAGTTTTTCGAAATGAAGAATTTTATTTTAAAGAAGGAATCACTTATTCTGCTTTAGGAGGAGGATCCTTTAGATATCTTCCCAAAAATTGTGTTTATGATGTAGGAGGTGCAAGTCTGTTCCCCGCAAAAAAGAAATATTTATTTTATTCTTTAGCAGTTTTAAATTCAAAATTATGTGGATATATTATTAACTGTTTGAATCCAACAGTAAATACTCAGGTGGGAGATACTGAAAGAGTACCATATGTAATACCTGATTTTGATTGGTTAAACTTAGTATCCACTTTAGCAAAGAACAATGTAAAAATTGCTCAAAGAATTAATGAATTTTCTATTCTTGAAGATATATTTAAATATAGTCCATTCATTTTTGAAAGGTCTAATAATTTAATAATTCGAGTTAAGCAATTTTTAAATTATGAAAATTACTTAAATGCTCAAATTCTTGTAAATGAAACTAATATCAATAAAAATATTTTTGAAATTTACGGTTTAACCGAACACGATAAAGCCATGGTTCTCGCTCAGGAAGGTGAAAGCATTGGCGGATTGCCGGTGAGTGCCAAAGCCAGACAGGCTTATTTGAATGAAGAGGGAGCAACCAAAGAATTCCCATTAGATAACATCCGCGATTTTATAAAAAACCTGCCCGAAAAGGAATTTACCGCCGAAGAACGCGAAGCGGTGGAGAAAGAGTTTTCACAACTGTACCAAAGCAACAACAATTTGGAAGAGTTTTGCATCCGCTATCACATAAATCCCATAAATGTTTGGTACTGGTTTAAACATGGCAACGTCATCCCCAAACAGCGCATGAACGATTTGGCCATGGAATTTCTGGCCGATATGCTGCGCGAAATCCTGATGGAAGACGAAGACGGCATCATCCCGCTGGTGCCCAATGCCGGTGAAAAGGTGCTGCTTGACCGCATTGAGGGAAAGTTTATGGAAAAAGGGTTCAACCGGGCGCAGTACTCTTCGTTCGACAGCCTATTGGGCCGGGAGTTGAACGAATACATTAACTGCCACTTTTTCAAAGCTTTTTCCGACCACCTCAATCTGTTTATGTACCTGCCCAAAACGCCGTTTATCTGGCACATCACCAGCGGCCCCGAACAGGGCTTCGATTGTTACATCATTATTTACAAGTGGAACCGCGACAAGCTGCTGCGCATTCGTTCGGTTTACATCGAGCACCGCGAGCGGGCGCTGGTAAACCGGCAGCTCGATTTGGCCAACGACGATTCGCCCCGGGCGCAAAACGAAAAGGAGAAAATCCGCTGCCAACTGGAAGAAATTGAACACTTCAAGCAAAAAATTGACGAATTACTGGCCGAAGAGTACAACCCCGTTCTCGACGACGGCGTGGGGAAAAACATTGCCCCGCTACAAAAAAAAGGCATGTTGGCCTACGATGTACTCAATCCCGGCCAATTGAAAAAATATTTTAATGCAGATTGGTAATTCATGTCGTAAATTATTACTATAATTATGACAGAAAAACAAAGTTTTAATGGTTCAAAATACTGAAAAACAGATTATTGAAAAAATAAAAAAAGCGAGGGGGGGCTCGCTGTTTTTCACCGAAGATTTTTTGCGTTTTGCAAGTTCAAATACCATTGCAAAAGCAATGGAACGGTTGGTGAAAAAGGGCGAAATTTCACGCGTTGCCAGAGGCATTTATGCCAGGCTTGAAAGAGATCCTGTTTTAGGGCCGGTAAAACCCGGAGCAGAGGCCATTGCCAAAGCCATAGCTAAAAGAGATAAAGCACGAATAATTCCTACCGGTACCCTGGCATTAAATGCGTTGGGGTTGTCAACACAAGTACCCATGAATATTGTGTATTTAACCGATGGGACTGCCCGGAAAATCAACATCGGAAAACGCAAAATAATCTTTAAAAAAACAAGTCCCCGAAATCTGGCTGCCATTGGCGAGATTAGCAGTCTGGCAATACAAGCCCTGAAGGAAATCGGGAAAGACAATATTACCGAAGCAGAACAGGAAATTATTTTAAATCACTTGAAAAAAGAAGAGCCTTACCGCCTTGAACACGATATCCGTTTGGCGCCCGAATGGATACGGAAAATTATGCGCCAGGCATTAAATGAAATCCGGCAAAAGTAAAACCAATGGAAAACAAATGGTACAACATACCACGGCAAACGAAAATCAATGCCTACACCCAAATAGCTGATGAAACAGGGATGGCAGTGTATGCTGTTGAAAAAGACTGGTGGGTGGTTCAAGCTTTGGCGGCCCTGTTTGAGATGGAAATTGGCCAATACCTGATTTTTAAAGGAGGCACATCGTTAAGCAAAGTCTGGGGATTAATCGAGCGTTTTTCAGAAGATATTGATTTGGCATTTGATCGGGAACTATTGGACGTTAAGGGCGATTTGACGAGAAGCGGGATTAAACAGTTACGAAAGAAAACAGGCAAATATGTTGAAACGGTTCTTTCTCCTGAATTGGAAACCAAACTAAAAGAAAAAGGACTGACAGACATAAAACTGAATTACATTGAACAGGAAGCAAGTGATGCCGATCCGGCAAAAATAGAAATCCACTATCCCAATGTAATTGAATATCCCGGATACATCCAACCGCGCGTATTGTTGGAAATCAGTTGCAGTTCGTTGAAAGAACCAAACAGTGTACAAAGCTTTTCTTCATTGCTGGATGAATATTACCTGGAATCTGAATTTGCAGAAGCTCCTATTGATGTGCCAACCGCCATTCCGGAGCGGACGTTTTTGGAAAAGCTCTTCCTGCTGCACGAAGAATTCCACCGTCCGCACGAAAAAATCAGGGTAGAACGGCAAAGCAGGCATCTTTACGATATTTTTCAGATGCTGAAGAGCGATGTGGCAATGCGTGCGATAAACGACAGGGAGCTTTATGAAACCATAGTCGCTCACCGATATACCCATTCACGGGTTGGAAGAGTGGATTACAATTTACATCAGCCGCTGACCCTTGATCCGGTGCCGCTTCCTGAATTTATGGATGCATGGGAAGCCGATTACAAAACTATGCAGGAAGAAATGATTTACGGCGATTCTCCTTCGTTTTCCGAAATGATTGAAACTATTCAGAAATTCACCCTGAGCGAAATCAACAACCTCAGTTGGGAAATGGACATTAAGTTTAAACGATGAATCAAAAAGACTAAAAAATGATAGATACCTGGTTTAAAAAAGATTTGCAAAAAATATTCAACCATCATCAGATAGCCGTTTTTATCGATGAATCGCGGGAGGCTTCATTTCTAACTGACGTTATAAAAGATGATTTCCGTTTTTACAACGCCAATACCGAACTGGAGGAGTTGAAAATTAAATATGAACTGGAGAAAAACCGGCACGACGGTATCAAATGCCTCATTTATACCAACACCCCGAAAGACCATTTGAAATTCATTCGTGAGTACTGCGAAACCAACGGATTTGTTGAAATCCGCTATTTGCAGAATTACGTGAAAGACAAAGTGCACCGCCACCTGAACTTAAACCTCCATCTCGATTCGGACGAACTCATTTCGGCAGCAAAAGTGAGTGTGGGGAAAGACCAAACCTATTGGATGGATTTGAGCCACAAAGGAGCTTCGGAGATTTTCGATTTGGAAAAAGAGTTGTTGCCGTTTCTCGATAATCCCAATGATTTTTTGAAAAGTTACGATGAGAATGTAAGGGTACTCTTTTTAAAAAAAGTAAACGAACTGATTGGACAACCCTTTATAAACAAGCCTGCTGAAACACTGGCCGCGGAGGTGGTAAATAATATGCTCGATGGACTGGCCCGCAACAATCCGAATAAAATTATGCTCGAAGTTTATAAAAACTGGCTCGATAGCAAATCGTACCAGGCTTCGTTTAGCCGCTACCTTTCAAAGTACAGGTTGACGCCCGGGCCCGATATTTTTGCCGTTCATCCGGCCCACCCGTTTATGGAGATTGATGAGCTTTGGCTGGAAGAGTTGGGCAAAAATCTTTCGGACAAAAAATATGTTGCCGGGTTTATCCCAAAAATCAACCAGCGAATGGGCAATAAAACTGCCCGGAATTTCGACATCGTTTTTTGGGCGCACATAAAAGCCCTGCTGGATTTTGATGAAAAGGGTATCAGTAAACTCACTTCTTTTGACGATTGCGTATCGTTTTACACTACTCACTTTTACAAATTAGACCGGGCCATCCGTAATTTATACTCTCGGTTTCTGAATAAAAAAGATTTACTCGTTCCGTTTCAGAACCATTACAAAAATCTTGTGGTGTTGTTTCTCGATAAATGGTTTCGTTTTATCGATGCCTATAAAACTACGCAACCGAGCAAATTACAGGAGATACTGGACGCAAACACAGCAAAAACCGCAATTGTGGTGGGCGACGGAATTTCTTACGAATTTGCTAAAGACATTGCCGGAAAAGTTTCCAAAGAGTACAAAACCGGCACAGCAGATGATTTTATGTTTGCCGATCTTCCAACGGAAACAGAGCATAACATGAGCCGGCTGTATGTTGCGTCGGGTGAAATTTTCCCGGAAAAATCAAAACGGGAAGCTTCCCTCCTGCAAAACAATCCCGGCAAACAAATTGGATTTGTTGATTTGGAAAATGTAAACGAACTTACCGATAAAGACCATTACCTGGTATGTCATTACAAGGAACCCGATAAGCTGGGAGAAACCTATCAGCAAAAAGCATTGAAATATTTCGGCGAAGTTGCCTCGTTATATGCCGTAAAAATTGAACAACTGCTGAAAAACGGCTATCAAAATGTTTACCTCGTTACTGATCATGGTTTTGTGCTGACCGGAATCCTGGAAAACTCCGATAAAATTGAGCTGGATTTTGCCGAAAAAGTGGACAAATCGGAACGGTATATCCGGTCGGTGAATCCGATAAAATATGATGCTGATCTGCTCCTCGAAAAACAGATAAAATACAAAGGATTCAACCATTACTATTTTGCCAAACGTTTAGGCCCCTTTAAAACACCCGGTGTTTACGGATACAGCCACGGCGGATTGTCGCCCCAGGAAACCATTATACCTTTTATGCAATGGACACGGAAAGTGCAGAATAAAAATGCACTGCGGGTATTTATCGCCAATAAACAAGATTTAAAAGAAGTAACAGGAGATTGGTATGGAATTAAACTGAAAGGAGAATCAGCGTCTAAGGATTTATTTTCGGCGGAGAGAAAAATCGTTCTGCTGTTTTTTGCCGGAAATGAAAAAATAAACGAAAGCGATATCATTACCATAGAAAACCAAAAGGAGATAAAAAAAGAATATCGCTTTGGTGCCGCAAATGAAATTGAAATAAAAATTCTGGACGCACAAACCAAAGAGCAACTGGATAGAACAGTGGTCAGAAAAAGTGCCGCCAGAGATTTGGGAGGATTAATGTAACATTGAGAGAATTGTACATTAAAATAAAATACAACGAACATGATAACACTAAATGAATTGGACAACAAACTGCTGGATAATTTCAGGGGTTTTGTGGTAAAAAAAGACCTTGTACGATTGGTGAAAGTTGGAGCCAACGTTCCTGTGTTCGTTTTGGAGTATTTACTGGCCAACTCCTGTTCAACCGACGATGAAGAGAAAATTAACCAGGGAATTGCCAACGTAAAAAAGATTTTATCTGATCACTACGTGAACCCGGAAGAAAGCAGCCTGATTCAGTCGCGCATCCGCGAAAAAGGAACATTCAAAATAATTGACCGAATTTCGGTGAAACTCGATACAAAAAAAGATGTGTACTGGGCGCAACTGCTCAACAGCAACATAAAAGACGGCGTTATTACCGATGATATGGTTAGCGCCCACGAAAAAATGCTGCTGGGCGGAATCTGGGCCATCATCGATGTGGAATACGATGCATTCAGTAAAGAAGGCAGTTCGTACCATCCGTTTTTAATCCGGAACATTAAACCCATTCAGCTTTCAAGTTTCGACAATTCCCGGATTATTGAAAAACGAAAGGAATTTACCAAAGAGGAATGGCTGAACGTGTTGCTCAGAAGTTGCGGGTATGAGCCGGAATCGGAAGGAATGACCCAAAGAGTAAAAATGCTGCTATTATCGCGGTTGATTCCCATGGTGGAAACCAATTTTAACTTCATTGAGCTGGGGCCACGTTCCACCGGAAAATCATTTGTTTACAAAGAACTCACACCCTATGCAGTGCTGATTTCCGGCGGACAGGGAACTGTAGCCAAACTTTTTGTGCATGGCTCCACCGGAAAAGTAGGAGCCGTTGGCCAGTGGGATGCTATTTGTTTTGATGAAGCCACCGATAAAATATTCAAAGACCGGGATGCCATTCCGCTGATGAAAGATTACCTGGAATCGGGATCATTTTCGCGGGCAGGCGCCGGTGGGGAAATTACCGGAATAGCGTCAATAATTCTGAACGGCAATATCAATCAACCAGTTGAAACGGTGTTGCAAACAAGCCATCTGTTCAATCCACTGTCAGACGAAGTAAACAACGACACAGCTTTTTTGGATCGGCTGCACTTTTACCTGCCGGGATGGGAAATGATTAAATTCTCGCCCAAAAATTTTACCGACAGCTTCGGATTCAGCACCGACTATTTTTCTGAATGTTTGAAATCTTTCCGCAAGCGTACTTATACCGATGCGCTGGAAAAATATTTTTCACTGGGCTCGCACCTGAAACAACGCGATACCAAACCGGTCCGGAAAACCGTGTCAGGGTTAATCAAGTTGATGCACCCCGATGGGAATTTTACCAAAAAGGATGTTAAAGAGTATCTGGAACTGGCCATGGAAATGCGCCGCAGGGTGAAGGAGCAACTGAAAAGAATTGGCGGGATGGAATTCTGGGATACCAATTTTTCTTTCATCGATAAAGAAACACAGGAGGAATCTTTTGTTGGGTTGCCCGAGGAAAAAGGCTCCCACATTATTGAAAACACTCCTTTACAACCAGGCGTTTGCTATACCAACACCAGCGATGGCGAGCACGGCGCTCTGGTAAAAGTTGAAGCTATCACATCGGCCGGTTCGGGAAAACTTTTCATTTCCGGTGTCGGCAGCAATCCGGTAAAGGAAAACATCAAAAACACCTACCAATACATTAAAGCCAATGAAAAAACCATTCTGAACCAGCAACATTCATTAAGCAACTTTGATATCACAATTCAGGTTACCACCATGCTGGGAGCGCAGGTATCCACAGGAATCGGTTCGGCAGTTTACCTTGCCATAATTTCATCCATTTACAAAAAGAACCTGAAACCCGGCCTGGCAGTCTTGGGTAATATTTCGGTGGGCGGTGCCGTGGAGCGGGCCATCAACTTTGCCGATAAAATCACCATGCTATCGGAAAACGGCGCCAAAACCGTCATCGTGCCCATGGACAATTTGCCTGAACTAACCAACGTCCCGGCAACCATCCTCGGCAACACCGATGTACCCTTTTACGCTAACAACCAAATGCTGATGCAGAAGGCGTTGTTGTTGGAGTGATAAACAAACAATTAGCTATGTAAATAGAAATTAGAAAATGAAAATAGAAAAATTATATATTCAAAATTTTAAAGGAATTGAATCCTTTGATTTTGAATTAAACACAGACCTGAACATTCTGGTAGGTAATAATGAAACAGGCAAATCGACTGTACTTGAAGCAATCTATTTGTGTCTAACAGGAGTCTACAGAGGCAGAAAAATTCAAAACGATCTTTCACCCTATCTTTTTAATAAAAAAGCATTTGATGATTATTTGAACGCACTAAGCGAAGGACAAACAGCGGATATTCCTATGCTAATTATTGAATTATATCTTCTTCCTGAAGAGGATGTTTTCAGACTTCAGGGGTTAAACAATACAAAACGGGAAAATGTACCTGGTGTGAAAGTTGAAGTTCAATTTGATTCAGAATTTACAGAAGAGTATCAAAACTACATTTCTGACCTTGAAAATGTAAAAACAATTCCAACTGAATATTTTAAGGTGAATTGGTTTTCGTTTGCAAATCACCCGCTTTCAAGAAGGAGTATTCCAGTTAATGCAACTTTGATAGATACTACAACTATCCGGTTACAATACGGAACTGATTACTATTTGAATCGAATAATTAATGATCAGCTTACTTCAAAAGAAAAAACAGAATTATCAATTGAGTACAGAAAGCTAAAAGAATCATTTGCAGAACAAGAATCAATTCGAGCGATAAACGAAAGGTTAGAACAAAATAGAGGAGCAATCTCGGATAAAGAGATGAAGGTTTCAATCGATATTTCAAATAAGACGAGTTGGGAAGCAAACCTAACCCCATATTTAGACGAAATTCCGTTTGAATTCACCGGAAAAGGAGATCAGAGCATTTCAAAGATGCTTTTGGCTATCGAAAGACAAGGGGATTTTTCTGATATGATATTAATTGAGGAGCCTGAAAATCATTTGTCTTTTGGAAATATGAGCAGGTTGATAAAAAAAATAAAAGAAAAATGTGAAGGTAAACAACTTTTAATAACAACGCATAGCACTTATGTTGCCAATAAGTTGGGTTTAGAAAAGCTGGTTCTAATGGGTGCTGGACAACAAATAACTAAACTCAACTCTCTTCAAGAAGACACACAAGGCTATTTTAAAAAATTACCTGGTTATGATACATTGAGATTTATTTTGTCTAATAAGGCAATCTTAGTTGAAGGCCCATCAGATGAACTTTTTGTTCAAAAGGCTTACCAAAAACAAAATGACGGAATTCTTCCAATTGAGAACGGGATCGATATAATTTCAGTTAGAGGATTATCCTTCAAGCGGTTTCTTCAGATTGCTCAAATTGTGAAAAATGAGGTAGTAGTAATTACCGATAATGATGGAAATTTTGAAGAAAAGGTACAAAACAAATATCATGAATTCGAAGCTAATAAAAATATCAAAATTTATGCTGATGATGATGAAAAGTATCCAACTCTTGAACCACAAATAGTGAAAGTAAATGAACTTGAGAAATTAAATACCATTTTAGAAAGAAATTTTGAAAATAAAGATGAAATTTTAGAATTTATGAAAAAGAACAAAACTGAATGTGCTTTAAGATTTTTCGAAACAAATGAGGATTTTAATATTCCTGAATATATATTAGATGCCATCAGAAAATAAGATAATAGTAGCTTCAGCAGGTTCAAGAAAAACCACCTACATCGTAGAAAATGCCTTAAAGATTCCTAAAGATGAATCGATTCTGATTTTAGCATATACAAATAATACTCTCGAACAAATTCGGAAATATATAATTGAACGAATAGGTTTTGTACCACCAAATATTACAATTCAAAGTTGGCATTCATTTTTATTAACAGAATGTATCAAGCCTTATCAAAATGTCATCTACGATAAGCATCGAATTGAACAAATATTTTATCCAGTTGATATCGGTGATTTTAAACGAAGTCGAAGATTCATAAAAAAGTCAAATATTGAAAAATATTTTTTTGTTGACTTACAGTATATAATCTCAGAACATTTATCAGAATTTGCCTTAATGTGCGATTTTTTTTCAGGAGGAATGGTTATTAATCGTTTAAAAGATATTTACAAACATGTTTATATTGATGAATCTCAAGATTTAGCAGGATATGATTTTCAAATAGTAGAATCATTTTTGGAATCAGAAATAAAATCTACACTGGTCGGCGATTGCCGCCAAGCAACCTATTTCACAAATAATTCCACTAAAAACAGAAAATTTAAGGGCAGTAATATCATCGATCTTTTTAAACAGTGGGAAGCTGACGGTTTATGCGAAATAGAAGAAAAAAGTGAGTGTTACCGATCAAATCAAAAGATATGTGATTTTGGAGATCGACTATATTCTGATTTAATCCCCACAAAATCAGTTGGAATTGAAGAAACAAAACATGATGGAGTTTTTTTATTAAAAGAAAAACAAATTGAAAAATATGTTGAAGAATATAAGCCAATAATATTGAGAGACACTTTAAAAACCAATACTTATGGTTTGCCAGCATATAATTTTGGAGCTGTGAAAGGGCTTACTTTTAATCGAGTTTTAATTTTTCCTAATAATCCGATCAGAGAATATATAAAAGATGGAAATCCAGAAAATTTAAAACCAATAACAAAGGCCAAATTTTATGTTGGTATAACAAGAGCTCGTTACAGTGTAGCTATTGTATATGAAGGTGAGTCATTTATTCAAACTTCTTAAATACAAATTTTTATCTTTTTAAATCAACTCTAATTCTATATTTAAATACTTTCTACTCCGCTTAAATGTCGAGTAGGGAAGCGGCATTGCTGCCGCTTCCCCCTCTAAGAACCGTACGTGAGAGTTTCCCCTCATACGGCTCAAGCAATTCAAAGTTTCTGCTTAGAAACGTAAGCATTCGGCCTTGCACGTCTTGCAATAATTGATGCAGCTTCATAATTTGCGCTTCAAAAACACAATGTTAAACGAATCAACATTCAAGGAACTCCTGGATCCCCAGCAAGTATCCGGATTAAGTGTAAAAGACTTTTGCTTTAACGAAGGCATATCAAAATCTTCTTTCTATTACTGGCGCAGGAAGGCAGAAAAGACAGTACCCCCGAAAAGTTTTATCCCTCTTGTTATAAAACCTTCATCACCTTCTGCAAACAGGCAAGTTGCAAAGGTTCCACAACCGACACAAACTATAAAACAACAGGATCGGGATGATCTGCACATGGAGATAGTTTTTCCAAACGGGACAAAGCTCCGCATCAAAAATGACACAGACCTTTCAGTTTTAAAATCTTTAATTTGCCTTTATCCATAATATCATGTTCCATCTGCATCGTTCGCTGGATTACTACCTTTACCCCATGGCTGTGGACATGAGAAAAAGCTTTTATACCCTGAGTGGTATTGTTTCTCAATTGATGAGTCAGAATGTTCGTGATGGAGGGGTTTTTATTTTCGTAAATCGTAACCAAAATATTATGAAAATCCTTCATATGGAATATGCCGGTATTGTAATCTATCATAAAAAGCTGGATTCCGGCCGGTTTAAACTGCCGGAATTTAATGAAAACACCACCTCTATTAATATAAACTGGCAGGATCTGATCATGATGGTAGAGAGTGTAAAAACAAGGCCGGGAAAACTCAAAAAAAAGTATCTTAAACTGCAATAAATTAGATAATTATTCTTATTTTTTTGTTGATATTTACGATAGTTTTTATTATCTTCATATCATATAAACAAACAAAAATTGCAGTGGATAATATAACAGACAGGGATACATTAATCGAAGCTCTTTTACAGGAAAGAGATGAACTCTACCAGGAGCTGTCTGCACTGCGAGAAGTAGATAAGGGTGCCCTTAAGAAAGCAGAAGATCAAAACCGACGTTATGAACAGATAATAAAGGAAAAGGATGATAAGATTAAGCATCTGATTGACCAGTTATCCTGGTACCGCCGCAAGTTATGGAAGCCCCTCTCCGAAAAATACATACCACAGGATCCCCTTCAGCGCAGGATTGATTTTGAAGGCCTGGATATACTTCCCCAGGAAAAGGAGGTAATAGAGCAGGCAGAAAAGGAGGTAATCTCTTATGAGAGAACAAAACCTGAAAAACAGAAGAAACAACCAGTTCGTTTACCTATACCGGATTATATACGACGTGAAGAAGAGATAATAGTGCCAGAAGGTATTGATGAGAACTGGGTCTGTATTGGTGAAGAGATAACCGATGTTCTGGAAGAAATACCGGCTGAGCTTTTTGTTCGTCGTATTATCCGGCCCAAATTTGTTTTGCGCAAAGATTTACAGAATATAAATGGGTTAAATGAAGAGCCGGGGCAAAATGTAAAAATCGCAAAACTTCCCATGCTGCCACTGCCTCGCAGCAATGCAGGTGCAAGTTTGCTGGCCAGCCTTCTTATGGGCAAATATATGTATCACCAGCCCTTTCACCGTCAGTTGGCTGTCTACAAACAATCAGGAATTACACTCCCGGCATCAACAGTAAACGGATGGTTCAAGGACAGTTGTGATCTGCTTCGGGGTTTGTACTACCGGTTAAAAGAAATTGTTCTTGCATCGGACTATATCCAGGTTGATGAAAGTACTGTTCCGGTAATAAACAATGAAAAGAAGCGGGCAGTAAAAGCTTATCTCTGGGTGGTGCGATCTGTGATGGAGAACCTGATGTTTTTCCATTACGATAAAGGATCCCGGGCGCAGAAAGTAATAATAGAGTTGCTTCATGATTACAAGGGTGCTGTCCAGACAGATGGTTATTCCGCATATTCAATATACGAGAATAAGAAAGGGGTTTTGCTTCTCGGGTGCTGGGCGCATGCAAGGCGCAAATATCTTGAAGCATTAGATGAGGATAAATCCGGTGCTGAATATGCACTGAAACAAATCGGCATGCTGTACCGGATTGAAACAATGGCCGATGAACAGGGTCTGGATTATCAACAGAGGGCGGAACTTCGAAGCAGACTGGCTTATCCGATATTATGTGCCTTTGAGAAATGGATTCTAAATTATTATCCGAAGGTATTGCCAAAGGGTAGGATGCACAAGGCTTTAAGTTACACTTATTCCCTTTTCCACCGCTTATCCAGGTATCATCTTGATGGCCGGTATAAGCTGGACAGCAATCTTGTCGAAAATGACATCAGAGGGTTGGCTGTAGGCAGGCGTAACTATATGTTTTGCGGAAATCATGAGTCGGCCGAAAATGCAGCAATTATGTACTCATTGTTTGGGTGCTGCAAGGCTTGCGAAGTCAATCCCAGGGAGTGGCTCACTGATGTGCTTTCAAGAATCCCGGCTTACAATAGTGATTACAGCAAAGATTTGGCAGAACTTTTACCTCATAACTGGAAAGCGTCCAGGAATCTTTAAAAAAATCCAACCATAGTACTAAAATATCCGGAATTTTGCGGAAAAATTAGAACTATTGCAGACTTTTCAATATCTGTCCTAAAAAATCCAAAACTTTCCAGATCCCTTTGGAAAATTTAGAAATGTATCAAATTTTTGGTTCAAAGTTGGATGTACCTGGCCGTATGCTTACTTAGAAACCGGCTCAAACTTCTTACTGTGATGGACGCAATTACCTTTCCGGCGACAATTTTCATGGATAAGGTATTTGATAGTTTTGCCATTTTCCGTTTTATCGGATAGGTTCCACTTCTTTTCCTTATCAATCCGGTTGCCGCAGACCGGACACATTTGTTTTTGTTTCTTCCATAAGTATAACAATGATTTACGACCTTTAAAGGAGATGAGCATTTTATAGGTTTCCCTTTTATAAAAATATTCCCTCCATTTCGGGTCATAAGGATTAGCATCGTCGCGGATTTTTACAAATCGGATAATTTTGGTGTTGGATAATGATTTTAGGGACATGATATATGAGTTCCCTTTGTAATTATTATCTGTTGAGAAACACCACTTTCTATTTCCAATCTTACGGAAATATTTTTGTTTAACCCAATTTGTTCCTTTTTTCGGATGCCTTCTTTTTGACCATTGCCATAGCTTACAAAAGATTTGATGGTCTGCTTTGCTGAAAATATCTGCAGCGACACAATGTTTGTAATAATTAGCCCATCCTGTTATTTTAGGATTTAAAAGCCGAATCAATGTCTCCTGTTTGCAGCTTTTATTTTTATCAATGGTTTCTCTGATTGTATTGAGAAACTTCTTGACTTTATCCTTTGATGGATTGATGAGCAGTTTTCCATTGTACTTCTTTACGTTAAAACCAAGAAAGTCAACGCCTTCTTCGATATGAGTTATCTTTGTTTTTTCTTTTGAGAGGGTAAGACCTCTAACCGAAAGAAACTCTTCGATTAATGGCATGATTTCTTGTTCCAACATTTCTCTGTTTCTGCCTGTGATAATAAAATCGTCGGCATACCGCACGAAGTTTAGCTGTGGGGTTATGCGATTCTTTCCTATGCCTTTTGCACGAAATTTTCTAGCAATCATAGTCTGAATCCCATCCAGCGTCATATTAGCAAGAGTTGGAGATATAATTCCACCTTGTGGAGTACCTTCTTCTGAAGGAAACAACTCTTTATTGAAAATAAATCCACTTTTAAGCCATTTTTTCAGCATTACTTTATCCATTGGGATATTGTTTAGTAACCATTCATGACTAATATGGTCAAAGCATCCTTTAATATCTGCTTCGATTATCCATTGAGCGGAATAATTCTTAGCCAGTACTATGAAACATTGAGCAATTGCATCAGCAGTACTTCTTTCTTTTCGAAATCCGAAAGAGTTGCCATCAGCAGTGGTTTCCGATACTGGATCAAGAGCCATTAGATACAGAGCCTGCATAGCCCTGTCCTTCATTATTGGTATTCCTAATGGTCGTTGTTTTCCATTACTCTTTTTAATATTTACCCGTTTCAGAGGTTGGGGCTGGTATCCCCTTCTTTTCAGTTTTGTAATTTCCAAAAACTTAATGTTTGAAGTTGACCAGATTACCTTATCAACTCCAGGTGTTTTACTTCCCTTGTTTGAAGTCACTCGTTTTACGGCCAGAGCTTTGGCATAAAACGAATGGGTTAGCAGCCACTGTAAAGCTTTTACTTTATTGTATCTGCCTTCCTTTTGAGCCTTTACAATACGTCCCTGTAGCTTTTTAACCCAGATCTGGCACTTGTTCCAATCTATGTCTTCCCAAGTTTCCCACTTTTGGTCAGTAGGTGCACACGATGCATTAATCTCGTTCATTTGCTTTCCTCCTTTAAAAAAGTTCTAAAAGTTTCTTGTAAAGAATTACCATACGTAGAAGTCAGCCCACTTTCGTGTGAGATGATGTTTCAATCTCTATTCGCTTCGTTACAAAGCGACATTAGCTTTTTCTACCATCCTCTACCCGCAGATCTATCGGTTTCCCTTACGGAAAACTTTCCTAATTGCTTAGGAGAGATACGGGCTTACCACGTTTTACACAAGTAACAAGAGTAGGTTAGGTTCCGTCTATTCGCCGACAGCACTGATGTTCGTGTGACCTTAGCCAAGAAAAAGGTCAACCGGCTGCTTACCTTTTGGTTCGAGCCTGTCAGCATCTTTGGCTCGTTCTAACTTAACGACGTTTATCAACGGTTCACTTTTGTTAACCATACTACTCAGCCTTGCTCCCCGACCTTCTGATGCTGATGGTCATTGCCTCCACCTCGCGGATTTGGCTTTTTCTTTCGAAAGGGCTTCATTCTCTGGATAGCTTCGCACAAAAGGATTACTCCAAATGCACGTATCCATGGACTACTACTGACGAAACATTAGGTCTAATCAATGTTAGACAATTACTTGTGCAACGCCGTGTCGCACCCAGGCAAATTTATTAATCGCTCCACGGAACGGTAAAGGGGTTCCGATTGCATCGGAATCCTTCGGATGCGTTCAGTTTTTTTTATTGCCAATTCCCTTCGGGATGGGTAAAAAACTGACATGCACCCCATTGACCTAATCCGTGGTAGCTCAATGGTGGTAGGCCAAAATTTAAACGGCGTGCCAGTGGCCAATATAAATCTGCAGGGCAGCAGTAAAATTTTATGAATAAAGTAGTTCATTGTAAAAAAGCAGCTTATGATGTTTACATAGGCAGACCAGGCAAGTGGGGTAACCCGTACTCGCACAAAAACGGCACCACAGCTAAATACAAAACTGATACGCGTGCCGAAGCAATTGAAAAATACAGAGAATATATTTTGCACGGTAACGGCAAACACTTGCTTAAAGACTTGCATGAACTCAAAGGCAAAACTTTAGCTTGCTGGTGTAGTCCGTTGCCTTGTCATGGCGATATACTGTCACAATTAATTGATGAATTAAAAATATAATTATAAATGGCGTGCCAGTGGCCGATACAAGTCCCAAGAGCATGGGCAACTTTCAATGGAATTTAAAAGTTATTTGTTTTATTCTGGTTCTGTTGTAAAATACAAAGGCCAGTTTTATCTGCTTTGGAATGTTAACAAAACAGGAAAAGCACAACTAATCGACAAAAATGGAATTAAATTTTCCGGTACTCCAATGTCAAACCGATTACAATGGGTAGATCAGTGCCCAATAATTGAATATGCAAACCGGAAATTTATTGTGGACCGGAATAACCGGATTTTCAGCACAACAACCGGAAACCAGGTTTATAAATCAAACTGTCCGGAAAGAAAAAAAATCCTTACTTCTCTCAATGATTCTCCATTACTGGAATCAAAAGAAAACTTTTACAAAGGGTTTATGAGTTTGCTCGAATTCAACCGTTGCATCTATGATTATCAAATTCCGGTAAAGAACCAGCCACCGGTACGTTGAATACAACCAACCATTAGCCGGTTACAAACAATAAACCGTATAACTAAATTTCATTTCATTCCCTTTTGAAACCCCGCCGCAACAGGATTTTTTAAACAGAACCCCAGCCGGAAGTATCTGTTTCTTTTTCCCGGACCTGTGTTTTACAACCGTTACAGCAATCACTGGTACCCACAGTTTTAGTATCCTGCCTGGCAGGTTCCCGGGCCATCTCAGTAAAATACACACCTTCACTGTTTGAATGACATCTTCAACCGGTCATTCTTTTATTATTGTTTGTTGACACGTACCCTTTCCGGTGGTTTTTGGGTTTTCATGAAGTTTAATCAAAATCACATGCTAAGGTGCCACATGAAATTTCAGGGTAAATAAACTGCAATGGATTTTCCCGGCATAGCCTATCCGGCAACTGCCGGACTTAACGGTATTCCAGTTCCTCCATTGCAGCCCTGATTCCATGTGTCTGTACCTGCATGAATTTTAATTTAAAACTTTAATATCATGAAAACTTACAAAAAAAATTACATCGGAAAAGGCACTGAAAATGCCAACATCACTGGATTAGTAAGAATGACCTTTAAGGTCGAAGACGTTCTGAAATTCAAACACGAGTTTGAAGGCGTTGAGTACTTCACTTTTGAAATGGCCCCACTTAGGGAACCTGACCAATTCGGCAGAACACACACCGCATGGGTTACCACCCGCGAAGAAGAAGCTGAACCGGCTGCTGAAGAAAAACCAGCTCCGAAAGGAAAAGGAAAAAGGAAACCAAAACCGGAACCGGCTGGTGAAGCTCTTCCGTTCTAAAAAATTTCCCTGCTTCGGCGGGGATTTTTTTTGGTCATTCCATTTCCAATCTTTCAAAATAAATACATCCTGTATTTATCAACTCCTTTCTAATCCTCTGTTATCTAAGCAGGTTGCGATTAAATTATAATAAAGGTATTAATCGCCCTCCGGAATGTGCAAGGGTATATAAACTATCTACACCAGCTTACATAAGGGGTTCGCCCTTGCACGTATCCGTCGCGGCTCAATGATGGTATCATTATAATTTAATCAGCGTGCCAGACCCGTCCGACAACTGGCGGAATGCTAATACAAGTCCCCAGGGCAGGGGCAAAACGAATGTTCAAAGTAATTGTAGCAGGCGGTAGGGATTTTAATGATTATGCCCTGCTTGAAAAAACACTTGATAAACTCCTGAAGAATAAAACAGATGTACAAATTATATCAGGCCTGGCAAGAGGTGCTGATTCATTGGGTATAGTATATGCTGTTGACAGAAACATTCCGGTTGCAAAATTTCCTGCCAGGTGGGTAGAACACGGTACAATGGCAGGTTACCAGAGAAACATTGAAATGGCGGAGTATGCAGATGCCTGTGTTTGTTTCTGGAATGGCAAATCACGGGGAACTGAACACATGATTCGCATTGCCCGGAAACTAAAACTTCAGGTCAGAATCATAAAATACTAAGCCATGAAACTGACACATATACACCGCATTTCAACAACTTCCAGGCTTACTGGTCATGCTCTGTACAAAAAAGCAAAACAGGGAGAACCGATAGCCGCACAAAAAGTTATTAAGGATATTATACCCATTAAAAACCAGTTTCATTATCTGAAAGGATATGTTTGTCCGGTATTAAAATCAAATGGCAACAAACTGCCTTTGGCACTGGCATACCTAATGGCTTCCCATTCAAATATGACGTTATACGATTCCATTTACCTGCAACATACCTCACATGGTTCATCCATGACGGAACGGCTCTACTACCAGCCATCCTTTTCAGGAATGGTTAAACCGGCAGATTACGTAATAGTTGATGATGTTTACACCACCGGAAAAACCCTGAAATCATTAAAAAAATACATTGAATCAAAAGGCGGAAATGTCATATCTGCCTGGTGTATCGGTTCCGGTCCTTCGCTGGAATTTGAACCAAAAAGAATGTTGCTCCGATTGCTTACAGCTAAGTTCCCAACCATATACAGATACTTCGATCTGAATGAACTTACTTCCCCGCAAATTCATTACCTGTTACGGTTATCATCTTTAAACAAACTCTGGATGATTCACGCTGACAATCAACTAACTCTTATGCTGGCCTGATAATCAACTTTTCTTCATTCCCTAAACCCTTCCGCCGCCGACCTTTTTTACTCTTCCATTTTTGTTTACCGGTAACCAGTAATCCCATCCCTTCATAAATATTTTCAAGGTTCCGGCATCCCAAAGCAGTTCCGTTCTTTTGTGGATTTTACCAAGTCCTCATGACAATTTTAAATGCTGTGCAAAGAAACAGTCTGACCCAGAATAGTCAAGGATTTTCCCGGCATATCCTATCCCGAGGACTTAACGGTATTCCAGTTCCTCCTTGCCTGTTCTTCCAATGCCAGGCTGTAGGGAAATCACATCATTTTAAAATTTATTATCATGAAAACTTATTTAGTGAAATCCACAAAAAGAGAATTGAACGAAACTACTCCTGTATGGGATGCCTTTAAAGACCATTTGGAAAATATTTACTTTCCGGGTGCATTGGAATTACTGGCAAAAGATTTAATTGCTTTCGAATACGAAGCATACAAAAATGAAAGAGTTTAAAAAAGTCCTTTCCGCTAACTGGCGGGAAGGATTTTTTTTGGTCATTTGAAAACCTGTTTCCTCCTGTATCTCAAGTGGGTTAGTTTAAATTATAATAAAGGTATTCATCGCCCGCCGGAATGTGCAAGGGTATATAAACTATCTGTACCAGCTTACATAAGGGGTTCGCCCTTGCACGTATCCGGCGCGGCTCAATGATGATTCCATTATAATTTAATCAGCGTGCCAGATGCTAAAATAAGTCCCCAAGGCAGGGGCAAAAACAAATGAGTACTCATATTTCTATTGAAGAACTTTACGAAGAAGAAGGTATGTCCTTCAATAAATTTATTGAGGAATACAGAAATGAATCTGTAGTTCCGGCATGTTGTTCTCAGGGTTGTTATGTCGAACCTGATGGAACATGTGAACATGGAAATCAATCATTCTTATTGGAACTCTGTCTTATTTAATCAACCCGGCGTGCCAGATGCCACAATAAGTCCCAAGGGCATGGGCAAACTCAAATGAATGATCCAATCTTTGGAAAACCAATTTTTACTTACACAACAAAAGAAGCAGTTGAATATGGATTCTTAATCAAAATTGATTCAAAAATCTTATCTGAAGCTGGCATTAAATTCCCTGTTTACCTTACCAGGTCTGTTTACGATAAATACGTTTGCGTTCCCAAAGAGCTCAAACATGAACAAGATATCGATGGCAGACTTTGGGACCTGCTTTATATGTTTGCATTTAAAGCAAAAAACTGTTCCTCCAGTACTGTTGACTTCGATTTCATTTGCCGGTTACCCAATAAAGGCGACTGGGAAGAAAATGAAAAACGTCAATCAATAAACCCTTTTCAACGATTAGTTACACTTCATTCTGAAATACGTGCCCGGGACTTCGATGATCCATCTCCGGCAATTTTCATAATGAAACCTGGTGAAGATTAATCTTTTAAACGGCGTGCCAGACAAAGTCCCGAAACCTCGGGATGCCAAAACAAGTCCCCAGGGCAGGGGCAAAATCTTATGTCAGAAAATAAATCAAATTTATCACAACCTTTCAGGCAAACAATTCTTAATGTAGTTACAGAAAAAGCTGAACAGGACCCTTTGTTTGCTGAAAATCTCAAAAAAGAACACAAAAACATCAACCACTGCTGTAACTACATTCTGAATACTGTTCAAAAAAGCGGTGTTCAGGGATTTACTGATGATGAAATTTTTTCAATGGCTTTTCATTATTATATTGAAGATGATATTGATTCTCAAAATGCTCCTCAATGTGAGGTTATCATTAACCACACAGTTCAGCTTACTGAAGAAGAGATTACTGAAGCAAAAAAGAAAGCCAAAGAAATAGTCATTGCCAATGAAAAACGCAGATTAACCAGAAAAACACCACCTGCTTCTTTACAAAAATCTGATTCTGAAACCCATTTTACACTGTTCTGATGAAACCAAAAACAAAACTTCAAAAATACGTCGTCAGTTTAAGCAAAGCATTGCCTGAACTGACTCATAAACAACATAAATGGGCAATGAATAATATCCCATCCTATGTAGCATCCGGAAGATATAAATCCATGTATTGCATGGAATGTAACCATTCCTGGAAAGATTATGGTTTGCTTGATTTAATCAATCAATACGTACATTGCCCAAATTGTGGTAAAAAATGCAAAATAATGCCTTACGAGCGCAATAGATCTGAATCAGCTTATTTTGCAATTCTAACAACAAAGAAAGATTTTCAAATTGTGAGAATGTTTGTATTTGAGAAATTTTACAGTTATAATAAACCCCCGGAACATTGTATTTCCGAAGTAATGCAGCACTGGGTCCGTAGGGATGGAGTAATCACTACGCTTTCTAAAAAATCAAATAATATGTCCGTTTATTTAGACCAGTGGGTAAATCATTCCAGCCTTGAAATTCGGAATGTTTCTTACAGATACAATCAGCGAAATAATATCATTCCCTGGAAAATTTATCCTTCCAGAAAAATTCTACCGGTTTTAAAACGTAACGGTTTTAAAGGTTTCTTTTATAATATCCCTTGCCAGGTTTTGTTTTCACACTTGCTTTCCAATCCCCGTGCTGAAACACTGCTGAAAACAAACCAGATTCCACTGCTGAATTACATGCTAAAAGATTCTGCAAATCTTGACCAGTACTGGCCAGGTATAAAAATCGCAATTCGTAATAATTACCTTATTGAAAAACCATCTGACTGGATTGATTATCTACAGTTGCTTTCTTTCTTTGGTAAAGATTTACATTCAAATAAATATGTATGCCCGGAAAATCTTCAAAAAGAACACGGTTACTATGTCCGACTAAAAAAGAAAAAAGATACCGCAAACCGTAAAAAAGAATTGCAGGAAGAATTTGAAGAATTTCAGTCTGAATATGAAAAAAATAAAATCAAATTCTTTGACCTGATTTTTTCCAATGGAAAAATTACTGTCAAACCATTAACTCATGTTTCTGAATTTTTTGAAATTAGCGAAATACATTCTCATTGCCTCTATTCAAATGAATATTTCAAAAAACAGAATTCATTGCTTTTACAAGCAGTGATAGATAACAATCCTGTTGAAACAATTGAATTCTCTCTTAATTCCCTGACAATCCTGCAATGTCAAGGTAAATTCAACAAAACAACTAAATATCATTCTGAAATAATTAACCTGGTTAATGATAATATCCCTGCAATTGCTCAACGAATCTAAATCTTAAAAAGGGAAAAACCCCTTTTTTGATCACTTCTTTCCTAAATCAGATTATTCTCTATCCTCACTCCGGTTAAATTACAGCAAAGATATTTATCGCTCGACGGAATGTGCAAGGGTATATAAACTATCTGTGATAATTTACATATGGGGTTCGCCCTTGCACGTATCCGGCGCGGCTCAATAAATCGGAAGCTATAATTTAACCGGCGTGCCAGACCCGTCCGAACGATTCATCCGGGCGGAATGCCAAAATAAAGTCCCCAGGGCAGGGGCAAAACAAATGATGACTTCTTATAAAAATGATCCTCGCAAATTTATTGCACGTTTCGAATCCAGATGTTCAAAATGCGGTATGCCAATCAAAAAAGGCATAACAGGTTATTACTGGCCTGCCACCCAAACAGTATTGTGTGCCGTTTGTGGCGAACCGGAATACCAGGAATTTCTTTCAATGGCCGCTGATGAAGATTTTTTCAACGGAATCGGTAATCCTTATTAATCTGTGCCATGAAAATAGAAATCAATTTTCCGTTCAACAGCTATACCAAAGGCGAATTAATTGAATTCTGCTTTGGAAAACATGCTGATGTTGACACTGCCTTGCCGTTAGACATCTGCCATAAAATTCAGGGATTTCATAACGACAAATCAGCACATCACTGGTACGTCATGGACTATACCAAAAATAAAATAGGTGGCCGCCTGGTAAATCTCAAAGAAAAATTCTTTGGAAAAATAGCTGAATTGTACCTGGAACAAATTCCCAAAACATTTGATGAATATAAAAATTCCAGTCTTCCGGTTATGCCGTTCAGATTTAAATTACATCATGACAAGGGTACATCAAATATTCTTGTTTATTCTTCGGATGAATCTTCAGCCCGGAAATTAATAATGGAAGCTGAAAACTGTCCGGATTGTGCCATTCAAAGAAAAGGGGTTTAACCCCTTTTTTGTCATTTCATTTACGAAATAAACCACACTCTTAATCTCTCTCCGGTTAAATTACAACAAAGGTATTGATCGCCCGCCGGAATATGCAAGGGTATATAAACTATCTGTGATAATTTACATATGGGGTTCGCCCTTGCACGTATCCGTCGTGGCT
>ENA-OSEO01001887-OSEO01001887.1-sediment-metagenome-genome-assembly--contig:-NODE-1887-length-33762-cov-3.519282_pt1 | contig 33762 bp, 27 predicted proteins | sample MGYA00237883_ERZ534232 | MGnify/ENA metagenome assembly ERZ534232 | reverse complement strand
AGTATCGGGGTCCCCGTGGTTCTCACCACGCTCTCCGCGCTCGAGCCCAGCAGGTCGCGTCCCCATTTGGCATGCTCGCCGCGCTTCCCCATGATGATCAGGTCATGGCCGGCTCCTCGTTCGGATATGACTTGGCTGGGAACGCCTTCTTCGGTGAGCGTTCCGACAGGAATGCCCTGCCGATCCATTGCTTCGCGCACATCGTTAAGGATGCGTTCGCTCTTGACTCGGTAGCGCTCGAGTACGTCCAGCGACGTGTGGGTCGATGGCACTCTCTCGATGGTTGAGGAGTAGTCCAGATACGGGGGCATCTCCAAGTATCGAATGTCGAGCACGTACATCCCGGTGACTTGGGCTTCGTAAGCGCGCGCCACGGCAGACGCATGCTGCAGTGCAGCGCGCGCGTGCGCTGACGAGTCCACAGCAACCAATAGAGACCGAATCATCAGCTCTCCTCCTTACCGACTCGCGTGGACCTTGGACATGAGGGCCGCCCCCAACCGGGATCATTTGAGATCAGGTTCTTAACAGCTGTCTCGACGTCGGGCTCCCGAAGGAGACCCTCCCCCACGAGCAGTCCGTTCACACCTGAGGTCACCATCAGCTCCACGTCCGCCCTCGTACGGATTCCGCTCTCGGCGACCAACAGCCGATCATCCGGGACCAGGCGCGACAGCTTGACAGTTGTCTCGAGGGAGACAGAGAAACTCCGCAGATCACGGTTGTTGATTCCGATTATTACTCCATCGAATGCGAGAGCGCGAGACATTTCATGCTCGTCGTGCACTTCGAGTAGTACATCCAGTCCCAGATTGCGCGCGAGGCCGATCAGATCGCGGAGCCGGTCGTCGTCGAGCAAGGCCGCGATCAACAGGATGGCAGAGGCGCCGTGGCCCTGAGCTTCGTGTACCTGAAATGGATCTAGGAAGAAGTCCTTCTGGAGAATGGGAAGGCCGCAACGCTCAAAGGCAGTCTCAAGGTCTGTCAGCGATCCGCCAAAGTGGTCCCGTTCGGTGAGCACCGAGATCGCCCGCGCCCCCCCGCGTTGATCGGCCGACACGATCTCCCCCACGTCGAGGTCAGGTCGGATGGGACCTTTGCTCGGCGAGCGACGTTTGACCTCGGCTATGACACACATGCCGGTAGTGGCCACCGCGGCAGCGAATGAAGGCCTCTCCATATGGGCCTTCACCACCCGCTTGCCCGCACCGGCGTCGAGCTTGCGCTCTTCCATGCGCCTCGCGACATCGAGCGCTATGCGATCGAGGTACGTGGGCGAGGCGCTCACCTCAGTGCCACCGCGTCGCGCGTGAACGCGATAAGTGCCTCCAGCGTCTGCTGGGCCAGTCGTGAATCGATTGACTCTCGAGCTGCGTCTATTCCGGTCGCGATCGAAGGCGTGATGCCGGCCGCGTAGAGGGCGGCCCCTGCGTTCAAGAGCACGGCGTCACGCGGGGCCCCTTTTCCGCCCCCCAGGACCTGCCTCAGTATGGCGGCATTCTCCGCAGCGTCACCTCCCGCGATACCTGCCCGATCGCGGAGGGCCATCCCGAAGTCCGCGGGCTGTACGATATACGACTCTCCAACCATTCCTTCCGACACCTCCACAACCCGACTGGGAGCCGCGACCGACAGCTCGTCCATGCCATCCAGGCCGTGCACAACGAGCGCGCGACGAGCTCCCATCTGCGCCAAAGCCCCTGCCAGGATTTCAACGTACTCCGGCGCGCTCACTCCCAACAGCTGCCTCCGCGCGGAGGCGGGGTTGGTGAGGGGACCCAAGAAATTGAAGACGGTCCTGATGCCGAGAGCACGCCGAACCGGTGCCAGGCCTGCAAGGGCGGCATGGTGCCGGGAGGCGAGCATGAACATCATGCCCACCCGGTCGAGACACGTGACCAACTCTCTGGGTTCGAGGTCAAGGACAACGCCCAAAGCCTCGAGGACGTCGGCCGCGCCGCACCGAGAGCTCGCCGCGCGGTTGCCGTGCTTCGCGACCTTGGCGCCGGCTCCCGCGGCTACGAGGGCCGCCGTCGTCGAGATGTTGAACGTTCCGAGGTTGTCGCCTCCCGTGCCTACGATATCCAACAGCCGACCGGGATCCGGAACCGGCACGCGTACCGCAAGCGCCCTCATCGATTCAGCCATTCCCGCGATCTCCTCTGCGCTCTCGCCTTTGATGCGCATCGCCATGAGAAACGCAGCCGCTTCGGCTTCGCCGACGCTCCCTTCGACCATGCAGAGAAGGGCCTTCGCGGCGTCATCGCCCGTTAGATCGCGCTTCTCGGCGAGATCCTCGAGGACCCGCCGAAACGAGAGACCCGTCTTTGTGGTTGTCTGAATGGCGCTCATGACGATCTCGTTGCGTTGCGCAGTGCCAGGAAGTTGCGGAGAAGGTCTTTGCCCACCGCGGTCATAAGGCTCTCGGGATGGAACTGGACTCCCTCGACAACGAACTCCTTGTGGCGGACGGCCATGACTACCCCGTCGAGCGTCCAAGCCGAGCACTCCAGGCCGGCTGGAAGATGATTGTCGAGCACGAGAGAGTGGTAACGCGCGGCCTCGAACGGATTGGGGATTCCCCAGAAAAGTGCGCTATTGTCATGGTGGATGAGAGAAGTCTTTCCGTGAACGGGGACCCTACCTCGCTTAACCGTTCCCCCGTAGGCCTGGCCGATCGCCTGGTGCCCGAGACACACGCCGAGCAGGGGCACCTTGCCGGCCAGAGCGGGAATGACGGCCAGGCTGATGCCGGCCTCGTCGGGCGTGCACGGCCCGGGAGAAATGACAACATGCGAGGGTGCCTCCTCCAGGAGGCCCTCGACCGATATGCGGTCGTTCCGAAACACCCGGATCTCTGTCCCCGAGATCTCGCCGAGGTATTGGACGAGGTTGTAGGTGAAAGAGTCGTAGTTGTCAATCACCAGGATTTGGAGGCCGTTGGTGTCGATCTCACGATTCATCATCATTACTCCCAGTCCTCTTGAGCGGCCGCCAGTTCGATTGCCTTGAACAATGCCCGAGCTTTGTTCTCTGTCTCGACAAACTCCCGGTCGGGATCGGAGTCCGCGACAATTCCGGCTCCGGCCTGGACATAGGCCTGACCGTCGCGGATGAGGATCGTGCGGATGTAAATGCATGAATCGAGCTCGCCCGAGTAACTGAGGTAACCGATGGCACCGGCGTAAGGCCCGCGTTTCACCGGCTCCAACTCGTCGATGATCTCCATGGCGCGCACCTTCGGCGCCCCAGAAACCGTGCCCGCGGGGAAAACGGCGCGCAGCGCGTCGGCGGATGAGATCCCCTCGTCCAACTCGCCCTGGACCGACGACACCAAGTGCATCACGTGGCTGTAGCGTTCGATCTCCATCAACGACTCGACCTTGACCGTTCCGGTGCGGCACACGCGCCCGAGGTCGTTGCGACCGAGATCTACAAGCATCAGGTGCTCCGCCCGCTCCTTTTCATCCGCAAGTAGGTCTCGAGCGAGAGAGAGATCCTCTGCCGGAGTGTCTCCGCGGCGGCGGGTACCCGCGATAGGACGCGTTTCGACGGAGCGGCCGTGGACGGTCACGAGGGGTTCGGGGCTCGATCCCACCAATTCAAAATCGCGAAACGACATGTAGTACATGTAGGGGCTTGGGTTGACCGCCCGCAGACCACGATAGATCGAGAACCCGCTCACGCCGACCTCTCGTTGGAACCGTTGAGAAAGAACGGCTTGAAATACGTCGCCGGCGTAGATGTACTCCTTGATGCGCTCGACGGCCGCCACGAATCGTTCTCGGCTGACATTCGAGGTGACGATACCGGTAGCTGAAGTTTCGCGAGCCAATGAGCGCTCTGCGAGAGGGACGGGCGCTCGTAGCCGCTTCTTCACGTCGGCCAGACGACTCACGGCAGACAGGTAGGCCGCGCTCGGATCCTCTCTCCCGTCGCACAACATGTTGGTGATCAGGATGATCGAGTGGCGGAGGTGGTCGAAGACCACGACCACGTCGGTGAGAAGGAAGGCCATGTCGGGCAGACCGAGGTCATCAGGAGGAACTGACGGCAGGTGCTCGACATGACGCACGCAGTCATAACCGAAGTAGCCCACGGCCCCACCGATGAAAGGCGGCAGATCCCCGAGCGGCGGGGTGTGGTAGGCACCAAGATGATCCTGCATGAATGAGAAGGGATCGAGTCCAAGGGTATCGAGATCGACTTTCGTGTCGACGCCGTCGCGTCGAATGGTCACCGCGCTTCCCCGCATACGGATACTCTCCCAGGCCTTGATCCCCAAGAACGAGTAACGGCCAATCTGGGCTCCTTGCTCGACGCTTTCCAGCAAGAAGCAACCGACAGGCTGTCTCAACTTGAGAAATGCGGAGACGGGGGTCTCCGTGTCGTCCAAGAACTGATGCGAGACGGGAATGAGGTTGTAGCTGTCACTGAGCCTCCGCGCCTCGTCAGCCGAGGGCGCGATGCTGATTCCGCCGGATGTCATGGCCGCCTACCCTTCTCGACAAGCGAGAAACGGAGCACGCTCTCCGGTGGGAGAGCTAAGCCATCGACCGTCGAAACACGTGAAGTCGCCCGTGTGACAGGCCGCGCCGGCCTGCTCGACGAGCGCGAGGAGCGTGTCGCCGTCGCAGTCGTAGCGGAGCTCGCGGACTTTTTGAAAGTGGCCCGAAGTTGCGCCCTTGTTCCAGTATTCGTTGCGCGAGCGGCTGAAGTACCACATCGTGCCCGATGACAGAGTTCTCCGTACCGCCTCCAAGTCCATGTAGGCGAGCATGAGAACTTCACCCGTGGTCCACTCCTGAGTGACACATGGTACGAGGCCCCGGGAGTCGAATCTGATGACGGACAGGTCTGAGACCATCCCCGAAGCCTGAGCGCGATCGGGATTGGGTTTATCTGGATTGTCCGCTAGAGCCTGCATCTTGAGTCTGTCCTTTCGTGGCCGCGACCGTGGCGGCGCTTCAAGCGCCGCTCAGCCGCGACGATGGAAATCATCCGGCCGCTTAGAGGCGCCCCCCGCTAAACGCGAGGGGCTAAGACCACGAGGTCGGCAGACCGAAAGGACGATGGATTCCGCGACGATGAGCCGACCAGAAAAACGCCGAGGGGCGTAACCTGGATCTGCCGAGGATGGCTGAAGCTCTATCGTTGTGGTGCATCGCTTTCTCCATCAGCAATACGTGATTAAGCCGGTATGATACACGAATTGCCAGGTACTGAGAAGAATGGAGCGCGTCAGTGATGAACGATTACGCCGAGATGATCTTCACCGGCGATGAGTTGCTGCGAGGCGACATCCTCAACTCCAATCAGGCCTATCTCGGCGAGAGCCTGCTTGAACTCGGAATCCATCCGACTCACGCCCTCAGCGTGGTCGACAGTATTGCCGCCATTGGCGCCGCCATCAGGCAAAGCCTCGATCGCCGGCCTGCCTTGCTCGTGCTTTCGGGGGGTCTTGGCCCCACCGACGACGACCTGACGCGCGAGGCCCTGGCCGACGCCTTGAGTCTCCCATTGGAGCATCACGAGTCACTTCTTCAGGAGATACGACGGCGTTTTGCTTCGCTGGGCTTCAAGATGACCGAGAATAACCGCAAACAGGCCCTTATTCCCCGCGGGTCCACGGCCATCCCGCTCGCGGGCACAGCCCCGGGGTTCTACCTGATCCACGGCGATGTGCTGATCGTCGCCCTGCCGGGAGTCCCCTGGGAGTTGAAGGAGATGTGGGAAGGCACCGTTGCTCCACTCCTTCGGTCCCGGTCGGGCGAGCGCGTCGGTCATCTCGTTCGCCGGATTCGCACCTTCGGGATTGGCGAATCGAAGGTCGCCGAACTGCTCTCGGGCTTTGACTGGCGCGGATCCGAGGTGGACATCGGCACCCGCGCCTCCCTCGAGAGCCTCAACATCAACCTTCGTGGACCCGCCTCGCCCGAAGGGAGAGAGAGACTCGACGACTTGGTGAGGCGCATCTGCGCCATTCTTGGTGAGCGCGTTTACGGCGTTGACAGCCAAGGGTTGGTGGAGACGACCGGGCTGCTCCTGCATCGGCTAGGGCTCACTGTGTCGGTCGCCGAATCCTGCACGGCCGGCCTTGTGGGCAAACGCCTCACCGAGGTGCCCGGAAGCAGCGAGTATTTCGTCGGTGGCGTCATAGCCTACAGCAACGAGGTCAAGAACGGCCTGCTCAAGGTCCCCGCGGATGTCCTGCGGGAGAAGGGAGCGGTGAGCGAGGAGGTCGCCCTAGCGATGGCCCAGGGCGTCGCGGACCTCTTGGGAACCGACTGTTCCCTCTCAACCACCGGGATTGCCGGTCCCGGTGGTGGCACTGAAGACAAGCCTGTGGGCCTGGTCCTCATCGGCAGCGTGGTGCGAGGCGTGGCGGAAACAGAACGGCTGCGTCTCTTCGGCAATCGCGAACAGGTAAGAGAACGCGCAGCGTTGGCTGCGATCGACCTCCTGCGGAGGCGGCTCCAGCGCCTTGATCAGTAGTAGACGTCGACCGGCGTTCCCATCACCAATTCCGCGTACAGAGCGTCTGTCATCCACACCGGTGTGCGGACACATCCGTGGCTGGCGGGATAAGGTGGCACGCTCCTCGATCCGTGGATCGCTATGTGAGGCATGATGTATGAGGGTGAATACATCCAGCCCACCGGCACCTCGACCCAACCAGGATCCTTGCGGAACACTCGCCCGGCCCCCGTTGGAGTGCCCAACTTACCGGTCGAGACATGAGCTACCTTGGTAATTTCGTTGCCTCGGATGATGAAGAGAACCTGCCTGCTCAAATCGACCTCGACTCTCGGGCCCGCCCGCTGCATCCGAGGTTCGGGAATGTCCGCCCTGAACAGCCGGGCCCAGACCTGTGCACCCGCAACGCCATCCCGACCCAGCCTCTCCACCTTCTGAAAGGCCATGACGGCATCCGCGGTACGGTAGTCGAAGACCCCGTCCACCGGCCCGCACGGATACCGCAAGGCAGTCAGACGAGCCTCCAGGAAAGAGACAAGAGGGCCACTGTCGCCGCTCTTCAGGGTCGGATAACCGATCTCCGCGGGCAGTTCCACCGGGGGATCCGCCTTCGCGGTTGGCGACTGATAGAAGGCCCGGTAGAGGAGGCTGGCCATCTGGCCACGGGTGAGACTGAGTTCGGGATAGAACCAGCCCGCGGGATCGCCTTCGCTTATTCCCAGGCGCACCGCCTCCGCAACGGAATTAGCGTGAACGCCGGCGATTAGCTCGCGATCACGGAAACCGGCAAGCCAGACCGAGGTCTCCCCTTCGGGCAGGCCAAGGCCGGACGAATCCCACTGATCGGAGAGCCTGTACCGCAGAGAACGCATGATGATCGTCACCGCCTGCTCCCGAGTCACGGGATCAACGGGAGCGAAGCGGAAAGCATCGACACCTGCGATCAATCCGGTGTTGAAGAGAGCGCCTACTGCTCCATAGTGCGGGCTCTCAAGGTCCACGTCGACGAAGGGAGCGGCACCCGTCGGCGGTAGTTCGAGAACGCGCATCACGAAGGAGGCCATCTGCGCACGGGTGACGGGCTCCCAGGGACCGAACGAGCCATTGACCCGGCCCTGAATCACCCCTTGAGCGGCAAGCTCTTCCACCGCGGCGGCGAAGGGCTCGGAACCATCCAGGTCGGTGAAAGACTGCGCCGCCGCGCTCGCGGGCGGCACCGCCGCCAGGACTACGACGACCGCAAGACAGCATTTCAGTAGGAGACCTCGTGGCATTCTCCATGCCTGCGCAGGCTTCATGCGACCCCCATCCTAGATTTCGATACCATGCCTGCGCCGATCATATCTTGACCGGTGCGCATAACACCACGATACTTGGGGTAAGTGGTACCCGATGCTAAACGGCCGGCGAGAATCTCGCACGCGTGAAAGGTGGAGGCATGGATTATCCCAAGGTGTTCGTTTACGCCCTCAGTACCTGCGGACACTGCAGGAATGCCAAGAAGTTGCTCGACCAGAAGAACGTCGCGTATGAGTTCATCGACGTCGATCTGGTTCCGACCGATGAGCGCGGCAAGGTCGTCGACGAGGTGCGTAAGGTCAATCCCGAGACCTCTTTTCCCACGTTGCTCATAGGCGACAAAGTCATCGTGGGGTATCGCGAGACGGAGATACTGGAGGCGCTGGGCTTGTGAGCACCGCGGACGAATTGTACGAACGCCTCAAGAAAGTCAACGAGCCCCGAGGGTACTTCTTCAACAAAGACCACGCGATGACCATGCAGCTTATCGAGGGCTTGTTGACGAACAAGGAACGTTACGGTTACATGTGCTGTCCGTGCCGCCTGGCCTCCGGCGATCGAATGGCCGATCGGGACATCACCTGTCCTTGCGTCTACCGCAAGCCCGATGTCGAGGAGTACGGTGCGTGTTACTGCGCACTCTACGTGAGCGAGGACTGGAACGCGGAGAGGATTCCGCACGAGACCGTTCCCGAGCGGCGACCCCGCGAACTATTCCCGTACTAGCTCTCATTCCCCACCCATAGCTGCGGGGCCGGGCTGTATGCTAGCCTAGAAAACCTCTCAGACTACATACACGCGCGTGCGCGCCGGCGTAATGGAGGCATGGTTGGAACAGTTCACTGATGCCAAGGTACTCGTGGCCGAGTTGATGGAGGGAGATGCGATAGCCCTCTTGGCGGCCGCCTGCAGCGTAGATGTGAAGTATGCCCTCCCCCGGGAAGAACTGCTCGCAATCATTCCCGGGTATCACGGAATCATCGTTCGAAGCGAAACCATCATCGACAGAATGCTTCTCGAAGCTGCGACCAATCTTCGCATCGTCGGACGCGCAGGCTCAGGGCTGGACAACATCGACGTCTCCTACGCCACTCAGAAGGGCGTCATCGTCTGCAACACACCCGAGAGCAACATCGTTTCGGCGGCCGAGCACACTCTTGGTCTGCTCTTGGCCACCAGCCGCAACATCCCGTGGGCCGACCGCTACATCAAGAGCGGCAAGTGGGGAAGGCGACAATTCGAGGGCAGCGAACTCTACGGCAAGACGCTGGGAATCATCGGCCTCGGGCGCATCGGTGGCCTTGTGTCACAGCGTGCGCGGGGCTTCGCTATGAATGTGATCGCCTTCGACCCGTACATCCCCGACTCGCGCTTTTCGAACCTGAACGTCGAGAGGAAAGAGAAGCTCGAAGATCTGCTGCGAGAGGCCGACTACATCACCATTCACACGCCTCGCAACAAAGAGACCCTGAACATGATCGATCGCAAGCAGATCGCCATGATGAAGAAAGGGATCCGGCTCGTCAACTGCGCGCGTGGGGGTCTCTACAATGACGACGCCCTCTTTGAGGGGATGAAATCGGGTCACATCGCGTCGATCGGCATTGACACTTGGGTCCACGAGCCCCAGGAAAGCCACCCGCTCTACGAGTTCGACACGGTAGTGGGTACCCCCCACTTGGGCGCTTCTACGTACGAGGCTTCCAAGCGGGTCGGCGAAGAAGTGGTGGCCGAAGTCATCGCCGGACTTCGGGGCGAGATCGTCAAGAATGCCGTGAATATTCCGCTCTTGTCCGAGGAATCTCTGTCCAAGCTCGGTTCCTTCATCCGGCTGGCGGAACAAATGGGAATCCTGTATCGGCAGATACGCCGGGAGAGCGTCAAGGCCGTCGAGATCGTCTTCGCAGGCAAGGAAATCGACAGACCCGAAGATGTCAAGATCCTGTCTCTCGTGGCCCTCAAAGGCATCCTCGAAGGCAGCATGGCTTCTGGAAGCGTCAACTTCGTGAACGCGGGGTTCCTGGCAGACCAGTTCGGGATCCGCGTACAGGAGACCATCTCCCTCGAAACGGGGGACTACAGGAATCTCATCCGCATGATCGTCACCGAGGGAACCGGCAAGGACTTCTTCATCGAGGGCACGCTGCTAGAGCGCAAGCATCCGCACATCATCTCGATCGATGGCCACAATCTCATGTTCATTCCCGAGGGAAGACTCGTCTATGCGCCTCACAGCAACGTGCCCGGGGTCATCGGCAGAGTCGGCACGGTGATGGGTGAGTTCCGCGTGAACATCTCAAAGATGGTCACATCTGATAGCTTCGCCGACGGATCCGCGGAGGCCCTGATGATCCTCAATGTCGACAACGCCGTCCCTCAGGCGGCCATCGACAAGTGTCTGGAACTTGACGAGATCCACGAAATGAAAGTCATCGAGCTGTAAAGGGCATCTTCAGGGAGGAGTGGCAGATGAAGCGTCCGGACAGGTGTTTCGCGACCCACGAGCAGCGTCGGTTCTCGCGCATGCTCATGATCTGCGCGCTTGCCTTCCTTCTGGTCGCCCTTGCCGGAGTGGCCGCGGCCTGCGGCGGCGCCGAAGAGGAATCGACGACAACGACCGCCGCCCCAACTTCAACTTCTACGAGCGTGGCCACCTCGACGACGGCCGGTGCGACCACGTCCACTTCGGCCCAGCCTGAGGAGTTCGTGTTCGGAATGCTGCTGGTCGGTCCCTACAACGACCACGGGTGGAGTCAGGCCAACTGGGACGGCGGGACCTACGTAGAAAGCAAGCTCCCCGGGAGCAAGATGGTCTACGTTGACAAGGTCAACACCGCCGACCGTCCCGGAACCACACCGGAACAGTTGGCCGAAGAGCTTGTGAACCAAGGCGCCAAGATGGTCTTCTTCACCTCCGACGACATGAAGGACGGCGCAGTCGCGTTTGCCAAGGCTCATCCCGACATCCCGGTCGTGCACACCTCCGGTGACACCGCCTGGCAAGAAGGCAAGGACTTCGCCAACCTGCCCAACCTCAGCAACGTCATGGGAAAGATGGAGTACGGAAAGATGATCGCCGGCGTCGCCGCCGCCCTGACGAGCAAGACAGGCAAGATCGGATACCTCGGGCCCCTGATCAACGACGAAACCCGCCGACTGGCCGCGTCGGTCTATTTGGGTGCACGGTACGCCTGGACTGAGATCCTCAAGAAGGATCCTGCCCAGCTCAAGTTCAGTGTCAACTGGATCGGCTTCTGGTTCAACATCCCCGGCGTCACGTCTGATCCTACACAAGTGGCGGACAACTTCTTCAACCAAGGCTACGATGTGGTCATCTCGGGCATCGATACTACTGAGGCCCTGGTGGAAGCAGGCAAACTGGCAGCAGCCGGTAAAGAAGTCTGGGCGATTCCCTATGACTTCGCGGGTGCGCTCGACGAGGCTCCCGAGGCCGCACTCGGCGTTCCGTATTTCAACTGGGGTCCGTCGTATCTCGAATATGTCGCAGCGGCCCGCGAGGGCCAATGGTCGAGCTTCTTCGAATGGGCCGCGCCTGACTGGTCGGACATCAACAATGCGGAGACATCCATCGTCGGCTTCAAAAAGGGCGAGGCGCTTTCGACTGAGGCCGCCGCCAGTGTCGACGAATTCATCCAGGCTCTGGCCGGCGGGCTGAACCTCTGGACGGGGCCCCTCAATCTCCAAGACGGTACGGCCTACCTCAATGAGGGCGAAGTGGCAACCGACCAGCAGATCTGGTATCTGCCTCAATTGCTGGAGGGCATGGAAGGTCAGAGCGTTCCCGATTAGCGGGCCAACGCGGATACTCTGAGCCAGGCCGGAAAGACCATGGACATCCGGCTCACGGAGATCCGCAAACACTTCGGGGTGGTCAAGGCTAACGACGGCATCAGCCTCGTGGTGCCGCGTGGCACCATCCAGGGCATCCTGGGCGAAAACGGTGCCGGCAAGAGCACCTTGATGAAGATCATCTCCGGTTTTCAGCCGGCAGACAGCGGGACTATATCGCTCGATGGACAGCCGGTGCGGTTTCGATCTCCGGCCGACGCCATCCGCCACGGCGTCGGAATGCTCCACCAAGACCCTCTGGATTTCCCCCCATTGAGGGTTATCGACAACCTGCTGATCGGTGCTCCAGGTCGGATTCGACCGCGCCGCTCCGAGGCGGCCGCGGCAATCACCGAACTGGCAAACACTTTTGGGTTAACCATCGAGCCGACGGCCGAGGTCGGCTCGCTCACCGTGGGAGAGCGCCAGCAACTCGAGCTTGTGCGCCTGCTCTGGCTGGGAGCGGACGTACTCATTCTTGATGAGCCGACGACCGGAATCAGCGAAACCCAGAGGAAGCAGTTGTTCGCGACGCTACGCAGCCTGGCGGCCGGTGGCAAGACGGTCATTTTCGTGTCTCACAAACTGGATGAGGTGCAGGAGCTGTGCACGCAGGTGGCGGTGCTTCGCCAGGGGCGCCTGGTGGGCCAAGCCTCCCGGCCGTTCGACGTGCGTCAACTGGTGGGCCTGATGTTCGAGCACGAGGTAGCCTCTGAGGCCCGAATCTCCTGCGTTCCGGGCGAATCCGTGCTTTCACTGACCGATGCGGGCGCTGAGCACGGCCGCATCAGATTCGAGGGGCTCGATCTCAACCTACGGGCAGGAGAGACGATCGGCCTTGCCGGCATGGAGGGTAGCGGGCAGCGCCTCCTGCTGCGCGCCTGCGCCGGCCTGGCCCCGACGTTCGAGGGTCGGATAGCCTTGGATCGGAGCGATGCAACAGGGAAGAACTATCTTGCCTTCAAGAAGATGGGCGTAGCCTATGTCCCAGCCTCGCGCCTCGAAGAGGGGCTAGTCCCCGGCATGTCGCTGACTGACCATTTCCTGCTGACCGACCATGAGCGCGGTTTTTTTGTGAATCGCCGCGAGGGACGCCGACTCGCACAGGACCGCATCTCCGACTTCAACATCCGCGGAAGACCAGAGGATCGGATCGACGCCCTCTCGGGGGGCAACCAGCAGCGGGCTTTGCTCGCCCTACTCAGACCCGGGGCCAAGCTGATTCTGCTCGAGCATCCAACCCGTGGTCTGGACCTCGAATCGGTCATCTACTTGTGGACCAAGCTCAAGGCCCGCTGCAACCAAGGCGCCGCGATCATGTTCGCATCGAGTGACTTGGAGGAGATTCTTCGCTACAGCGACCGGATCTTGGTGTTCTTCGCGGGTCGCGTCACCGGTCCCCTCGACGCGACGAGTACGACGGTTGACCAGTTGGGACGCCTCATAGGCGGCGCGCCGGCTTCGCCCCCCTCTGACACCGAGTCGCATGTCTAGACCCGGCCTGTCGGAGAGCAGACCGCGCATAGCCGCGATCAACGCCGGAATGCAGATGGGAGCACTCGCGCTGGCATTCTTGCTCACGACGGCCATCCTCCTGTTCGCCGGGGCTCCCCCCCTCGCCGCCTACCGTGAGATCGCCGCGGGGGCTGTTGGTTCTTTCGACAGCTTCTCAAACGTGCTGGTCGCATGGGTCCCTCTCCTCCTGGCCGCCGCCGGAGTGCTCGTGACGTTCGCGGCCGGCCTCTGGAACATAGGCGTGGAGGGGCAGATCGTTATGGGCGCGGTCTTCACCACCTGGGTACTGCGCCTGTTGCAGGAATCCGGGGTCCCCCCCGCCGTCGCAATCATCGTTGCGATGTTGGCAGGAATGATCGGCGGAGGGCTTTGGGCGGCACTCGCGGGAGTCCTCCGAACCTTCGGAGGGGTCAACGAGATTTTCGGCGGTTTGGGCCTCAACTTCGTCGCGACCGCCCTCACTCTGTGGCTTATCTTCGGTCCTTGGAAGCGACCGGGCGTCGGTTCGATGAGCGGCACGGAGCCCTTTCCCGAGGAGTTCGGCCTCCCCACCGTCGCGGGATCTCGCCTGAGCCTTTGGTCACTCGGACTGGGCATTTTCGCTGTGATCATCATCTATGTGCTGCTCGAGAGGACGCATTTCGGACTCAGACTGAGGGCCGTGGGCCTCAACCACAAGGCCGCATTCTTGCTGGGAGTTCCGACCTGGCAGTACGGCCTCGTCGCCTTTGTCTTCTGTGGAGGCCTGGCGGGGCTCGCGGGCGGTGTTCAGGTGACCGGCGTCTATCACAGACTGATCCCATCTATCTCGAGCGGCTACGGCTTCTTGGGATTGATGATCGCGATGCTGATTCTCTACCGGGCGGTTTGGCTTGCCCCGGTCGCCCTCTTCTTTGCCGCGGTAAATATCGGCAGTATTCAGCTACCCATCGTTCTCAAGCTCGACTCCACGCTATCAGGCGTCCTTCAGGGGACCCTCGTCCTCCTTGTCCTCCTGGTCGAGGGAGCCCGGCAGCGCTATCTGAAGAAGTTGCGGGCGAAGGTTCCCCCTGCTCCTGGCACGGGCCACTCGCCAAGGCCGCCCGCGGCCGCGGCTTTGCCGGCGTCTGGCGCAGTGATCATTGATGGTTCGGGTGAGGATTGATGGACGCCACCACCTTGCTCATCGGATTGGCCGGCGTACTTGCGAGCTCTGCCCCGATAGTGGTGGCCGTCATCGGCGAGACGCTCACCGAGAGAGCGGGGGTGATCAATCTCTCGATCAACGGGACCTTGCTCCTATCGGCCATGGGCAGCTTCGCTGTTGCCGTGACAACGGGGAGCGTGGTCCTGGGATTTCTGGGCGGGGCCGCAATCGGAGCGGCGATAGCCCTTGTACTCGCGTTTGGCAGCATCACACTACGCCAATCCCAGGTCGCCATCGGCTTCGTGCTGGCTCTTTTCTGCCGCGACCTCTCCTACTTCCTAGGGAATTCGTATATGGGCCAGAAGGGTCCACGGCTGTCGGTGCACCCCATCCCGCTCCTGGAAGATATTCCGGTGTTGGGCACTCTGCTCTTCAGACATGACATCCTCACGTACCTCAGCTTCATTTTGATCTTTGCCGCATCCTGGTGGATCTTCCGGACCCGCCAAGGGCTCATGGTGCGCGCGGTAGGCGAGAGGGCTGAGGCCGCGTTCGCCCGGGGGGCGCGGGTGAATCTGACTCGCTACGTCTACACCGCGCTTGGTGGGGCACTCGTCGGTGTGGCGGGGCCGATGTTCTCGCTCAGCGTCAAGGCGGGCTGGAAGGGTACGATCTCGGGGCTGGATGGGTTGGGCTGGATCGTCCTCGCGATCGTCATATTCGGCGCCTGGAGCCCGGTCAGAGGAGCGCTTGGCGCATACCTGTTCGGTCTGCTTCAGTGGCTGAGCGTGCTTCTGCAGCCCCATCTGCAGCAGATTCCCTCCCAGGTGCTTCAGGTCGCCCCTTTCCCCCTGATGATTCTCACGCTGCTCTTGGTCAACATCGGCAATGCCGAGTGGGTCGAACGGGTTCTGGCCGCTTTGCCGGCTCCCTCGCGACGGCTCGCCACCCGCGTACTGCGCTCGCTGCGGGTAGTATCCCCCAGTAGCCTCGGCGTGCCTTTCCAGCGTGACTAGGCCGGCGGGAATCGGCTTAGCCATTCGGCCAGTTATACCCGCTCAACACTAGCCAATTGTACAAAGTCTCTGCCGACGTTGGTTGGTAAAATTTCGACATCCGCCGAACACGGAAGACAACAGCGGTTTAATGGGGTGGCTGTTCAATTGAGAAGGATGTCTATGTTCTGGGGGTGCACCATCCCGGCGCGCTTCCCGTTCATCGAGAAATCAACCCGGGTTGTACTAGACGACCTGGGCGTCGAGCCCGTTGACGTCCCGGGATTCACCTGCTGCCCGGAGACGACGTTGGTGCGGCCGGCCAACGAGTGGGCCTATCACTTGACCGCGGCCCGCAACCTGGCGGTGGCTGAACAGACTGGGTTGCCGCTACTTACGCCCTGCAACGGCTGCTACTCCACCTTCAAGTCGGTCCTGTCCGAACTCAAGGTCGACTGGAGGTTGAAAGCAAAGGTTAACGACCGACTGGCGGCGGAAGGTCTGGGTCTCTCGGGAGATATTGACGTCCGACATCTGGTTGAGTGGCTGAGCGAAGACCTGGGACCCGCCACGCTTGCCGCCCGCGTGCAGCGCCCTCTCTGGGGGATTAAACTGGCAGTGCACTACGGCTGCCACCTTCTCCGCCCCAGCCCGGCGATCCGCTGGGACAGCGCGGCAGCGCCCAGCAAATTTGAGCAGTTGACGGCGGCCCTCGGGGGTACAGTCATCGACTATCCCACGAAACTCGAATGCTGCGGTAACGCTCTCGACCGCGTGGGCGAGCGCGAAGCCTCGCTCTCGATGTGCGGCAGCAAGCTGGCGGATGTCGCCAAACAGGGAGCCGACGCTCTGGTGGTATCGTGCCCGTCTTGCTTCCTGCAGTTTGACCTTAATCAGGCAACCCAACTCCGTGAAGCGCGGCACGCCGGCATTCCCGTCTTCTACATCACTGAACTCATCGCCCTGGCAATGGGTCACGACCCAGCCGCACTTGGGCTCCACCTCCATCGGGTCAGCGTCGAACCCTTTCTGGAGAAATGGAAGCAGAAACTGGAGTTGCGTACGACCCTGACTCAAAGCTTCAACCTCAACGAGTTGCAGACCTGCGCATCCTGTGGCGCGTGTGACGAGAACTGCCCCGTGGCAAGCATAAACGAGGACTTCGTCCCGTCGGCTCTCATGGCCGCCCTGGTTGCGGGCGAAATCGACGACTTGGTCGGCGGGGAGGCAATCTGGCGCTGTGCCGACTGTCTCACCTGCTACGAACGTTGCCACAGCCGCATCGGCATGGCCGCGGTCTTCGAGAGACTCAAGCATATGGCGCACGAGAAAGGCAGCGTTCCTGCCGCGGTTCGGTCGGGATATGAAGCCTTCCTCGAGCATGGGACCCTTGGCACCGGACGTCCGGCGACGAGAGCCAAACTAGGCCTTCCTCCGCTGCCCGAGACCGGCCGCGATGCCCTGCATTCACTGCTGGGCAAATGTGGAGGCGAGTCGGAATGAGAGCCACCAGTCCTTCCAGGCTTGGGCAGGGCGTCGCCCCAGGCAAGGAGTTTGCCTCCCGTCCCGTGTACCGTGAGGAGTCCGAAGCCCGCATTCTGGGCGGCTGCGGCCTCATGGGGGTCTGCAACCAATCAGGGGCGCGGATGAGTGGGGAACTGGCCCTGCGCAGCATGGCTTCCATGCACGACCGCGGCAACGGTCTGGGCGGCGGATTCGCGGGCTACGGTATCTACCCGGAATTCCCGGAGCTCTTCTGTTTCCATCTCCTCTACAGCGACGATCAGGCCAAGGACGACACCGAGTTCTACCTCAGGCGGCACTTCCGCGTGGTCATGGAAGAGCCTATTCCCACAAAGCCTATTCGCGGCATAGAGAACGAGCCCATCTTGTGGCGGTATTTTCTCGACGTATCCGAAGAACGTCTCCACCAGACCCAGTTGGGCGTCGAAGACTACGTCGTCCACGCCGTCATGGACATCAACAGTGACATCGACGGGGCTTTCGTCGCTTCCTCGGGCAAGAACATGGGAGCCTTCAAAGGCGTCGGCTTCCCCGAAGAGATCGGCGAGTTCTTCCGCATCGACGAGTACAAAGGCTGGACCTGGACCGGGCACGGTCGTTTTCCCACCAACACACCGGGATGGTGGGGCGGCGCCCACCCCTTCGCGCTCTTGGACTACTCGATCGTGCACAACGGAGAGATCACCTCTTACGGCATCAACGAGCGCTACTTGGAGATGTTTGGGTACCGTTGCTCTCTCCAGACCGATACAGAAGTGGTGACCTACCTGTTCGACCTCATGCTGCGGCGTCACAAACTGCCCGTCGAGATCGCCTGCAAGGTTCTCGCGAGCCCGTTCTGGAATGACATCGATCGGATGCCCGACGACCAGCGCCAGTTGTACACCGCGCTGCGGATGGTGTACGGTCCCGCGCTTCTGAATGGGCCCTTCGCGGTGGTCCTCGGCATGTCGGGAGGGATGGTGGCGCTCAACGATCGCATCAAGCTACGCCCTCTCGTGGCCGCCCGCCACGACGACACTATCTATGTCGCCAGCGAAGAGTCGGCCATCCGCGAAATATGCCCCAAGCCTGACGAGAGTTGGATGCCGCGTGCCGGCGAGCCGGTGGTGGCCGTGGTCAGCGAGGGCGGCAAGCAAGAGGCCATGAAAGCGAGCCTCAGTGCCGGCCAGCGAAGGATCGCTAAGGCACCGGTCACCGGAGGTGCGCAATGAGCCCGCGGACCTTCCTGCCGGCCGAATTCAAAGTGGTCATCGACAAGGAGGCCTGCACACAGTGTGGTCGGTGCGTCCATCAGTGTGGATGGAACGTCTACACTTTCGATGAAGCCGAGAGGCGGCCCGTCCCCAATCACGCGAAGTGTGTCGCATGCCATCGATGCGTCACCTATTGCCCCGGAGAAGCGATCACGATCAAGAAGAACGAGCTCGCTTTTCGCGAATCGGACAGCATGTCCCCCGCCCTCATCAAGGGCATTTGGAGACAGGCCGAAACGGGAGGAGTGCAGCTCACCGGAATGGGCAACGACCGACCGTATCTGCGCATCTTCGACCATCTCCTCCTCGACGCCTGTCAGGTGACAAACCCGTCGATCGACCCCTTGCGGGAGCCGATGGAGCTGCGGACCTTCCTGGGACGAAAACCGGATCTTGTCGAAGTCGTATCCTCGAACGGAAAGCCTCGTCTCGTGGTTGAGCTTGACCGTCAACTTCAGCTTGAGACTCCCATTCTTTTTGGCGGGATGAGCTACGGCTCGGTCTCACTCAACGTTCACCGTTCGCTGGCCATAGCGGCCAAGGAACTGGGAACTTTCATGAACACCGGTGAAGGTGGCCTGCACGCCGATCTGGAGCCTTACCAGGACAACATCATCGTGCAGTGCGCCTCCGGGCGCTTTGGCGTGGATTCGGACTACCTCAAGGCCGGCGCCGCGGTCGAGATCAAGATCGGACAGGGCGCGAAGCCGGGCATTGGCGGCCATCTCCCCGGAGAGAAGATCGATTATCAGGTGTCGGTGACTCGGATGATCCCCCAGGGGACCGACGCCCTCTCCCCCGCGCCGCACCATGACATCTACTCAATCGAGGACCTGCGGCAACTAATCTACGCGCTTAAGGAGGCCACGGATTACAAGCCTGTCTCGGTGAAGATAGCCTGCGTTCACAACGTGGCCGCGATCGCCTCGGGCGTGGTGCGCGCGGGTGCAGATATCATTTACCTCGACGGCTTCAGGGGCGGCACCGGCGCGGCTCCGACGATCATCCGCGACCATGTGGGCATCCCCATCGAGATCGCCATAGCAACGGTCGACCAACGTATGCGCGACGAGGGCATCCGCAACCGGGCATCCATCGTAGCCGCGGGAGGCATCCGCGGTTCCGCGGACGTGGCGAAGGCCATAGCCCTCGGGGCCGACGCGTGTGCCATCGGCACCGCGGCGTTGGTCGCGCTGGGCTGTCACGTCTGCCAGAAGTGCCATACCGGTTCTTGCTCGTGGGGCATCTGTACCCAGAGGCCCGAACTCACCCGCCGAATCGATGCCGAATGGGGAGCGTCCCAACTGGTCAATCTGGTGCACGCGTGGACTCACGAGATCGCTGAAGTCCTCGGTGCATTGGGGGTCAATGCCATCGAGAGCCTGCGGGGCAGTCGCGAGCGACTGCGCGGCCTCGGGCTCGACACGGCGACACTCGAGATCCTCGGCGTGAAGCCTGCCGGGCGATGACTGAGCGAGACACCAGAGTGAACGCCGCTGACTCGTCCAGCGTCAGGAACGTGCCCACGGGCCCCGCCCGAAAAGGTCCGACGGGGATCGAGCCTGCACGCATCACGGCCGGCCAGCCTGGCGGCGCTCGGGCCACTGCCGAGCGCGAAGGTTCCAGAGTAGTGCTCGACGGCAAGGGCATCTACTACAAGACACTGAACGAGCAGATCCGCGAAGAGATCGAGAACGGCGCCACCGAGGTGATTCTCAACAACATCATCGGGCAGCGTTATATCGGCACCGGTCTCGCCTACGAAGGCGTCACGGTACTCATCAACGGAGTCCCTGGAAACGATCTTGCGGCCTTCATGAACGGGCCGACGCTCATCGTCAACGAGAACGCGCAGGACGGTGTCGCGAACACGATGAACTCGGGTCTGGTGATCATCAAAGGCCACGCCGGAGACGTACTCGGCTATGGGATGAGAGGCGGCTCGGTCTATGTGAGGGGCAATGTAGGATACCGAGTGGGCATTCACATGAAGGCCTACGGAAGCAACCTTCCGCTCATCGTAGTAGGTGGGCATGCCCGGGATTTTCTGGGCGAGTACATGGCAGGTGGCGAGATCGTCGTCCTAGGACTAGACTCCGACGTTGAAGCAGTTGTAGGCTCGTACGTCGGAACCGGCATGCACGCCGGCGTCATGTACATCCGCGGCGAGATTGCCGATCATCAGTTGGGCAAGGAAGTCCGCATCGCCGAGCCCAGCGAGTCCGACCAAGCCCGAATCGCCGAGATCGTTCGTCATTACTGCGCGGTGATGGGACTCGACAGTGAAGAAGTGCTGCGCAGGCCGTTCCATAAGATCTATCCGTACACCTCGCGGCCGTACGGCAGATTGTATGTCTATTAGTTCCACATAGGTCCTACAGCGAAAGGGGAATCACGTGGGAGAGAAACTGACCAAGGAGGATGTCCTTCAGATCGTCGAGGAGAAGCAGATCAAATTCGTCCGCTTCTGGTTCACCGACGTGCTGGGCTTCCTCAAGAGCTTCGCGGTTACCCCAGCGGAGTTGGAAGGAGCCTTTGAAGAAGGAATGGGCTTCGACGGATCATCGATAGAGGGTTTCTCTCGCATCGAGGAATCCGACATGGTGGCCTGGCCTGATCCGTCCACCTTTGCGCTCTTGCCCTGGCGTGCTGGTGCCGGGGGCACGGCCCGCATGTTCTGTGAGATCCGCACCCCCAACGGTGACCCGTTCCCCGGCGATCCGCGCGGCGTACTGAAGAAGGTCGTGGCCAAGGCCGAGGCGATGGGCTACACGACGTATGTCGGCCCGGAGCTTGAATTCTTCTATTTCCGTGACAGCTGCGGCACCGAGGTTCTCGATCAGGGCGGCTACTTCGATTTGACTACGCTTGACGCGGGCACCGATCTTCGGCGCGACACCATCAACGCCCTTCATGCATTGGGCATTCAGGTGGAGTACTCCCACCACGAAGTGGCTCCGTCGCAGCACGAGATCGACCTGCGCTTCCAGGAAGTCACCGACATGGCCGATAAGGTCATGACCTATCGCCTCACCGTCAAGGAGATCGCGCAATCCAAGGGACTCTACGCGACGTTCATGCCCAAACCAATGTTCGGCGTGAACGGTTCGGGAATGCATGTGCACCAGTCCCTGTTCAAGGGCGAGCGCAACGTCTTCTTCGATGGCAACGACGAGTACAACCTCTCTCCCATCGGCAAGTCCTATATCGCCGGTCTGCTGGCGCACGTCAAAGAGATCTGCCTGGTCACTAACCAGTGGGTAAACTCGTACAAGCGGCTGGTACCGGGCTACGAGGCTCCCGTTTACGTGTGCTGGTCGCGACGCAACCGTTCGGCTATGGTGCGCGTGCCCCTCTACAAACCTGGTAAAGAGCAGGCCACCCGCGTCGAGCTCCGCAACCCTGATCCGGCATGCAACCTGTATCTCGCCTTCGCCGCCATGCTGGCGGCAGGACTCGACGGCATCGAGAAGGGCATGGAACTACCGCCCGAGGCCAGCAACAACATCTACGAGATGAGCGTGGCCGAGCGTGAAGCCGCGGGCATCGGTTCGCTGCCCGAAGACCTCTATCAGGCCATCAAAGAGTTCGAGCAATCGGCCTTCGTGCGTGAAGCCTTGGGAGATCATGTCTGCGATTACCTCGTGCGCAATAAGTGGGCGGAATGGGACGAGTACAAGAAGCTCGTCACCCCCTACGAGGTTGCGCGCTACCTTCCCATCCTCTAGACAGCCACCCCTGCTGTCCGCCCGGCGACCCTTTGGGTCGCCGGGCGGTTACTTTTCCCGCCTGTGAATGCTCGCGTCGCTTGGCCCTCTTTGCCGTGCTAGAGTCCGTACCAAGCGGAGCCTGGCAAATGAAGTGCGAGGGAGGGAACTATGGATCATCGCTTGACGACGACGGCTCTGACCATCCCAGGTTTTCGCGTGGTACACACGCTCGGCGTGGTGCGCGGGGTAACGGTGAGGGCACGCTGGATTGGGAGTCAGATAACCGCCTCGCTCAGGACTCTGGGCGGCGGTCAGATCCCCGAGTACATCCAGCTTTGTGAACAGACTCGCGCGGAGGCATTCGACTGGATGGTGCAACACGCCGAACAGATGGGCGCCAACGCCATTATAGCGATCAAATACGACGCCACAGATCTTGGGAACAATATGACCGAAGTGCTGGCCTACGGAACCGCGGCGATCGTCGAGAACGAGTAAGAGGGGCTCTCAGCCCCGTGTGGGCGGTTGTTTCGGACGGACCACCCCGACCGCTCGACCGGGCGTCCCACAGCACGCCACCACCGACTTCTTCAGGCGAGGGCACCCACTCCGGTTTCGCCCGTCCGCACTCGGATGCACTCGGTCATCTCGAGCACGAAGACTTTGCCGTCGCCGGCGGCGCCTGAGTAGGCGCCTCGGGCGATCGCGTCAACGGCCTGCCAGACGCGGGAGTTGCTGACGGCGATCTCGATCTTGATTCTGCGAGGCAGCGACTGCGCGTCCAACGTCGCGATCGAGTCGGTCGGGGCCGGCTTCACGCTATCGCATCCTGCCACCTCGGATACGGTCGTGAGCTCAATCTCTTCCTCGCGCAACGCCCCGACCACGCTTCCCAGCTTGTCGGGCCGAATGATTGCGATGATGTACTTCACAGGCCCCTCCTCGCACACTTGGCTACAGAGTGACATTAGAACGGAGACTACGCACGAAGGGAAGCCCCAAATAGCCGGTGTGGCGGGCCCCGGGGACTGTCTTGGAGTCCCCGGGGCCTCTTGTGCCCGCCGGAAGGGGGGAACCGGCAGAGCGCGAACTGTCAGCCTATCGCCATGCCACCGGTCTCGCCGGTACGGATCCGAAGACATTCTTCGAGGTCGAGAACGAAAATCTTTCCATCGCCGATGTTTCCGGTCCGGGCGCTCCCGATAATGGCTTCGATTGCGGGAGCGACAAAAGCATCGTTAACGGCTATCTCCACCTTGATCTTGTGAAGCAATCCACCCCTCTCGACGTGGCTCCGGTAAACTTCCGCGATCCCCTTCTGGCGGCCCCGGCCCATGACATCCGACACGGTCATGAGGTTGATATCCCTGTCCTCGAGTGCCGCGATCACTTCGTCAAGACGGTCCGGTTGGATGACGGCGATTATGTACTTCATATCGATCTCCTATCGCACTGAGGCTAGCCGACAACGGTGTACGCGGACTCGCTATGCTGCGTGAGGTCGAGACCGATGTTCTCGTTGTCCTCAGAGACCCTCAATCCGACGAGCTTGTCCACCAGCTTGAGGAGCCCATAGGACAAGATGAACGAATAGGCCGCGCACGCGAGCAACGCAAGAAACTGGAAGAGGAGGAGCTTGCCTCCGCCGTGGAACACACCGTCGCCCCCAGCCGGGTTGACCATCTTCGTGGCCCAGAAGCCTGTCGCGAGAGCGCCAAGCATGCCCCCCACGCCGTGGACGCCGAAAGCGTCCAGGGAGTCGTCATAGCCGAGCTTGCCCTTGACCACCACGACGGCCACGTAGCACACTAGTCCCGCGAGCGCGCCGATTCCCATGGCACCCAGCGGTGTCACGTATCCCGACGCGGGGGTAACGGCAACCAATCCGGCGACTGCGCCGGAGATCATGCCGAGAGCGGTAGGACGCCTGCGGATAACCCATTCAAGCACGGCCCAAGAAACCGCCGCGGCCGCCGCGGCAAGGTGAGTCGCGCTGAACGCCGATACCGCGAGGGCACCTGAGCTGAGAGCGCTCCCCGAGTTGAATCCAAACCACCCGAACCAGAGCAGGGCAGCACCGAGAATGGCGAAGGGCAAGCTGTGAGGCGGAGAGATGTCCGGATACCCCTTCCGCTTGCCGAGAACAAGCGCGGCGGCGAGAGCGGCCATTCCTGCGTTGATGTGGACGACGGTGCCGCCGGCGAAGTCGAGCGCACCCAACTGTCTCAGAATGCCGCCCACGCCCCAGACCCAGTGTGCCATGGGGTCGTACACGATCGTGGCCCAGAGGACCGAAAACAGGAGAAAGGCGCTGAACTTCATCCGTTCCGCGAAAGCCCCGATAATGAGGGCCGGGGTGATCACGGCAAACATCATCTGGAAGATCATGAAGAGCTGGTGCGGAATGGTCGCGGCGTAGTCGGCATTGGGCTCCAGCCCCACGCCGTTCAGTCCGGCGAAACTCAACCCGCCGATCACACCTCCGTGATCAGGCCCAAACGCGAGACTGTATCCAAAAAGAACCCACTGAATGCTGATGACCCCGATCAGCATGAAGCACTGCATCATGATCGAAAGAACATTCTTGCGACGCACCAGGCCGCCATAGAAGAATGCGAGGCCTGGAGTCATCAGCATAACCAACGCAGTGCTGATGATCATCCATGCCGTATCTCCTGTGCTTATGTTTTCCATGCTGACTCCCTCTGCCGGACGACAAGTTGGTCGCTGATCCAAGCGACGGATGAAGACGACGACAACGTAATTACAGCCTAGAGTGAGAGGAAGATGAATCGCCAAACGGCCAACCATAGCCGCCTGCGATTAGACAAATGTCAGCCGCGCAGAAGGCTCCGCGCCTTGAGCCCCAAGCCGAGACGCTCCTTGTGTTCCGTGAGAAACACGTTGAGTCCGGCTATCTCGGCAATCTTCTCAAGACGGTAGCGAATGGTGTGCCGATGCGCATAGAGTTCCGCGGCAGTGTTGGTCAGATTCTCGTTGTTGCGGAAGTAGGCAGACAATGTCTTGACGAGTTGGGTTCCATTCTGTTCGTCGTACCGGTCGATCGGCCCTATGGTGTCCGCGTAGAGCGCGCGAACCTCGTCCGGATTACGTTCCCAGATATCGACGAGCAGACGGTAGGTCCCGACATTGGAGAAAGGGAGCACGGTCCGAGGACCTTGCAGTTTTCGTCCTACCTTCAGCGCCATTAGGGCTTCCTGATAGCCTCGGTCCATGTGAACGGTATCGGGTACATATCCCCCGATCCCCACCGAGATGCTCAATCCCTCCGACTGCTGACCCAGGTTCTGTATCTTCTCGGCCATCTTCGCAACCAGAGCTTCATCGCGCGCTGTCTTTCCACAAATGAAGATCACCAAGTGGCCGGACTTGAGACTGACGAGTGAAGAGGGCTCGGAACCGGAGACGTAACGGGAGCACGAGATGAAGAAGCGCTCGATCGCCCTGTCGAGATCTTCCTGATCCATGTCTTTCCGGGTCACCAAGCCGTCGAATTCGTCCACCGCTACGAGAACGACGGTGGCACCCTGGCTCAGATCGCACCCGAGAAACGCACCTCTACGGCTCAAGGAATCGCCGGCAATGGCGGCCCCGCTTATGACGTCGTCGACGAAATCCCCCTTTAGGCGCGCCTCGGTCTCGAAACGCACACGGTCCTGGGCCATCTCCAAGGCGGCGATGGTGGCCGAGTGCTCGAGGACGAGCGTCTCCATAGGGGATAGGGATTCGGCCTGGGTGATGACGCACACGAAGCCCAATCGCTTGTGTCGCGCCACTATGGGGAGTGCAAATAGCGCAGGCAATCCATCGCCGGCCAGCCGAAAGAGCTTCTCTCCCCGCTCAAGCTCAGTGAACATCTCTCGAGCGTGCTCGTGAGAGAGACCGGATGAGAGGTCCGTGAGCGAGACGGGTAGCCCCGGCGACGTTGCCAGTATCTCGAGCGAGACATCGAGGATGATGACGGGGTTCTCCAGGAGTCGGGAAGCCTCTTCGGCGAGCTCCTGCCACCCGCCACCCCGTATGACAATGCCCAAGAGGTTTCTGTGTATCGCCTGTGAGCGTTCCAACTGGGAAGCCTGCCGATTGATGATGATCTCGGTCGCGTCCTGCATCAGCCGTGTCCAGCGCAGGGTCTGTGGCACTTCGATGATGGGGAACCTGCGTTTCTCGGCGAGAGCGATGATGTCGTCGGGCAGGTGCTCGACGAAGCGGGTCTTCACGAACAGCGCCGCTGCGCCTGCCACCATGACCCGCCTGCAAAAATCGCGCTGGCGATCACGATCCCCACGGACGGCGTACATGGTCGAGAGAACCATCTCTCCGCCGGAGAGCCAATCCGCGATATCGGGCACCTCGCCCACGGTTACCGAGGTCACCGGACGGTCGATGCCGTCCCTTCCCGCGAGGATATGAGCCTCCCCCAGGACGTCGAGAGAAAGGATCTGTCTGACCGTGATCGGCATGCTGAAGGACACGATAGCATGGCCATCAGAGGGGGGTGACATGGTAACCTAACCGCGTAACTATGCGGAGGCTTTCCACGATTATGGCTACCCTTGGCATTGACATCGGCTGCATTAGCGTGAAGATCGCAGTAGTGGGTGGATCGGACGACGGACAGTTGTTTCAGACCGTCAGTTCCGACTCCACCCTCTTTCATTCCCCCGGCCACCCCGAGCGAGTCGCGCCTTCTCCAGAAGCGCCCCCGGTTATCGTTACCGGATACCGACGCATCAAGGGTAGCCCCGCCGACACGACTCAGGAGCTTCTGCAGCAGGTGATCGATGCCCTGCCGCGGGGATCGATAGCCGCGGCCAGAGTAACCGGCACAGGCGGACGCTTGGTCGGCACCACCCTCGACATCCCTTACGAGAACGAATTCAAAGCCATCGCCCGTGCCGTAGGGGCGCTCCATCCCGATGTAACCACTGTTTTCGAAATGGGCGGCGAGACTTCGAAGTTCATTCAACTGGAGACCGACGCGTCCTCGGGTCGTGTCGGCATCGCCGACTACGGTACGAACGGGGATTGCGCGGCGGGCACAGGCTCTTTCATGGATCAGCAGGCCAATCGACTCCTGTACGACATCGAGGATGTCGGGGACATCGTGAGCAGAGCGGGCAAAGCTGCGTCCATCGCCGGTCGGTGCTCGGTATTTGCCAAGTCGGACATGATTCACGCCCAACAGAAGGGCTATCAGCCGCCAGAGGTGCTCAAAGGGCTCTGCAACGCCGTGGTACGCAACTACCGCGGCACAATCACCAAAGGCAAGGAGATCGGCAGCCGTGTGGCCTTCACCGGCGGGGTGGCGGCGAACATGGGAGCCGTGTCCGCCTTGCGAGAGGCCTTCGACATGACCGCCGACGAGCTGTTCGTGCCCGAGTACTACGCCTGGATGGGCGCCATCGGCAGTGCCCTCCGCGCTCAGGACGAACTGTCCGGAGTGGAGACAGTCCACTTCGATCCGGCGCGGCTGGCCACCGATAGACCTTCGGACTTCCCGACCACCGACGCACTCAGCATGGAGAAGGTCATTCTGCTGCGCGATCGCGTCAAGCCCTACGAGTTTCCCGTGGACGCTCGGGTGGGCGCGTATCTGGGCATCGATGTCGGCTCAGTTTCCACCAATCTCGTGGTACTCGATGAGAGTGGTGAGGTGGTCAAGGAGATCTACGTCAAGACCGACGGCCGCCCCGTCGAGGTGGTCAACAAGGGCCTCGCCGACATATGGAATGAGATGGGCGAACGCTTGCAGATCCTGGGAGTCGCCACGACAGGGTCGGGGCGCGAGCTCATCGGAGAGCTCATCGGCGCCGACACGGTGAACGATGAGATAACGGCTCACAAGACCGGGGCGACATTCATCGGGCGCAAGCTCATCGACAGGGTGCCCGATACCATCTTCGAGATCGGCGGGCAGGACTCCAAGTTCATCAGCCTTCAAGACGGGGTCGTGGTCGACTTCGCCATGAATGAGGCCTGTGCCGCCGGTACCGGGTCGTTCTTGGAGGAGCAGGCGGAAAAACTGGGCATTAACATCATCGGCGAGTTTGCGCAGCTCGCGCTCTCGGCCGAGGCGCCGGTGAAGCTGGGCGAGCGCTGCACGGTCTTCATGGAACGCGACGTCAATTCCTATCTACAGCGTGGAGCCGAGAAGCAGGCGCTGGTTGCCGGATTGGCCTACTCGATCGCTTACAACTACTTGAACCGGTTGGTCGGACAGCGACACATCGGTGAGACCATCTACTTCCAGGGAGGCACCGCCTACAACGATTCTGTGGCGGCGGCCTTCAGCATGATCCTGGGCAAGGAGATCATCGTCCCGCCCTACAACGGCGTCGTCGGCGCAATCGGGGCTGCACTGCTGGCGCGCGAGAAGATGTCGGCCACTCAGGCCCCCTCGCGCTTCCGTGGGTGGGATCTGGAGAAGGTCGAGTACAGCGTGCGGGAGTTCACCTGCAAGGGCTGCAGCAACGAATGCGACATCAGACAGTTCACTATCGGTGAGGAGAAGACCTACTGGGGCGACAAGTGCTCCGATCGGTACCGCAAACGGGCAAAGATCGACAAGGAACCCGTCATCCGGGACCTGGTGGCCTTCAGGAACGCTCTGTTCTACTCATACGTCAGCGAGGTCGAGGACACTTCCACCCTCCTCCGTTCCGGTGGTTTGGCCCCGAGAGGCACCATCGGTATCCCGCGGTCGATGTACACGTACGATCGCCTCCCCTTCTGGTCCACTTTTTTCAAATCTTGTGGCTTCGATGTCATGCTCTCCCGCCAATCCGACAAGAGGATCCGGGGGCTCGGCATCGAGCTTGCGGTAGCGGAGCCCTGCTTCCCAATCCGGGTGGCTCATGGCCATGTGGCCGAGCTCTTGGAAGAGGGAGCGGACTACGTCTTCATCCCCAATCAGCTCAACGAAGAGACCGACCATCCGGAGATTGAATCCCACGCCTGCCCTTGGGGGCAGACTCTCCCACATATCATCCGCCTGGCGCCGGCCTTTGAGGACCGTGAGAAACGCATTCTCTGCCCAACCGTTCACTTCCGTCGAGGCCCGGAGGACGTGCGCCGCACTCTCCGCGCCGCGCTGAAACCTCTGGGAGTGCCGGCCGAAACCGTCGACGCCGCCGTGAAAGAGGCCTACGACGCGCAAGCGGAGTTTCGGGGTCGGCTGATGGTTGCGGGCGCCGATGCTCTGTCGACACTCGCCGAGCATGATGAGCTGGGGATTGTTCTGGTCGGCCGGCCTTATAACATCTACGACTCCGGTATCAACATGGACATACCGGCGAAGCTCCGCCGGTACTACGGGGTCAATATCATCCCTCTCGACTTCCTCCCGCTGTGGGGTCAGGATACGCGGGACGTGACTCCGAACATGTTCTGGAATTACGGACGCAAGATCCTTCAAGCGGCTCGCGTGGTGTCGGGTCATCCCAATCTCCACATCATCTACTTGACCAACTTCAAGTGCGGCCCTGATTCGTATGTGAAGCACTTCATCCGCGCGGCATCGCCCGCCCCGTTCCTGGTGCTCCAATTCGACGAGCACACCAACGACGCCGGAGCGATGACCAGATGCGAGGCCTATCTGGATAGCAAGGGCTTCCTCCGCTGGTGGATACGAGAGGATCGCGCTACCAGGCAGACGGTGAGGGGGACCTAGTGGACGTCGAAACCGTCACCAAAGGCGGCAACGGTAAGGGCAGCAGGGAGGCGGCCGAGCAGGCATTGGGCGCCGTGCCGAAGCCGCGGGCTTCTGTGGCGCCTCTGGATACCCCGGACGCGACGACCGACATCGACATCAAGAACCGAGTGCTATGGCTGACCCGCATGCCCTACGGAGGCTCACGCATGCTGGCCGCGGCTTTCCGCTCAATCGGGCTTGATGCACGTGTCACTCCCGAGGAGGATGCCCGCACGCTCGAGTTGGGCGGCAAGTACACATCCGGAGACGAATGCTACCCCCAGCGAATAGTGCTCGGGGATTACATGAAACTGATAGAGGATGACGGCTTGGACCCAGAGAAGACCGCCTTCCTCTTGCCGACCGCCAACGGCCCCTGCCGGTTCGGTCAGTATGTCGGTCTGCTCCGACGCATTCTCGACGACCAGGGTTACGACGACGTGGCCATCCTTTCATTCACCTCGGCTAACGGGTATGCGGGTATTGGCGACCAAGCGAGCGCTCTTATCCGTACAGCGTGGCGCGCCGTGATCGTTCAGGACATCTTGCTCAAGCTGCTTCTCAAGACACGCCCTTACGAAGTAGAAAGCGGCCGGACCGACGCGGTCTACCTGGAATGTCTGGATCTCATGGGCGAGATCGTGGCCCGCCAGGGTATCAGCAACAAGGAGCGCATGGTCGACCTCCAGGGCGGTCTCACACGGGTCAAGCAGGCGTTCGCCGCCATTCAGGTCACTGAGGAGGATCGGCCTCTCATCGGCGTGGTCGGGGAGATCTTCTGCCGGCTGAACACGTTCGCCAACAACGAACTGATTCGCCACATAGAGGCCCAAGGTGGCGAGTGCTGGCTGGCCGGCGTCGGCGAATGGGTCTGGTACACGAACGAAGAGGCGTTCCGCCGCCTTCGGGAAGAGAAACGACGGGTGAGCAAGGACTGGCTCAAGACGTTCCTCACCTCTCGCGTCATGCACGGCGACGAGAAAGCGTTGATGGAGCAGTTCTCGGATGTGTTTGCCCGTCATCAAGAACCGCACGTGACCGAAGTCCTCGAATACGCTCGTCCGTACCTTCCGCAGGAAGGGGCCCTCGGCGAAATGGTGCTCTCCACGGGCGGCGCCATCTACCTTTATCGTCAGGGCGCGGACGGTATCGTCGACATCAGCCCGTTCACGTGCATGAACGGCATTGTGACCGAGGCCATCTATCCGCGGGTGAGCAGGGACCACGACCACATCCCCATCCGGGTCTTCTACTTCGATGGCACCCACAGCGATCTCGACAGAGACGTCGGGATCTTCCTCGAGTTGGCCAAGACCTACAAGCGGCGCAAAAAGATAACAAGGCCGTAGCAGGCATCATCACGTGGCCCGGGCCTCCTGACAGACAATGTTTGGACGCCTTGCCTCTTTCACCGTTCGCTATCGGTGGCCAATACTAATTAGTTGGGTGGTTGCCGCGGTGGCCCTGACCTTGGTCGCCCCCAACATCGACGATGTGGCGGTAAGCGACCAGCGCGCCTTTCTCCCCTCCTCTGCGCCGAGCCTGGACGCGAGCGAAGCGGTCAAGAAGTACTTTCCCGATCGGTTCTCTCCTTCCAATGCCGTCATCGTAATCGACGCGGGAGTGGGCAATCGGGCCGATGAGGGGCCGGCCGCCGCGTTTGCGGCCGGCTTGACCGAGAGTCTTAGCGGCCCCTCTGCCCCGGAAGCCGTCGACCAGGTGTGGTCCCCCACCCGAGGGGATGAGCTCACCAGGGCCGGACTGACGAGCGACGACAAACAGGTCGCCCTAGTCCTGGTCCGGTTCAGTAAGGTCGGCACCGAGCCGGCCACCAAGGAAGCAATGTCGGCTATAGAAGACCTGCTCGCCGCCGCCCCGGACGAGGTGGATGTCTACATGACCGGCGACGGCCCCATCCTGGGCGCCTACGGAAGCAACACGAGGGGGAGCATCGATTCCACGACCTGGATAACGGTGATCTTGGTCATTGTGATTCTGCTCGTGATCTATCGATCGCCGATCAGCCCCATCATCCCGTTGGCGACCATTACCCTTGCCTATCTCATCTCCCGCGGAGTCGTTGCCTTTCTCGGTGCACACGCGCTGACCATCTCCATGTACACCAACGTGTTCCTGATCGTCGTCCTTTTCGGGGCCGGGACCGACTACTGTCTCTTTCTGATCAGTCGTTTCAGGGAGGAGATGGCCGATGTGAGACAGGCGGCACCGGCGGTCAAAACCACGGTGAAGGCCGTAGGAGAGACCATTGCTTCGAGCGCCGGGACCGTGATTGTGGGTCTGGCCATGATGACGGCGACTGAGCTCGGCCTGTACAACACCAGCGGACCCAGTATCGCCATCGGGGTGGTAATCGCCCTCTTTGCGGGTCTGACTTTGACGCCTTCGATGCTTACCATCCTGGGCGACCATGCCTTCTGGCCGCGTAAGGCCCGTCATCTGAAAGAAGCCGGGATATGGCATGCGTGGGCGACTAAGGTGGTCAAACGCCCGGTAGTTGCGCTCCTGGTGCCGATTGTGGTGCTCGTTCCCCTCGCCATCTACGGGAACGGGCTTGCACGGGATTTCGATCTGCTCGGCGACCTCTCGAAGGATGACGAGGCGAGACAGGGTTTCGACGTCCTCGCCGCGCACCTCGGCCCCGGCGAGATGCAGCCGCTCAACATCGTGGTCATCGACAACGCGGGCTTCAGCACCCCCGAGGGGCTCACGCGCGGCGAGTCTCTTCACCAGTTGCTCGCGAGTGTTCCCCACGTGAGTGTGGTTAGGAGTTTCACGGCCTCGCTGCCCGACAAGAGCACCCTCAATGTCGCCGATCAGCTGGGAGTGCAGGCTGCGGCTGTTCGCGAAGCGCTGAGTACGTCGCAGGCTGCGCAGCTCGAGGACGCGGCCGCGCAGCTACTCGACATCTATGGCTATCTGATCCAATTGACCACTGCCTATCCTGAAGCAGCGCAGGACCCCGGATACCAGAGGGCAGCCGGCGCGCTGTCCCAGCTGGCGGGCCTCGCGCAGGAGATCAGAAGCCAGGCGGGAGGAACGGGCGGTCCACTCAGCGAGGAGTTGCTCACGAGGGCGATGACCCAACTGGAGGCACTGGCGCAAGGGCTTGAGACACTGCAGACCTCCTTCATGTCCAGGCCCGACGCCATCCTGCTGCCGGAGCTCTATCTCAAGAACAACGAAGGCCTCAGGGGCCTGCGCGAAGCGTACATCTCCGCCGACGGCACGGCGGCCAGGCTTCAAGTCGTCCTCGACTCGGGTCCCTACAGTCCCGAGGCCCTCGAAACCGTGAAGACAATCCGCCAGACTTTGAGCGACAACGGGTTTGAGGGTGTGGTCGAGGGCAATTCGGCGGTGATGCTCGACCTGCGCGAGGCCTCGAACCGCGACATGATCCGAGCCATCGTCTTTGTCCTCGGTGGGATCTTCGCCGTGCTCTTGATTCTTCTGAGGGCGCTGATCGGACCGATCTACCTGATACTCACGATCCTCCTGTCGTATACGGCCACTCTGGGTGTCGTGCGGATCCTGTTCGTCGACATTCTAGGCGCGTCCGGTATCACTTGGTGGGTGCCTCTCTTCATGTTCGTCATGCTGGTCGCGCTCGGCATGGACTACAACATCTTTCTCATCGGCCGGGTGAAGGAGGAAGTCGGCCCGCGCGGCACGCGGGAAGGTACCAAACTGGCCTTGGCCCGGACGGGGGGCATCATTACCTCTGCCGGCGTGATTGTCGCGGGAACGTTTGCGAGCATGATGAGCGCCAGCATCATGGGGTTGTTGCAGATCGGTTTCGCCGTAGCCTTCGGCGTGCTGCTCGATACGTTCGTAGTCCGCACCACTCTCGTCCCCGCCATCACAGTGCTTCTCGGCCGCTGGACCTGGTGGCCCAGGAGGGGACCGGATGCGTCAGCGAGATAGACGAGAGCCCACCGCCGCTACCAGGCCTCCCCGGCCGGTTCCCGCTTGACGACGCACTTACCCTGCTTGTACACACGCCACACGGGATTCATGCCGTAACGATAGGGGATCTCATTGTGGCGGCTGTTCTCGAGGATGAGGATGTCCGCCTTCTTCCCGAGTTCCAGGCTACCGACCTCTTCCTCCAACCCGAGGGCAGCGGCCGCCTCAATGGTCACCGCCCGAATGACTTCGGTATCGGTCATGCCGAAATGACAGCACCCCATGGTGGTCATGAGCCAGAGATTCTGCGTGGGGCTGCTACCTGGGTTGAAGTCGGTGCTCAAGGCAACCCTCACCCCTGCATCGAGAAGCT
>ENA-OSEO01001884-OSEO01001884.1-sediment-metagenome-genome-assembly--contig:-NODE-1884-length-33812-cov-6.067467_pt1 | contig 33812 bp, 28 predicted proteins | sample MGYA00237883_ERZ534232 | MGnify/ENA metagenome assembly ERZ534232 | reverse complement strand
TTCCTCCGTGCGTACCTTGCCCGCTATGTTGGTCCCGCAATGGCAAATGTAAAAACCGATTCGTGCTGCCATAGGCCTCCTTTCAAACGCAGTGGACCTCCATAGGTCGGAGCTACAAGGAATTTCCGCTCAAAGGTCGGCGGAATTCGAACTGCGCGGTTAAGAACAGCCCGACCTGGACGCCCCTGGATAATCCCTTTGCACCGATTGGTCTTGCCATAATTTTGTTTCGCATTCGGCCGGATAGAATACCTTTTGCATCGGCCTCAGGTTTGCGGGTTTCATACAACGAACATGCCATGGCTGATCAAGGCGCTGAAGTCCTGAGAGATCTCAGGTTGCGAAGAAGAACTCCCGCTTGAGGACTATAATGGGCCAGTTGCAGCGGGAACAATATGAACCCCGGCGTTCCGGCAGCAGGGTACAGAATACCCCCTTTTGTCCGGATATGGAAAAGATTTCATCGCCCGCGGCTCGACGGAGCTTTACCAGGCGACACCAAGAGCGGGTCGGTACGCCATGTGCCCGGTGCTGGTCTGGTTTTTGTATTTTGCCCGTAGAGATAGGCCGAACATTTTCGACCTTGACCGCAATCTGTTCGAACACGCTTTAATAGCCGAGGGCCGAAAAGAATGCTCCAAACAATCCCTTATGTACGGCAAAGCCTCACATTGCAGCTCATTTTCTGGGTCGGCTTGATACTCCTTGGGAGCATTGCCGGTTGGGCGTATGTGAATATCAAGTATCATGAAAAAAATGCCATTGAACATATGACCGAGGAGGCGGACAGATTGGGCAACACCATCAGGCTGGGCACCCACTATGCCATGATGCTCAATTCGCGGGACGAGATCAACCAGATCATCCGCAACATCGGACGTCAGAAGGAAATTCAAAACATACGAATATTCAACAAACAGGGTCGCATCAAGTTTTCCAGCCTGATGGCTGAAGTAGACAGCGCAAAGGACATCAGGGCGGAGGCCTGCATCATTTGCCACCGGCAAGAACCGCCTGTCGGAACGGTCCCTCTCATGGATCGCACCCGCCTGGTGCGCTCCCCGACGGGTGAGAGACTTCTCGGCATCATCAGCCCCATCTATAACGAGCCAGGCTGCTCTGAACCTTCCTGCCACTATCACCCGGTCGACAAAAAGGTTTTGGGCGCTCTCGACGTGGTGGTTTCTCTGAACAGGTTGGACGCGGAGCTACTCTCACACGAAAAAGGGATCATGGTTCTGGCTTTACTCTCTTTCATCGGGATTGCAGCGATCATAAGCGTTTTTTTCTTCATCTTTGTAAACCGGCCCATAAAAAAGCTTATGGCAGCGACGGTTCTTATTGGCCAGGGCCGAGACGGGCAGGACATCGATCTGAACCGGGATGACGAGATCGGCCAGCTGGCCGGTGCCATCTATCGAATGGGCAAAGAGATCGCTGATAAACAGGTAGAACTGAACCGGCAGAGGAATGAGTATCAGGACCTGTTCGAACAAGTCCCTTGCTACATCACTGTGCAGGACCGGGATTTCCGGATCATCACCTACAATCAGGAAACCTCCAAACACTTCAATCCGCAGCGGGGCGAATACTGCTACAGAGCATACAAAGGCCGTGAGGAAATATGCGAGGTGTGCCCGGTCGCACAGACCCTGGAAGATGGAGCCTGCCACTCCGGTGAAGAGACAGTTATCAACCGTGACGGAACCGAAACACACTGGTTTGTGAGAACCTCTCCGATCAGGCAATCCTCTGATGAAATCGAAGCAGTGATGGAAATCAGTCTGGATATCACTGAAGCCAAACGACTCGAGATGGAAATCCGCAAGTCGGAAAAAAAATATCACAGCATCTTTAACAATATCCCCAATGCGATCTTTGTTGTGGACGTAGAAACAATGAGAGTGCTTGACTGCAACGAGGGGGCCTTGAGGCTATACGGTTTCGACAAAAGCGAAATCATCAGCGAACCCTTTTTGCAGCTGTTTGATCAAAGTGAGCGTGACGGCTACCTGGATCGTCTCAAAGCCGCAACCTTCCTCAACCAGGTGCGACACGTCACTCGAACGGGACAAATCATTTTCACCGACATTCGCATTTCCCCATCTGAATATGCTGAACGAAAGGCCCTGCTCATCGTAGCAAGCGATATCACCAAAAGACTCATGGCGGAACAACAGTTGATTCAAGCAAGCAAGATGGCAACCTTGGGAGAAATGTCGGCGGGTGTCGCCCATGAATTGAACCAACCCCTGTCCGTCATAAAGACGGCGAGCAGCTTCATTATGAAAAAAATCAAAAAAACCGAAGCCATAGACCCGTCGATACTGCAGACCATGGCTCATGAAATCGATTGCCATGTGGATCGAGCGGCTAAGATCATCAACCATTTGAGAGAGTTCGGACGCAAGTCCGAGGTGACTAGAGAACCGATCGAAATAAACACGGCATTGGATAAGGCCCACGATATGTTCAATCAGCAGCTGAAGCTTAGAGAAATAGCGGTAGTGAAGGATTTCGCGGAAGATCTGCCCCTGGTGCTTGCCGATGCAAACCGTTTGGAACAGGTCTTCATAAATCTGCTCATCAATGCCAGGGACGCCATCGAAGACAAGCTTGAAAAAACGGGCCGAATAGGGTGGGAGAAGCAGATTCGACTCAAAACCCGTGCTGAAAACGCAAAAGTCAAGATAGACATAGAAGATTCGGGGATCGGTATTGCAGAAAATGTGAAAGATAAAATCTTCGAGCCATTCTTTACCACGAAAAAGGTCGGGCGGGGTACGGGACTTGGTCTCTCCATCAGCTACGGCATCGTGCAGGATTACGGTGGAATGATTCAAGTGCAAAGCGTGGAGAGTATGGGGACGAAATTCACCATCGAATTTCCCGCTGCAAATGCGATTCACACATAATTGGAGATACCATGAATAAAGGAGCTCCGATGCTTGCCATACCGGTGTTCCGTTCCCGGGTGGCACCAGTGCTCAACTGGTGCTCAAAAATACATATTTTCCGGGATGACGCAAACGAAGTCAAGTGTTGTGAGGAGATCATTCTGCTCAACATGGGTGCTTTCGAGCGCCTCAAGATCATTCACGAGGAAGGCGTGCAGACGCTCATCTGCGGTGCGTTGAGTCCCGATCTGTTAAGCTATGGAGAGAAGATAGGGCTGAACATCATTCCTGGCGTTTCCGGAGAAATCGTTGATGTTCTGCAGGCCTATCATGCACAGAAACTGGACAGTCCGCGTTTCTGGCTGCCCGGCTGCCGAGGGCCGCGGACTTATCGCAAGGGCTGGAGGCGGGATTGCGTTGCCATAGGTGCGAACGAAGAAATGTCTCCATCACATGACTCTGCAGAACCCGCCAGAAAACCGGCAGCTAAAACCGGGGCGGGGAAAGGGCGGTCGGCAGGAAGGAGAGCTGGTGCAGGAGGGTTCTGTATTTGTCCTTATTGTGGAACCATGGTTCGTCACCAGCGAGGCATACCCTGCACTCAGGTCACTTGCCCGCAGTGCGAGCAGCCCCTCGTTAGGCAATGATCATCCGGCCGGTGATGGGAAGGCAGATGCATCCGCCGGTCCGACCACCAGAATAATCGTCGACTCGTGAAGAGTATGAAGGATGCCTCGTGCTTCGTAAAGGTCAAGGCAGCCGCAGGGTGACAAATGAGGCTCCGTGCAAAGATTCGCGTTGCACCTATCGAGTATCCGATCGGAAGCCCAAAAATTGATCGTCCAAGCTGTCACGCTGAGCGTGTCGAACACTCAGGGTGATATTCCTGCCAACCGGTGCCGCAAAAGCTATGCGTTTCCGAATGGGAGCCATCTGGCGGCGGAAGCTCTCCGGTCCGTCACGCACAACTGTCTGTTCAAACAGAAAACTGCCTTTGCCCCTCCCCCAAAAGAAGCCTTACGGCATAGCTCTGGATTTTGGAGACTGACAGGGCAGGCGCCTCTTTCCAGCAATTCTCATTTTGACTGCTGATTCTTTTTCGTGGGGTGGGTGGAGGCGCGTCATTTTTGCGCCGCAACCCACCAAAAGCTTCGGTAGCGGTGGGTTACGCTTTTGCTTCACCCACCCTACGTCAAGTGCGAGCTCCAAAATGAGAATTGCTGGCCTTTTTCGATTATCGAAACCGATGAGGGGCTTTGGCTGGTTGACGACCGATGTCGGGTTTGCTCTAATAGGCGAGTATTTCGGTTGCGGCCGAGTCGGCCGCATGAAAAGCGACTGACAGTTTCGATAGGGGCTCATTTTGAGAAAAGAGGAAGCGGTCAGCCGGCTCGTAAAAGAACCGGATCTGTCCCCGCAAACTGAGATAATTCTAGACAGCATAGCCGACGGGGTTTTCACAGTAGACCTGGAGTGGCGAGTCACCTCATTCAACCGGGCGGCTGAGGAAATTACCGGGGTTCCTGAGGCGGAAGCAATAGGACGCTCCTGTTGCGAGGTCTTTCGTGCCAATGTCTGTGAAACAACCTGTGTTCTCCGGCACACCCTTGAAACCGGAAAGCCTGTTATCAACAAACCCGTAGCCATTCTCACCGCAGAAGGCAAGGAAGTCCCAATCAGCGTAAGCACGGCCTTGCTCAAAGACGAGTCGGGCGAGATCATAGGCGGAGTGGAAACCTTCCGCGACCTTAGCCTGGTAGAGTCACTGCGTAAAGAAATAGATCGACAGTACCGTTTCGGCGATATCATTTCCAAATCGCCTGCCATGCAGAGACTGCTTTCCATTCTTCCCGAGGTGGCGCAAAGCGAAAGCACGGTGCTCATCCAGGGGGAGAGCGGCACAGGCAAAGAGCTCCTCACCCGCGCACTACATAACCTAAGTCCACGCACCCAAGGCCCCTTTGTGGCAATCAACTGCGGGGCTCTTCCGGACACTCTGCTCGAATCGGAATTGTTCGGTCATGTGGCGGGAGCTTTCACAGATGCCAAGCGCAATCGCACGGGTCGATTTGCCATGGCGGAAGGAGGCACTCTGTTTCTGGACGAAATAGGGGATATTTCCCCAGCCCTTCAGGTGCGCCTCTTGCGCGTGATTGAAGAACGATCCTATGAACCCCTCGGATCATCTAAATCCGTTAAGGCGGATGTGAGGATTGTAACCGCAACCAACAAGGATCTGGCACAACTCGTCACTGCTGGCTCTTTCAGGAAGGACCTCTACTATCGCATCAACGTCGTCAAACTGGAACTGCCAAAGCTCGCCGAACGGAAAGAAGACATACCGCTGCTTGCCGAGCACTTTATTGCCCGCCTTAATAAGCTCAAGAACAAAAATATACTGGGGTTGAGCCACGAGGCACTGGCCATCTTCATGCAGCACGACTGGCCCGGCAATATTCGTGAACTGGAAAACGTAATTGAATACGCGTTTATTCTTTGCCGAGGCGGATTGATTCAGCCGGCGTGCCTTCCCGACCCCCTGAAGATTCACGCCTGCAAGCTTCCCGACCTTGACGGACTGACATTGCAGGACATCGAGAAGCGCGCCATATGGGATGCCCTTGAGCGCAACCAGTGGCGGCGTATGGCTACGGCCAGAGAGCTCGGCATTGATAAGAACACCTTGCGGCGCAAAGTCAGGCGCCACAACCTGACCCCGCCGGACAATTCTGAAGAATAGATTATCGGGGAAACTGATTCGGATTCGCCGGATAAGCTACGGGCAATGCATAAAGTTGCCAAATGGAGACCCGTAGATTCGGGCAAAAGTCTCTGACCGGTTCCTCCCCCTTGATGGGCTGACCCCTATGCACAAATGGCAATGTTGCTGAATTAGCGGATCAGTTCTCCCCTTTGATCAAAGAGGGACTTTTTGATTAGCCTCCCCTTAATTCAACAACATTGCCATCCCACCAAACTCCTAGTCGCATCGGTTGGGCAGCAAGGCTGTCGTTTTCCCGGTGGCATAGTAAGCCAAGAGCCCTAGCCATTCTCTCAAACCGGTTTTCAGATCATACAGGTGGCCGGAAAGATCCAGGTCGACCCGAAGGAAATTTCCAGGCCTCGTCCGGTGATCTACCGGGTATGGAATCATCGGCCATCCTGCCTTGCAGAAAATTCCGATCGATCGCGGCATATGGAAGGCGGTGGTAATCAGCACCCACCTTTCCCCGGCTACAGGCTTCAACACTGCCATGCTGAACATGGCATTTTCATAAGTATTTCTGGAATCTTTTTCGAATACGACCCTGCCAAGGTCCAACCCCTGCTGTTCGAACAGCATTTTTGCCACGTCCGCCGCTTTATATTCCTGGTGGACCATACTTCCCGTTCCACCTGTAAAAACCAGTTTTGCATCGGGATATCGCCGCGCCAGCTCCAGAAAGGCTAAATCTCGTTCGGCGCCGTCCATCATCTCCGCCTGATTCCAGACAGCTGAACCAACCGGGTCTTCCGCACCACTCAAAACGATGATTCCATCGACTTTTTCGGGAAGGTCCGGATTTGCAGAAAACCGCGACTCCAAAGGATATAGCAGCCATTCTCCCACAGGTAAGAATGCCACCATCAGAAGAACCACAACCAGGAAACCCATTAACCATTGACTCGCCCTGTATGCACCACGCCAGAGCAGCGCCCAGGTCACCAGCATCAAGATCGGAAGCAGGCTGTCCGGTGCAACCACCAACCATGTCAGCTTGGATGTCCAGAAAAATAGTGAGTCCATCATTCGATCACCCCTTGAAGGAGTAAACAGAGCCGCATCATACAACAGATTTGACGTGAGCGAAATGCTTGTGACACTTCAATGACAACCACTAAAAGGCAGTCCGAGAACTGTCATTTCGGGACGTAAGGGGAGAAATCTTTTTATCTCAAATCATTTGGCTGGGCTGCAAAATTTGATTGACAAAAACGAACGTTCGTCTTATTGTGCTAACATGAAAAAGGGCGCAGAGACCAAGCAAACCATTCTCGAATACGGCCTTCAAATGGCAAGCCAGGTGGGCCTGGAAGCGGTGACCATCGGAGCTCTCGCCAAGGAGACCGGCATGTCGAAAAGCGGGCTCTTCGCCCATTTCCAGTCCAAAGAAAACCTGCAAATCGAGATCCTTGAATACGCCGCCCGGCAATTTGCCGACAAAGTGATTGTCCCCGCCTTGAAAATACCGGCCGGAATGCCCCGTATCAAGGCGCTCGTGGAAAACTGGATCGCCTGGGGAGCAAACATGCAGGGCGGCTGTATTTTCGTTTCCGCAAGCACCGAATTCAGCGATCGCCCCGGCAGAGTGAGGGAGGTCCTGTTGAGGCAGCAGGAAGAGTGGGTTAATGCCTTGAAGCGGATCGCCCGGTCCGCCATCCATGCTGGCCATTTCCGCAAAGAGATCGACTGCGAGCAGTTTGCCTTCGATCTGTATTCTCTGCTGCTGGGCTTTCATTATTACCATAAACTGCTGCAGGATACGGGCACCAAGAAGCGTCAGGAAACCGCCCTGGAGCAGCTTCTGGATAAATATCGGTAAGGACTCGTAGCAAGGCGAGAGAAACCGGGCTCATGCGAAGTCGGCAGGGCTTAGGTTACTTATCGGCACGAACGTTCGTACCTATACACTGGAGAGCATCATGAAGAACCGGAAGAACATCATTTTGGATGCGTATCTCGAGGCCGACGCAGAAAAGCGCCTCCATCTTTTTCTGCAGTGCCCGTCCCTCAGAAGCGAATTCATGGCGATCGATCTCGGCGAAAAACTGCCGGCGTCCAAGTCGATGAAAAATTTGGAGGACGTTGCCGAAAGATCCTTCTACTCCAGGTGGCGGACGGCGGTGGGAGGTTGTTGTCTGAAATTCCGCGGCTAGTGCTCGGCAAATTGGCCCCATCCTCGGCTCGGCTCATTTTCCCCGCGAGCAGCGGCAATGCTATTGGTTTGGATGCACAGTATCGGGCGACTTGATTTTTCAACTCATTTCAACGCCCCTAGGGAGTGCGCTTAGACTGATTGTATCCTGGCGGCATTCTTGCCCAAAGCTGCGGCTTTTCTAACTGCTACTTTCTCCAGAATTCGGGAACAAACAGCACGATAACGGTGTATATTTCGAGGCGGCCGAGCAGCATACAAAGAGCGAGCAGCCATTTGGCCATCATGGGGAGGTGAGCGTAGTTGTCGGTTGGGCCGACGGTTCCAATACCCGGACCGATGTTTCCGATGCAGGCGGCCACAGCGGAGAAGGAAGTGACCACATCCACATTCATGGCAGCCAAAAGAAACGAGGAAAGGATAAAAAGCCCCAGGTAAATGATGAAAAAACCCCAGACACTTTTGATCACATCGTCCGGGACCGGCCTTCTGCCCAGTTTGACCGGGGCGACGGCACGCGGATGGATTAACCGCAACAGTTCTCGATAAGCATGCTTTATGAGGAGCATGATGCGCATGCACTTCATGCCGCCTCCCGTCGATCCCGCCGACGCTCCCAAAAACATACAGAAAAGCAGGATACATTGGGGAAGAGCGGGCCACCGCTCAAAGTCGGCGGTCGCGTAGCCGGTAGTCGTCACAATGGAAACGACCTGAAAAACAGCATAACGGAAAGAACCGCCAAGACTGCCATAGACGCTGTTGAACACACTCATGGTGGAGATGAGCACAAAGACGAGAACCGCCCCGATAAAAAACCGACATTCCGGATCTTTCATCATGTGCGAGGGCCTACCGCGGAGTGCGAGGTAATGAAGGGAAAAATTGACACCGGCAATCAGCATAAAAACCGTGATCACCGTATCGATGTAAACACTGTTGTAATGACCGATTGAGGCATTTTTGGTGGAAAATCCGCCGGTTGCCATGGTCCCAAAAGTATGGCACAGACTGTCGAATAGATCCATGTCGCCGAACATGAGCAGGACTGTCTCGATGACCGAGAACAATACATAGACCTTCCACAAAACCATGGCCGTATCGCGAATGCGGGGTCTGAGCTTGTCCGGGATTGGACCCGGAACTTCGGCTTTGTAGAGCTGCATGCCACCGACACCCAGAAAAGGCAAAATGGCCAGCGACAGGACGATAATGCCCATGCCCCCCAACCAATGGGTGAGGCTGCGCCACATGAGGATTCCACGGGGAACAACTTCGATGTCGGTGAGAATCGATGCCCCGGTGGTGCTGAATCCCGAGACCGATTCAAAAAACGAGTCGGCAAAGGATTCACAAGTTCCTGCGAAGAGAAACGGCAGCGCACCCACCAATCCGGCTCCGATCCACCCCAAAGTCACAATAGCCATTCCTTCGCGGTGGGACATGACAGATATCCGGTGACCACGAAACAGGGCGAACAAACAAGCACCTGTCGCTATCGTCAACAGCATGGCTTTGATGAGCGCCGGCTCGCTGCCATCATGATAGCAGACTGCGAAAATCAACGGCACGATCATGGTGAGACCAATGCAACAGATGAGCGCACCGACGGTCCGCACCACGTAGCGCCAGCGCATTAAAAATACTCCAGCTTGACCATCAGTTCCTCTTCGACACGCGCAATATTTTTTCGAGTGGAGAGAATGATGACGCGATCTCCGGGATGCACTATGCTCTCTCCGTCCGGTATAATGCTTTTTTGCTCTCTGAGGATTGCCAATACGATGGCGCCGCGGGGGAAGTGAAGATCTTTCAAGGGCCTTTCGACAATGCCCGAGGTCTCCAGAGCCACCGCTTCCAGCACCTCAGCTTCTTCTCCTTTGAGCGAGACGGTAGACAACACCTTCCCTTTGCGCACATGCAGCACAATGGAATTTATCGCGGAAAGCCTCGGACTGACGATCTGGCCCAGACCGATGGCTGCGATAATGGGTATATAATGGAACTTGTTGATCCTGGTCATGGTCCTTTTCGCTCCGAGACCCCTTGCCAGAAGGGAGGAAAGCACATTGGCTTCTTCGTTTCCGGTGAGGGATATGGCCACATCAATTTCTCTGATGTTTTCTTCCTCCAGTAACTCCTGATCCGTCCCGTCCCCGTGAAGAACGACGGTATGGCTGAGTCGTTCTGCGAGATATTCACAGCGTTCTCTGTCTTTTTCTATGAGGCGGATATGGTATTGTTTCGTTTCCAGCTCGAGAGCCAGCCGCAAGCCGATGTTGCCGCCCCCGACGATCAATATGCGCCGGATTGGCTCGGCTCGGATGCCGAAGATCTTCAAGACCTTGTTCAGCTCTTCGGCTCCGCACACAAAATAGACCAAATCTCCCGCCTTTATGCGATCTTTGCCTATCGGAACAGTCAGTCGCTCGTTGCGGAAAATCGCCGCGATGATGAATCTGAGCTCGCCGGTCTTTTGCCGCAGGTCCTGCAAACGTTCACCAACGACAGGACTGTTTGCCTCAATCCGCAGTCCGATCAGTTTGATTTTACCCTCGGCAAAATCGCTGACGTGCTCTGCATCAGGAACGGCCAGCGATTTCTCGATGGTTTTCACAACTTCGACTTCCGGATTGATGACGGTGTGTATATTGAGGCTTTTTTGAACCATCCCCGGCCAATGCTTAGTGTAATCCTCATCTCTGATGCGGGCAAATTTAACGATACCGGGCTCAATGGCATTGGCAAACAGACAGGCAACCAGATTGGTTTCATCGCTGTCCGTAACCGCCAGAAAAGTATCGGCTCCGCGAATTCCCGATTCTTCCAGAACGCTCGGGCTGCTTCCGGAACCTTGTATGATCTGAACGTCAAGAAGATCGGCAAACCGCTTTAGTGCCTCGGTTCGTTTATCGATAACAACGACTTCTTTATTTTCAAAAGCCAGTCGCTTAGCAATGTGGAAGCCGACTTCGCCCGCTCCGACAATTATGATTCGCAAAATCAACCGTCCTTTCCTAGACAAACATCAAGAAGCCATTCACGATTCATTTACCGGAAGCATATTATCGTATCCTGGAAAACAGCAACAGAGCCTTTTAAGAAATTGTTGATTTGCTACTACTGAGATAGATCCCGCCGCCAATTCGGCTAAGAAGAGGCTTGGAAAAATCTCGGCCTTTAGTTGACAGTCGGGCCAAGTTCGAATTAAAATTAGTAGTTTTTAGTATATACAATTAGTTTAAGGAGGACTCCTGTGAGCTACACTGTTGCACTGGGTGGAAAAGGTGGCACCGGCAAGACCACCATTGCGGGGCTTTTGATCCGATACATGATCGATAATGGAATGAGGCCCGTCTTAGCGATCGATGCAGATTCAAACTCGAATCTCAATGACGTGCTGGGCGTGGAGTTGGAAGAAACATTATCCAATGCCCGTGAAATGATGAAAACAGACGTTCCTGCGGGAATGACCAAAGACATCTACATGGAAATGAAGGTTGAAGAATCCCTGGTGGAAGGCGATGGCTACGACCTGGTTGCCATGGGCCAACCGGAGGGGCCCGGCTGCTATTGCGCGGCTAATAATTTACTCAGCAGCCTCATTGATCGCCTGATGAAGAACTACGAATACCTGGTGGTGGATAATGAAGCGGGCATGGAGCATTTCAGCCGTCTCACCCAGAAGGATGTAGACCTGCTGCTCCTGGTTTCAGATCCCAGCCGCCGCGGCCTCACCGCTGCATGCCGAATCGCTCATCTGGTTCGAAGTCTGCCGATTCGGGTGGATCAAACTTACCTCGTCGTCAATCAATTGGAGACCAAACCGGCTTCATGGCCCCAAGACGTCCTTGAAACCTTTGGCGAGGACCATATCAAGCTTCTGCCTGCCGACCCTCTCCTTGCTCAGTTTGATTTTGAAGGCAAACCCACCGTCACGCTACCGGATGACACTCCCATCGTCAAATCAGCCAAAGAGCTTTTCAAGGACCTGGTCAAACCCAATCTACATTAGCCCCGAAAGATTAGGAGGAGATGCCTATGTTCCCAATTCGCAGAGCACTGTTGAGCGTCACGGACAAGTCGGGCCTGGCGGAGTTCGCTAAAGGCCTGAAGGCCCACGGAGTACATCTACTCTCGACCGGGGGCACAGCCCGCTTGCTGCGTGAAAATGGCCTGGACATTATGGAAGTATCCGATTACACCGGATTCCCGGAAATGCTGGACGGTCGGGTTAAAACCTTACACCCGAAAATTCACGGCGGTATTTTAGGCATCCGCGACAATGAAGTACACGTCGAGACCCTGGCAGCTCACGGCATAGAACCGATCGATATGGTTGTGGTTAACTTGTATGCCTTCGCCAATACTGTGGCGCGCCCCGATTGCACTCTCGACGAAGCCATCGAGAATATCGACATCGGAGGTCCCACCATTATCCGGGCGGCGGCCAAGAACAGCCGGTATGTGGCAGCTCTCACAGACCCCGAAGATTACCCCGCTGTTCTTGATGAAATGAAACGCCTCAACGGCCATGTTTCCCGGCAGAAGAGCCTCGAGCTCGCGTGCAAAGCATTTTGCCTCACGCACACCTACGACCGGTACATTTGTGAGTATTTGCAAAATGTGACCCGTTCCGGCTCTTATGATTAGGAGAAGTGTTATTCATGAAAGTGCTCGTAGTTGGCAGCGGAGGAAGAGATCATGCAATCGCCTGGAAATTTGCCCAAAGCGATCGGGTGAAACAAGTCTTCGTGGCCCATGGAAATGCCGGCATCGCCCAAACAGCCGTCTGCGTTGATGCAAAAGAAATTGAAGAGATTGCTGACTTTGCCGAAAAGGAAAAAATCGATCTCACCTTTGTCGGTCCCGAGAAACCTCTGTCCGCCGGGATAGTCGATCTTTTCAAAAGCCGCGGCCTGCCAATCGTTGGTCCGGACCAGAGGACCAGCCGCCTTGAAGCCAGCAAGTGCGACACGAAGCTCATGCTGCGTGATTTGGACATTCCCGTACCGGAGTTCGAAGTATTTTCAGACCCCCAAAAGGCACGGAGCCACGTGCGCACGATCGGCTGTCCGGTGGTGGTAAAAGCCGACGGGTTGGCCGCCGGTAAAGGCTCGCTGGTATGTGACGACATTAAAGAAGCCGAAGAAGCGATCCATGACATCATGGAGAAAAAAATATTCGGCGGCTCCGGTGACCGGGTCGATATCGAAAAAAGGCTATACGGCCGGGAGCTTTCCTTCTTTTGTTTTACCGACGGCTACTCGGTGGTGCCCATGGTGGCCGCTCAGGACTACAAACGTGCGAGGGACAACGACGAAGGCAAAAACACCGGAGGCATGGGCTCCTACTCGCCCCATCCGTGGCTGGACGCAAGGCTGGTAAAGACGATTATGAGCAAAGTCGCCGAACCGCTCATCGCGGGAGTGAGGGAAAAGTACGACATACTCTATCAGGGTGTACTGTACCTGGGACTGATGCTTATGGAAGAGGGAACGGAGATCACCCCGTATGTTCTGGAAATCAACATCCGCCTGGGTGACCCGGAGGCCCAGGTGATCCTGCCTCGCCTGCAGACCGATCTGGTAGATATTTGCGAAGCTATTTTGCAGGGACGACTGGGCGAAATGGAGCCCGAGTGGGATTCGCGCCATCAGCTCTGCTTGATTGCCACAAGCGGTCGCACCAAAGGGAAAAAAGGCTGGTACAAAGGCTATCCGGATCGATACAAAATTGGTCTGCCGATTGAGGGCTTGGACCAGGTCGACGACAATTGCCTCATTTTTCATTCGGGCACAGGCTTCAATGACGACGGCCAGTTGATCACCACGGGCGGCCGGGTGCTGTGCATCGTGAGCAACGGCGGCAGCCTGGAGGAGGCAAGAGCAATAGCCTATAGAGAAATGCAAAAGGTATCCTTTGAGGGTATATATTACCGAAGCGATATCGGGATTTCATAGGGGGCCTGAAAAGTCGTTGGAGAATCAGATGGCTCAGAAGAACAATCCTTTAGTAGGCATCGTGATGGGAAGCGACTCCGACCTCCCCGTCATGGAAGAAGCTTTTCAGATGCTCGAATTTTTCGGCGTCGGATACGAGGCGCACATTCTTTCCGCTCACCGTTCCCCCCGAAAAACCGTGGCATATGCCAGGGAAGCGGCCAAGCGGGGCCTACGTGTATTGATCGCAGGGGCCGGCTGGGCGGCGCATCTGGCCGGAGCTCTGGCAGCCGAGACGATCCTGCCGGTGATTGGGGTTCCTGTGGCATCATCGCCTCTGCAAGGGGTAGATGCTCTCTATTCCACTGTACAGATGCCTCCGGGAGTGCCGGTTGCAACCATGGCCATCGGCAAGGGGGGGGCCCGCAATGCTGCTCTGTTTGCAATACAGATCCTGGCGCTGCAGGATTCTGCCCTAGCCGATGAGTTTAGCCGGCACAAAGAAAAGATGGCCGAGCAAATTGCGGCAAAAGACTTGAAGCTTCAAGACCAGATTGCCAATCGCAAATGAGAGCGAGATATTAAGCCGGGCCGCTTACGCGATCGAAGAGGCATGGGCATTTTTCCTGCACGCAGCGAGTAAAACAAGTTTGAGTGTTAAACCGCTTATCTGGACGGTGGATGCGGAAATTCCATCAACATCGATTATCAGTGAGGCCGCTTCATTGATCCTGAACGGCGGCTTGCTGGTCTACCCTACGGAAACCTTTTATGCATTGGGAGGACAACCGACTGTAACAAGGGTCATAAGACGCATTTTTGCAGTCAAAGGAAGAGATGCCGGCAAACCGCTCCCTTTGATTGCCGCCACTGCCGCCGATGTTCGGAAAGCGGTCGACAGCTGGCCAGAGACAGCGGAAAGACTGGCCAGAGCCTTTTGGCCCGGACCACTCACCTTGATTCTGGCTGCATCATCAAAGCTGCCCTCTGAGCTGCATCTCCAGACAGGAAAGATCGCCATCCGTATTTCACCTCATCCGGTGGCCGCAGCTTTGGCAGAGGCAACAGGAGGTCTTTTGATTTCAACCAGCGCAAATGTTTCCGGGCAGTCGGCCATCGATCATCCGGACAACATCGCACCTGCGCTGCTGGCGCACCTTGACGGACTAATCCACGCCGGCAAGGTATCCGGCCATATGCCATCGACCATCGTTGACCTATCAGTTGCTCCACCGCGACTGGTTCGCCCTGGTTGCGTCCCTTGGCACGCTATCGCATTGATCTTGAAGCGCGCACCAAGCTAGAAGCGGGGTGTAGACCTGGAGCGTGTCCGAGAACAGTCCTGTATCGCTTTCCGTCATTCCCGCATGCTTATAGCGGAAATCCGCTCCATAAGCGCCTCTCTGGATTCATGCCTGCGCGGGAACAACAATCGCCGGACATTTTCGGGCAGTCTCCTGCGCCGCCGAATGCAAATGACCGCCTGGACGGAGTCATTAGCTGCACCCCATTTATGGCAACTCCGATGAGAACGCAGGCGGCGTTGCTCCAATGCACCTTGCACGGCGGAAATGGTGAGAGCATGAGAGCAACGACCCGACTCTTGGCTTGCAAGCGGGCCACAACCGCATCGATAAATGAGCTCCGGCCTTGCTTTTAACCCTTGCGAATTGCTACCTTTCTTGTGACCGGATGTTCATACCGGTTTGTTTACAAACAGGTTGAGGGTTTCCATTAACCGGAATAGAATGGATCGGCAAAGAGCAGTTTGCCGACTCAAATATGAACCTTCTTTCAAGCGAGCGTTTGTGCATTACATCATTTTCACTTTGATCATCAGCCTGGTTATCCTGGTAGCTTGTTTGCTGCCGGCTGCCCGTCGCTGGCGTGTGCTGGCAACCCGAGAAGCAAGAGTCCTTTTGACCGGTGGAGGAACGGGAGGGCATGTCAATCCCGCTCTGGCTATTGCGGAGGGAATTAAGAGAAAAGAGCCCGAAACTCGCTTCCTTTACGTCGGTGTGCGAGGAAAAGCCGAAGCGGTGATTGTGCGCCGCGCAGGCTATCCTCTTCAATTCGTCTCTTCCGAAGGTTTCCCGGGGCTAAAACCGTCTCCGGCGTCTTTTCGATTCTTCTGTCGTCTATCCATCGGCATCGCTCAGTCCGTCTTCATCCTGTTTCGCTTTGCTCCCCGCTGGATTATAGCTACGGGGGGCTACGTCAGCGCCCCTATCGTTCTGGCCACTTTTCTGTTGCGTGCGTTGCGACTTTCTCCGACCAAGGTGTTCCTGCACGAGCAAAACAGCATACCGGGCCAACTGAATTCATGGCTAGGGCGCTGGGCAGACCGGGTGTTGCTCACCTTTCCCCAGACCCTGGCATTCTTCCCTAAGAACGGTGTGGTTGTTGGCTACCCGATTCGCTACTCGATCGTTTTAAAGCCGCGGGAAGAGGTGCTGTCACTGCTTCCATTCAGGGTCCCGGAGGGCCGTCGGACAGTTTTTGTATTCGGAGGCTCGCAAGGAGCACGCACTATCAATCGGGCCATTGTGGATGCATTACGCTACCTTCTGCCCTATCGCGAGCAGTTGTTCATCATTCATGGGATGGGACTCAACAAATCCGACGAATATGATGCCGAAGCCGATACGGAAGCGCGCCTGCAAGCCCGATTTAATGAAGAGGAAAGAAATTTGCTGGGCGACTTTTACTATCGACAGGACTATTTCCATAACATCGCAGATGTTTATTCGGTGAGTGATCTCATTGTGTGCCGAAGCGGCGCGGGGAGTCTGAATGAAATTTCCGGTTTGGGAAAACCGTCTTTACTCATTCCCAAAGCAAACCTCCCCGGCGACCATCAGGTCATGAACGCCAGGGCTATGAAGCACGCCGGGGCAACCGAGATCCTGTTCGAAGATACGGTTGTGGAAGGGCACGAAGTTCTTGAGAAAGTCGAAGGCGACGTGTTGGCGGAGCGGATATTGCGTCTGCTCAACGATTCGAATAAGTTGCAGGAGATGGCGCTCAAGAGCCGGCAATTTTTGCGACGCCATTCCAATGAACGCATTCTGAGCGAGCTCTATGGCGACCACAGCTACAACAACGGGACCGGGTTTCATTCCGTTCCATTCAGTCCCCTGGTTAACAATTATCGTCTTCTGAGCATACTCAGCGCCGCTTACAACAAAGAGCCCGACCATTTCAATCCGGTACAGATTGTCGGAGACGAAGACGACCTGATCTACTACCGCCATCGGGCGGCCGGCTTGCTGAGCCATGAAGCATGGCAAGATCGTAATTTGGGGGTAAAACTGATCGGACTAACCCGATACAATGACAAAATACCCACGCTTTTGCACATGCTGGTGGACCGGACTCCGGCTTCAACGATCAAACGGTTGTTCGGGGGAGATTTCAAGCAAGTCGGCTTTATTCGGAGAAACATTGTGCACGCTCTGCAGGTCATGAATCATTTCAATGCCGATATGGAGCAACATCTGCTGATAGCCATCCAGGATCCATACTTTGAAGTTCGTTCTCAAGTTTGTCGGACGGCCGCCCATTTTGGCCCATTCCTGGCCGGCAAAGAGGAATGGTTCCAGGCTTTATTGAGGTGTTTGAGCGATAAATCCTTCGAGGTCGTACTAGAAGCGGCCAAGGCCTTGGGAGAAGTCGGTGTGAATGGACGCGCGCTGGAAGTGCTGATGGCGCTTAAGGAGAATTTACTCTGGCAAGTTCGTGATGCGGCACTGAAGGGAATAAACCGACTTATGGAAAGGCGAGTCATTGCCCCTTCACCGGAGATTCTGGCGCAAGTCGCCACCTTTGTGCTCACCGCGACGGATTTCAGTCCACACTTTTCCATCAAAGAGACTTACAAGAATATAGAAAATTGCTGCCGCGAAAGAACACCCGGCGAGAATCAGCCGGAACAGCCGGTAATTCTTCCCGATGCCGCAGCAAGGAAATGATGACATGATTTACGCCCTCTGCAATTCATTGATTGAGATTTCAGACGTTTTCTCTTTTTGCCGTCTGGTTAACTACATTACCTTCCGCTCTATCATGGCGGCATTGACTTCTGTGATCTTTATATTTCTGTTCAGCCGTCCTTTTATCCTCTACATGCATCGACGTTGTTTCTGGGATCAGGTGCGAGAAACGGGCATCCGATCCGCAGTCGATAAGAGCGGCACACCAACCATGGGAGGGCTTCTTATCATAGGAGCTGTTGTCAGTTCCATGGTCCTTTGGGGCAACTGGCACAATCCCTTACTGCTTTGCTCACTGGCCGGTATGATCTGGTTCGGCTTAATCGGTTTGTGGGACGATTATTCAAAGGTGAGAAGTCGAAGCGGCGACAGAGGAATGTCAGAGCGTGTCAAGCTCATCTTGCAGGGCCTTTTCGGGATCGGTTTTGCATGGGTATTTGTGGGTCCGTTCGCTCCTCTCGATTCGCTGGCGACTGAGTTATACGTGCCTTTCTACAAGCATCCGCTGATCGATCTCGGACCATTCCTGTACAGTATGTTCATCTTCTTCTTTATTATCTTTGTCTCCAATGCGGTCAATATCACCGACGGGCTGGATGGGCTTGCCATCACACCCTCGCTTTTTGTCGTATCCGTTCTTGCTGTTTTTGCCTATGTCGAAGGCAACAAAATTTATTCCGGCTATCTCTATTACCCATATTTACGAGGCGCCGGCGAGCTGACTATTTTCGCTGCCGCCTTCGCCGGAGCAGGCTTGGGATTTCTCTGGTACAATGCTTATCCGGCTCAGATCTTCATGGGCGACACCGGTTCGCTTGCCATCGGAGGAACCATGGCAGTCCTTTCCGTGCTGCTCAAGCAGGAGATGCTGTTCCCTCTACTGGGTGGACTCTTCATTGCCGAAGCAATCACCAGTCAGATACAGGACAAAATCGGCGTTCAGTGGATTGGACGGCGCATCTTTTACCGCGCTCCGCTGCATCACAACTTGCAGCACATCGGGATCGCCGAAACAAAGGTTGTGATCCGTCTGTGGATTGTGGCCGGCATTTTGGCCCTGATATCCCTGGCAACTTTGAAATTGCGCTGACATCGCACCCATTCACCGCAGTGGCGCAGAGGCCGCAGCTAAAAGGTCATTTTCGCCAGGAAGGACATGAAGGGTTTTAATTGTAGATTCTTTACCACTTCGCGACCTTCGTGTGCTTCGTGGTTAGTTAATTCTACTTTGCCACATCAGCCCGCATGGTCATTCCCGCAATCTTCAAGCGGGAATCCAGGGATGGCGCTGGGCTGGATTCCCGCCGAAAGCACGCGGGAATGACTCTATGGGGCCCGTTCCGTATCGACTGATCACTTGCACTCGGATGATTTTCGTTGATTTGACGAAGTAGAATTAACTCTAAATTTCCATAAATCGCACCTTAGCAGCGCAGAGGGAAGAAAAATGGTCATCCTAATCTTGGGAGCCGGAGCCCTGGGCAGTCTCATCGGGGCAAGGCTGTCGCAAACAGATGCCCGGGTGCTGCTGTTGACAACCGACCGACAGCATATCCAGGCAGTCCTCGATCGAGGTCTGATAGTCGAGGAATTGAATGGCGATCAGAGTCGATTTTTTATCCCCGGCTACTTCGATCATCGGGACATTACCGAAACGGCCGACCTGGTCATAGTGACCGTCAAGAGCTACGACACAGCGACGGCGGTAGGCAGCATAGCGAACTGCTGCCATGACTCCACCCTGTTTTTGACTCTGCAAAACGGAATCGGAAACTGGGAGCGCATATCCCAACTGAAGGGCACGGAATCCGTTTTGGCCGGATCCACTGCGCAGGGCGCCACGATGGTGGGGCCAGGTAGAATTCGGCATGGAGGCAACGGTCAAACGTTCATTGGGGAATTCAACGAACCTCCCTCGGAGCGCGTCCGGCAACTGATCGATCTGTTCGGGCGGGCGCAGCTGGAAACCCGTGCCAGCGATCAAATGCAGAAGCTGATTTGGGAAAAACTGCTGATCAATGTCGGCATCAACGCGATCACGGCGCTTACCGGTATTCATAATGGCTCGATAGCCGAACGCAGCTCCGCCCGAGAGCTCTCGCAGGCCGCTGTGCAGGAGGCGCTCGAGGTGGCCCGAAAGAAAGGATTTGCCATCGCCGACGAGATCGTTGAGCGGGTTGTCGCTGTCGCCAAGGCAACGGCCAGGAATCGCTCTTCCATGGGGCAGGATGTGGATCGCAGGAAACGAACCGAAATCGATGCCATCAACGGCGCCATAGTCGAATTCGGCCAGGAGACGGGCATTGCAACTCCCGTCAACTATACGCTCACCCAGCTTGTCCGGACCGTTGAAGCCGGATACCTGATGGAAAAGGAGCCAAAGCATGAATAGACGCATCACCGTACCGGACATTATGGCTGCCAAAGGCAGGCGCAAACTGACCATGCTGACCGCTTACGATTTCCCGACCGCGCGCTGGGTCGATCAGAGCGGTGTGGATATGATCCTGGTGGGAGATTCGCTGGCGATGGTAGTGCTGGGCCAGGAAGACACCCTTTCGGTCGGCATGGAAGAAATGATCCACCACACGAAAGCGGTGAGTCGTGCGGCCGAAAGGTCCCTGGTGATCGGCGACATGCCCTTTTTATCCTACCAGGCCAGTATCGAGCAGGCAGTGCTCAATGCCGGTCGTTTTTTGAAAGAGGGGAGAGCCCAGGCCATCAAGCTGGAAGGAGGCGCACGAGTTCTTGCTCAGGTCAAAGCCATTGTGGCGGCGGGGATTCCCGTGCAGGGGCACCTTGGCCTGACCCCGCAGAGTGCGGCTCAATTTGGCGGCTTCAAGGTGCAGGGAAAAACTGCCGAGGCGGCGAAAGTTTTGATTGAAGATGCTCAGGCCCTGGCAGAGGCCGGTTGTTTCAGTATTGTGCTGGAAGCCATTCCGGCTGGCATCGCAGCACGCATCACGGAAGCGATAGCGATTCCCACCATAGGAATCGGAGCGGGCCGCGACTGCGACGGCCAGGTGCTGGTGATCCATGACGTACTGGGCCTTTTTGACCGCTTCATACCCAAATTCGTCAAGCAGTATGCCCGGCTGGGCGACAACATTCAAGAAGCTCTGTCGCGCTATCGCGAAGAGGTGGAGAAAGGCCTTTTTCCGGGTCCCGAACACACTTTCTCTATGGATGAGAAGGAAGCCAAAAAAGTTGCCGGCGGGAAGGATGCCTAGTAGCCTGGGCGGGAATGCCTTTTTTCGACGTTTTTGCCATCGTAAGTAGTTGAGCTTACGTTGTTCGAGCGACCAAGAATCGATTTCTCGGACAAGCTGCTAGTGCCGTTTCTCATAAGTTCTGTTGCCTGTTTTGGCAATTTAAGTGTCTGAGCGAAGCAGGATGGTATTTACCTGGTCTTCGCCAGAGGTGTATTGTTAATCGTAGCTCAGCACTTTAGTGCTGTATCAGCTAGCAGGGCTAAAGCCCTGCGCTACTGCATTATGGAGATAGTTGCCAAACAATTTTGAGATGGTTGCTTAGTACTGCGCCTCGCAATAGAGTGTCCATAATGCCGCAAACCTTGCAGATTGGGTGGCACTGTACCAGGTTCGACGTTATCCTCGGTTTTGTGACCTTGAGTTTCATTGACAGAGGCTCTTCAGTATTCTAAATTGCAAGTAATGGCAGATGGTTAGAAAAAATGAATGATCCGGTGCAAAGGAGCACCTGGACGGAAGGATGTGCCGGCTACTGATGATCGCAGAAGCTCATTTAGAGAAGATACAAGCGCTCTGCAAGTCCAGGGGGATGATCGTAGCCGCCTATGTGTTCGGATCGAGTGCTACGGGCAAGGATCGGCGCGGGAGTGACGTTGATGTCGCCATCATGATTCGCGGCTTGATGGACGGCTTTGCATGGGTGGAATTGGAAACAGCTCTCTCCAACCTGCTGGGAAAAGACGTGGATCTTGTTATCTTCGACCGGGCTTCCCCGCTCCTTCAGCACCAGATACTCAAGTATGGCCGCCTTATTTATGAAGCTGATCCAAAAGAGCGCGTCAGGCAGGAAGTAGTGTCACGAAGGCGGTACCTGGACTCTCTGTTCCTTTATCGGATCATAGCAAAGGACAGAGCCCATGGTGGATAAGGAACTGGTTTCGAGAAAGCTCTCACAGCTTCGAGCCTATGTCGAGGAATTAGAGCGGGCGGAGGACATCAGTTGGGAAAAATATCAATCCGACGTGCGAGTCCGAGCGTTTGTGGAACGATTCATACACCTCGCCATAGAGGAGGCGATCGATGTGGCCAACCATTTCGTTTCGTTCTACCAGTGGCGTGAGCCGACGAGCTTTCGCGATCTTTTCTCGATCCTTCAAGAACATGGCATTGTACCGCAAGTCCATCTGCAAACGTTCCAGAACATGGCTTCTTTTCGGAATATGCTCGTGCATCGGTATGAAAGCATTGACGACGAACTGGTCTTCGGCATTTTCAAGAAGCGTCTTGGCGACTTCCATCTTTTCATTGCATTGGTGAGCGACTGGGTCGATAAGCAACAATAATCAATATCCCGGGACATTTCAGGTGGATCGAGCACAGCCGAAGCTTTGGGCAATGACGCCTTGCGCTTGTCGTCGACATGGGCTGCGCTGGCTTCCGCCGCCGCCTGGCTCCTGCCGATCGGCGGCCGCGCGCCTTGGGCGGGCGATTGTCCGATTGTCTTCGAGCCTGCGGAAAGCAGGAAAAGGGATCGCTTCGAAATCGTCGAGACCAGACTGCCGTCCTTGAAAGTCGAATTTCTGCAGGACCGATAATTCGATGAATTAAGAACACCTTATGGAAGTAAATCTCGGGGATATTAGCAGTGCGTGCACGTGGAAGCGCACGCGAATACCGGCGGGAAGAGCCGAAAAAGCATTTTCAAGCGAAGAGTTCGCCACAGGTTTAGCTTTCAGCCTTAATCTTTCTTAGATACTGGCCGAGAGCCATAAGGGGAAAGCAGTTGCGGTAGTTGTGATAGCGGATGTAAAAATGGTTCGGGAAACCGGTGCCCGTGAAATAGAGCTCGTCCCAGGTTCCGTCCGGCTTCTGGTGTCTAAGTAAATATTGAATTCCTCGCTGCACTTGCGGACCGGCATGCTCGCCGCCTGCCAACAGCCCCATGATTGCCCAGGCCGTTTGCGACGGAGTGCTCGGTCCCTGCCCTCGAAGTTGTGGCTTGGCATAAGTTTCACAGGTTTCACCCCAGCCGCCGTCGGGATTCTGATGATCTTTCAGCCACTTCAGAGCCGCCTGGATGTAAGGTGCCTGGGGGTCTTCGCCAATGGATATGAGCCCCCGCAGGACACTCCAGGTGCCGTACACATAGTTTACTCCCCAACGCCCCCACCAGCAGCCATCTTTTTCCTGCAATTCGCGCAGAAAATGAATGGCCAGTTGCACTTGTCGGTGAGAGCGATCGTAGCCGAAGTGCCCCATCGCTTCCAGCATCCGCCCGGTTACGTCGGCTGTGGGGTAATCCACCATCGCTTCCTGGTCGGCAAACGGGATTCGGTTCAAGATCATCATGACATTATCACGGTCAAATGCAGCCCAACCCCCGCATGTGCTCTGCATGCTCAGGCACCACTGCATGCCGGAATCTTTGGCGCACTCCAGCCCATCACAGCGGCAGTCGCTCAATCGATACAACGCGTACAGAATGACTGCCGAATCGTCCACATCCGGATAATGGGTATTGACAAACTCGAATGCCCAACCGCCGGGCGGACAGCAGTTTTTGACCTGCCAGTCCCCACCAGTTTTGATCTGATTCTTCACCAGCCACCGCCCGACTATATTCAGGCTGGGGTGGTCTGCCGGCATTCCCGCGTCCAGCATAGCCAGTGCGGTGAGCGCCGTATCCCATACGGGCGACACACAAGACTGCATTCTCAGGCCCAGTTCGTCTTCCAGGCAGAAGTTTTCAAGTGCCTTTAAACCTTTGACCATGGCGGGATGGTCGAGCGGGTAACCCAGGTAGTGGAAGGCGAGCACCGAATACACCATAGGCGGCTGGATGCCGCCCCAGTCGCCGCTCTCTTCCTGACGCTCCAATGTCCAGGCTTCCGCAACCCGAATAGCTCGCTCACGCAAGGAACGAACAGGGTGCTTTTCGAACCATTTCACCAGGCGGTCAATCAGAGAAAAGATTTTATGCGTGTAGGTTATTTTTGTGGTAGGGGGAAAGATGGATGCCTTGCCGCCTGCGAATAGCTCAGGAACCGCTTTGTCGGAAGATAGATCAAATGCCGGCCGGAGTGCCATAACAATGGAAACGGGGACTACCGTCCCCCTCGCCCACATGCTGAATTCATATATACTGAAGTAGAAATGCTCCGGCAGGAGCACCACTTCTACCGGCATGGTCGGAATTTTGTCCCAGTCATACTGCCCGAAAAGCGCCAGCCAGATTTTGGTGAACACTCGCGAAGACTCAACACCGCCTTCCCGCAAAATAAAATCTTTGGCTTTGCGAAGAGGCTCGCTATCGGGATCTTCGCCTGACAGTTTGAGGGCAAAATAGGCCTCGACGGTGATGCTCAAATTGCCTTCATCACCGTAATAAAGCGCCCATGCGCCGTTTTCCAGCTGTTCGTTAAAGAGATATTTTACGGCGCTTTTCTGCACCTGCACGTTATTGATACCCAGCAAGTGCAGCAGCATGATGTATTCGCTGGTGATCGTGACATTGGATTCAAGCTCCGACCACCAGTAACCCTCTTCATGTTGGCAATTGATGAAATACCGGCAGGTCTTGCGGACGGCTTTCTCGATTTGCTGGATCCACACACTCTGGGTGGCGCCAGACCGCCCGGGCACAAGTTTTTCCGCGTCACTTTTTTGTTCGGCAGCATCTTCGTTGGTGAGTGCCGAGGTCTGACTGGGCGGAGCATAGCCTGGATTGCCGCGAAGCGCCCTTGCATTTTCTCGCACTTCTCCCCCTCCGAGAAAATCAGCCTGGCTTTCTCGCTTATTCGTACCTGGAATCATTCCGTCACCCTGATTCAGTTGTTTTCCCCCTCGTCGCTTCAGATATCGCAACGGAAGATCGAACGAGTGATGGCTTCCTCACTCCACTTAGCCCCTAAACTCACCAATGCAGGCAGCCCCTTTATCTTTTGTTGCATTGGCACTGCGGCAAAAATAACGGTAACCTATATCATTTTCAGCAATTTCTCAAGCAATATACAAACCATCACGTTCTTATAACATGACAAAAGCTCCCCTTAGTCAATCCAATAGTCAAAATGGATACATAATAACCTTCATTTTTTGCACTTCAAGCCAAATTTAACCCCAGTCAAAATATTGCTGCATCGCTTGCAACCAAGTATCTAACCCGTCTGCTGTTTTTTTTGCAAACGCTCTATTAAAGGGGAAAGGAAAAAAAATACCGCAGCAACCATGATTATGGTGGCCCCCGAGGTTAGATTGAAGGCGTAAGAAAGCCATAAGCCCGACATTACAAAAATCACGCTAAATATACTGGACAGCACCATCATGGTGCTCATCGAACGGCTGAATTTCTCTGCGATATAAGGAGGGATCGACAGCAGCGCAATCACCAGAATCAATCCGACTACCCGGATTATCATCACGACAAACAGAGCAATCATAGCCAGCAAGGCATAATAAAGCGGTTTGACGGGGACCCCCATCGCCCTGGCGAATTCTTCATCGAAAGAAATGGCGAGAAAATCCTTATAGAAGAAAACCACCACGGATAGAATAATCAAATCCAAGATAACCATAAGCAGGAGATCGGATTTGGGAACCGCTAAAATACTCCCGAACAGATAACTCATAAGATCCACGGTGTAGCCGGGCGCAAAATCGATCAAAATAACACCCAGTGCCATACCGAAAGCCCATAAGACGCCGATTACAGTATCCGAGCGCTGCCTGTTCCTTAACGTAACGGCAGCCATCAAAGTCGCGATGAGGAGAGAAAAACCACCGATCCCGAGCAACGGCGACAAACCAAAGAAAAACGCGATGCCTATTCCCCCATAGGCGGCATGGGCAATCCCCCCGGAAATGAACACGATTCGATTCACCACGACGAGGGTCCCGATGACGCCGCATGCAATGCTGGCCAGGAGACCCGCCAGGAGGGCGTTGCGCATGAATTCAAACTGAAGAGCTTCGAGCATTCTAGTCGTCCTTGTGGTCGCGCAGCACCCGGTGCGGGAGTCCGTGTGCGACCAGCTCTACCGGGCAGTGATAAGCCATATCCAGCATTTCCGCGGTGATTTCAGCAGCGTCATGGTAATACAGTTTTTGGTTAACGCAAGCCACTGATTTTATGTAGGATGACAAAACGCTCAGATCGTGGCTGACCACCAGAATGGTTACAGTCTGGTTGAGCTCTCGCAAGAATTCATAAAGCTCCGTCTGAAACTCCCTGTCGACACTGGCCGTGGGCTCATCCATGAACAGAATCGCAGGATTGGCCGCCAGCGCTCTGGCAATGAAAACCCGTTGGCGCTGCCCCCCGGACAGTTTGCCGACGTTTCGTTTACGGTGCTGCCACATACCGACCTTTTCCAGCGCCTCTTGAGCCATCAACCGATCCTGCGCCGAATAGTGCCAAGCTCTCCCGGCATGTCCCAGTCGCCCCATCAGGGTTGCATCAAAGACGGAAATGGGAAAGCCTTTGTTAAAATTGATATCCTGCGGAACGTAGCCGATTCGGTCGACTACTTTGTGTGGCTCTTCGCCGAAGATTCGCACCGAGCCCCGATCGGGCGCGAGTATTCCCAGCATGATTTTCAACAGTGTGGTCTTGCCGCTGCCATTGGGGCCCAGAACGGCCAGAAACTCTTTTTCCGCAACCTTCAAGTTCACTTCCTGCAACACCGGGTGGTCGTTGTAGGAAAACCACAGGTCCTTAATTTCTATAGCCAAAGGTTGCATACCACACCTATTGCGCCCCAGCGGCAATTGCCCGGGCCACCTGCAGCAAATTCTTATGCCAATCCGCTGCCAGCGGATCGGCGGAAACGATCCGTCCACCTATTGCATCGGCTATCGTCTGAGCGCTCCTGGAGGAAAACTGCGGCTGTACAAACAATACTTTGATACCGGTCTGCCTGGCCGACTCGATTAACTGCCGCAGATCTCGAGCCTTCGGTTCTTTGCCTTCGATCTCAACGGGCACTTGCTGCAGACCGTAAGCATCGGCAAAATATCCCCAAGCCGGGTGAAAAACCATAAACTTTAATCCCATGCCTTTTTGCCAAAATATCCCTCGAATTTGATTGTCGAGATCAAGCAGCTCCATAATAAAATCGCGGTAGTTTGCCTCGTAAGCCTCCCTGTGTTGAGGATCCACCTGCAGGAGGCCGGTCAGCATGTTGCGCGCCTGCAGCATGACGAGCGGCGGAGAGAGCCAGATATGGGGATCGCTCCCGCCGTGCCGTGGACCTGTCGACTCCGAATGAGCATGGTGCTCCTCATCGCTTGTCTCACCAAAATGAGCATGGCTCGCCATAAATCTTTTTTGGATCCCGGAGTCCGTGTGAACCACCAGCATATCCGGATTGGCGGCGGAAAGCTTATCGAGCCAGACATCTTCAAAACCAACTCCCATGGCAAAATAAATTCTGGATTGAGTTAATGCAACCATCTGCTGCGGTTTCGGCTCATAGCTGTGGGGGCTGGCGCCTGAAGGAACCATAACCGTGACATCGACCAAATCGCGGCCGATTCTTTGCGCGAAATATCCCTGCGGCTGAATGCTAACCGTGACCGAAATTCTTTGCTCCGCCCGGGTCACGTCAACCCGGCAGCAGAAAAAAATCAATAGAACCGTTATCCCACCCGCCAGAGCTCTCACCACTTTCATCACGCCGCCTCTTTCAATCATTCTCAACTCACTACAATTCGGCAATCAACACACCAGCAGCCATCTTTAGAAGCCACAATCGGATTCAAATCCAGCTCGCTAATTTCAGGATAATCCACGGCAAGCCGCGACAATGCCAGCATTGCCTCAGTGAGACTGTTCAGATCCACTCCCTGCTGCCCGCGGACGCCCGTTAGAATGGGATAAATGCGCAGCGATTGCAGCATCCGCCCGGCCTCACCTGAATCAAGCGGCACAAGCGTTCGCGCAACGTCTCTAAAGACTTCCGTATAGATGCCGCCCATACCGACCACCAGAACCGATCCGAACTGTGGATCGCGCTTGATTCCCATAAGGAGCTCAGTCCCTGTTGCGTGTTTCTGTACTAACATACCGTCGAGGACCCCATCGGGCGTGCGCGCATCAAACAAGCGCTGCAGGCCGGCATACGCTGCACGTAGCTGAGAGCCGCTGTCGATATTGAGGCGGATGCCTCCCCGGTCGGATTTATGGAGCCATTGGGGAGAGATGATCTTGAGCACTACCGGATAACCGATATCGTCAGCGATGGAGATTGCATCCTCCCGACTTTTTGCCAGCTCACCGGGAATCACCGGGATGTGGTAGTGCCGCAACAGGTTGAATGCATCCTCGCCGACCAGTAAAGCCTCAACCGGCAAATCAAGCGGTCTGGACATGTCTTTTGAGGTGAGATCGAACGGTCCTTCTTTCCCTATCTTCCTCTGTCGATAGGCATAATGACGATAAGTTGCGGCCAGTCCCATAACGGCTTCGTCGATGGTCCCAAAGCATGCCGTATCGGCCGCGTTTGCCAGGGATTCACACTGTCGAATTTGATCTCCACCGTAGAGCCACAATGCTACCGGTTTGTGGGTGCTGTTTGCATCCTTGATTTCGTTAATCGCTGCAACCATATCAACATCTTTATGGATAGGTGAAGCGAGGGCCGGCGCAATTCCCAAAACAGCGTCAACGTTCGCATCCTGAAGCAAAATGCGGACGGCGCGCTTGAACACCTCGGTAAACGATCCACCGACCATTCCAAGCGGCCAAATATCCACTGGATTGTGCAGAGTGTGCCAGGCGATATGGGGATTTTCCAGTTCGGTGCCAATCTTCTCCGGGCAGGGAGCCAGCGTGAGGCCGTAATCTTCGCACGCATCTGCTGTCATGATGCCACAAGCTCCGGTGGCCGTGACCACTGCCAATCTCGGCCCCTGCAGCGGACGAAAATGCAGAAAGGCCCGGGCCACGGCGTGGAGCTCGATCATGTTGCGCACCCTTATCAGCCCGGCCTTGGCAAACGCCATATCAAACACCGCATCCTCGCCCACCAGCGAACCGGTGTGGGACAGAGCAGCCTGTGCACCGGCAGTGCTGCGGCCGGTTTTAAGAACGATGATCGGCTTTTGCTGTGCAACCCGTGCTGCGACCTTCAAAAACTCTCGTCCGCGCATCATCCCCTCCATATGGAGCACGATGATTCGCGTTTCAGCATCGTTTTCAAGGTATTCCAGCACATCTGTGAAGTCCAAATCGCAGGCGTTGCCGATGTCGATCGCTTTACCCAACCGGCCGGTGAAGGACTCATATCCCACTTGAAAAACTCCCGATTGGACCACAATCGTTAAAGGAGGCGGGGCAGGATCTCGCGGGATGTCCACAAAGGCAGTGGTAAAGCCATTAAGGGCATTGAGCACGCCCATGGTATTTGGCCCCACTACGCGAGTGCCACTCTCCCTCGCCAGGTTCCGCAGCTGCTTTTGCAGTTCTTTTCCCCGTGCATCCGCATCGGCGAATCCCTGGCTGATCACTATCACCCGCTTGATTCCCTTCTCAACACACTCGGCAAAAACCGGCAAAACTCGATCACGGCCTACAGATATCACTGCCAGGTCCGGAATCTCAGGCAGCGCAGCTACATTCGGAAATGTCTGATGACCGAGGATCTCGGGCACCTTGGGATGAACTACGAAAATGCGACCTTGATAGCCGTATTTCTGCATCATTTCAAGATTGTTGTATGCGCCTGGACCGCTCTTGCGGGAAACTCCGATCAGGGCAACCGAGCGCGGTTCAAAGAATCTCTGCATAGGGTGGCTCCTCTCAGCTCATGTCGACAGGCCCGGGCCCGCCCGCCGGCGGCACTGCATTCCAGCCGCCAGATTGAAAGCTCCGATATAACCGGGCTACGTTAAATCATTAGCTTTAAAAAATATAGTCTATTAAAACGGGTCTTCGCGGATTAGCGGGATTCAGGTTGGTTCAAGGAGCATATCCCACTAATCCGCGATGAGCCATTGAGACTAAAGCTTCTTGATTAACTGGATACTGGAAGCAGGAAGTGCAGCTGGTTGATTTTGATTCATGGGTTCTAAATAATGCATGATACATACAGGACGCTCGGACGTCTGATTTTTGATTTTTTAGAAGGAAGAAATATTTTGAAGTTGGAACCAACAAAAAAAGCCGAACTCGTCAAAATCAGTGAACTTCTGATTTCATGGTTTCATGAGAACCAAAGAGACCTTCCGTGGCGCCGGGATTACTCACCCTACAAAATCTGGATAGCAGAAATCATGCTCCAGCAAACGCAGGTGAAGACCGCGCTCCCCTATTACCGTCGTTGGATGAAACGGTTCCGGAACATCGAATCTGTCGCTCGGGCATCAGCGGAAGAACTTCTTAGGCACTGGGAAGGGTTGGGTTATTATGCAAGGGTGAAGAACATTCATGAGACGGCCAGGATTCTGGTAAATAGATATGGCGGCAGGTTTCCGCAAGATCATTCAGAAATTCTAGGTCTGCCGGGAATAGGGCCCTACACGGCCGGAGCCATAATGAGCCTGGCATTCAATGAAGGTTTCCCGGTGGTGGATGGAAATGTGGAAAGGGTCTTTTCACGGCTCTTCAACATTACCACAGCCATAAAAGGCACCGCCAACCGCAGATTTTTGTGGGGCACAGCAAAGGAGCTCATACCCACCGGTCGAGCCAGGGAATTCAATCAAGCTCTGATGGAGCTGGGCGCTCTCATTTGTGTTCCCGGGAATCCGGCCTGCGAGATCTGCCCTATTGTGAATCACTGTGAAAGCTTTAAGCTGGATGTCGTACATGCCAGACCCGTTGCCGGCCCGGGCAAGAAAATCACGCCCATCGAGGTGTCCCTCGGTGTGCTTGTCCGGCAGGAAAAGGTCTTTATTCAAAAACGGCCGGAAAATGGGCTCATGGGAGGCTTATGGGAGTTCCCGGGCGGCAAGCTAAAGCCGGGAGAAAAACCCGAAGAGGCTCTGGTACGCGAATTTTGCGAAGAATTGGACCTCGACGTCTGCTGCCTGGATAAGATAGCCCTGATCCGCCACTCTTACACATCCTTTCGGGTAGCGTTGCATGCTTTTTTTTGCCGGCTGACAGACCCGAGCCAGTCGCCCAAATTGCGAGCGGCCGTGGCGGCCCGCTGGGTGACTACCGAGCAGCTCGACCATCTGGCCTTCCCGGCTGCCAACAGGAAATTGATAAAAATGCTTCAAACATGAGGAAATGATGAATCCAACAAAGCTACCTTTTGTCGCTCTCGTCTATCTGATGGTGCTGGCATCTTCATACGGGTGCAAAGGCCTGACCAAGCCAAGACCATCGCTCACTCTGCAAGGCTTCTCTCAAGCTCTGCAGCCGGGAGACATTGTGGATACCCGCACAGGAGAAATAATCGCGCTGGATATCCTGTTGGATAACCTGTCGAAAGCAAGAGCGATCTATGTGGGGGAAACCCACACCAGCATAGAAGACCATCAGATTCAGCGCCGTATTTTGCAGGGTTTGTATGATAGAAATCCTCATCTGACTTTGGCGATGGAAATGTTTCCACGGCGGACGCAACCGGTGTTGGATCGATATTCTTCAGGGCTCATGTCGGAACAGGCGCTTCGCGAAGATGCGAGCTGGGATGAAATCTGGGGATATCCCTTTCAGCTGTACCGAAGCATTTTGACCTGGGCGAGGGACAGGCAGCTGAAAATAATAGGGCTCAATGCACCACCCGAGGTCGTCCGCAAGATAGGAAGAAACGGTCTCTCTTCAATCACTTCGCAGGAACGAGCCCAGATCGCCAAACAGATCGGCTTGAATGACTCCGCCCACAGGGAATACGTGCGGCAAGAATATGAGCAGCATGTTAAGGAAAACATCAAAGATTTCGAGTCCTTTTACGAGGCTCAGTTGGCGTGGGAAGAAACTATGGCCGAAACCCTGGCGCAAGCCTTGTCTTCGATCGAAAGCAAAGACCAGGTCGTTGTGTTGATAGGCAAAGGGCATATCGTTCAGGCCTTCGGGGTTCCCGAGAGGACCCGAAGCCGGGTCAGACATGAATATAGAACGATCGTACCCATCCCGATCGATTACCCGGATCGAATCATCGATTCAAACATCGGCGATTATGTTTGGGTTGCCAAGGAATCGACGGCATACCACCAGCGCGGCTTGTTGGGAGTTATGGTGGCCCCTGCAGAAAACGGAAAGGGGCTTGAAATCAAGGGCGTGCTTCCCGACAGCCCGGCAGCCAAGGCAGGAGTCGAAAAAGGCGATGTTCTCTACAGCTTCGACGGCAAGCCTGTCAACAGCGTGGAAGACATTCACAAAGGGGTCGAAGAGGGAACGGGGGCTGTTCATCATCTCGGGCTTAAGCGAGGTGCAAAAGAGGTGGAACTGCAAGTCACACTGTCACCTTGAAAATTCGTGAAAGAAATGTATGAAAGCGGAGCTGTTTGAAAAGAAAGAGCTTAGAAACGAAGCTCATATTTTTCAAGACCGTTTCCAAGCAGGGCAGGTGCTGGCCGAGATGCTGGCGCCGCACTATCGGGAGGCTCCCGAAGCAGCGATTCTCGCCATTCCGGCCGGCGGAGTGCCGGTTGGAAGTAGAATAAGTGAAGAATTGAAGATCCCCTTCGATCTTATTATTGTGAGGAAAATTCAGATACCGGGGAACGCGGAAGCCGGCTTTGGAGCGATGACGCCCGAAGGAAGCGTGTTTTTGAACGAGGAGCTGCTCTCTTACTTGAATCTCAGTCCAGCCCAGATAGAAGCCCAAAAGAATATGGTGAAAAAGGATCTTGAAGAGAGAAACAGGCTTTTCAGGGCCGGCCGGCCGTTTCCTGATCTATCGGGTAAAAGCGTCATATTAGTCGATGATGGACTGGCCTCCGGCTTCACCATGATGGCATCCATTGACACGGCGAAAAAGAAAGGCGCGGGCAGGATTGCTGTTGCGGTCCCCACGGCTCCCTTGCGATCGATCAAAAGAATCGAGCATCTGGTTAACGAGATATACTGCGCCAACATCAGAGAGACAGCTTACTTTGCCGTCGCCGACGCTTACAAGGAATGGTATGACCTCAGTCGCGAAGAGGTCCTGCAGTTGCTGAGAGCCAGATCTGGAAATTACAGTTAAATATCCAGAATCACCATGGCTTCCCAACCCTGCGGAGTCTCTTCCACCCGATAGCGGTGCAGGGTGACTGCTTTCACATCCACAACCAGGTCGTGTTTTTCCATATTCAATTCTTCACCACGAGCTTGTGCCGACAAGAAAAATTGGTCGCCGTTTTGGTTTATCCGCAGATCGGATACGCGCAACAAAAGCCTTTCTGCATCCTTATAGAAGATGAGCTCCTGCAGAAGCTCGAACAGCAGCATCTCTATGGCATCCGATTCAACATGTATTTCTCGCGACTGGTCCTGCGATATCGTTTCCAGATCGCCGACCATGACATTCATGGTAGCTTCGGCAGCGGCAACGAACAACTCCTCGACGGTCTCGCCCCATGCTCTGAAAGCCGCATCAGCGGTGGCGATATCATCCAGGTATTCGTAAGGCATATTAAACCTCGCAATCTTTAAAACGCTTTATAATGAAATCTCTATCGGGAATGATGTCGCGGTCGATAAAAACGAGCTGCGTTCGCTCCGCAGCAAATTCCTCCAGATCAACCCTCCCAGCAACATAGTTAAAAAGAGAGCGCTTTCACCCTGAACAACCTGACTGTCTATTGCAATTTCGCCAAATTCGTTCATCAAAAGTAACCGTTCGCTATACAGCCTTTTATGAACCGCAAAGGCGCAAAGAACGCCAAGGTTCGCAAAGGTTGTATCCTTTAGAGAGGACTC
>ENA-OSEO01001880-OSEO01001880.1-sediment-metagenome-genome-assembly--contig:-NODE-1880-length-33882-cov-5.413696_pt1 | contig 33882 bp, 36 predicted proteins | sample MGYA00237883_ERZ534232 | MGnify/ENA metagenome assembly ERZ534232 | reverse complement strand
CAGGTCAAGGCCTGCAGCTCCCCGATCCGGATCCCGGTTCGCAAGAGGCAAAGCAGCGCCGCATGGAAAAGTACGCCAATTGGCGTAATTTTGTCGAGAAGCATCGAGGCCTCTTTCTCGGTCAAGGGGTTGACCTTGTGCTTGATCCTATCGGACCGCATCTTGATGGCCTTTAGCGGATTGACGTCGATCAGCTCGCTGTCAACGGCATGATCCATGATGCCGTTGACCGGGATCTTGAGCGTCCGGATCGAGGACATCTTTAATCCCGACGTCGCGATCTTGTCCAGCATCAGCTTGAAGTCTTTTCTCCCGATCCGGTCCAGCGGCATGTTGCCGATGTGCTGATACACGTGGTTTTTGAGATACCGGGCGTAGTTTTCCTGCGTCGAGTCTTTCCGGTCGTGGGGAAGTTTGAGCCACATCTCTGCATAGTCCTTGAACTTCGGGCAGGGGTTGTTGATCTTCTCGACGGCCAGCTCGCCCAAAAGGAGTTTGGCCTTGACCTTTTCGCACACCTCCTGGGCGATCTTAACATCAGTTCCGATCTTTTTACTTTTCCGGATCCCCTTGTGGTGGATGAACAGCCACCAGGTCCCGGATCCTTGCGGCTTTTCTCTGAGAGTCACCGCCATTTGTCACCTCCTTTAAGTTGCCGATTCGCACGAGGGTGTCCGCGCCCATGGGCGAGGGGACCCCTCTCACTTTCTAATTTTTTTGCCTTTTAATTTCAATTCGCCGTTTTTAGGGTTATAGATATAGTTGGGGATGAATGTTTTTAGCCGATGATCAAAATCTTTCGGATCGTAATCCGGCATTTTAACCAGCTCCGCCACCCCTTCGACTGACAAATAACTTTTTTGCCGCTTGTACGGCCTCATCATAAATCCGGCAGTCTTGCCACCATATCGAATGGTCCAGTTTGTTCCCTTAATTTTCTTTCTCAAATCTTCGATCAGTTTAATGGGTCCCCGAAATTGGACACCGGGATAATTCGGTTTGTTTGGATCATCGTGGCCCTCGCATGAACCGACCGTTTTAATTACTGGCCACGTGTTTAAGGCAACAACCAAAGCCCGTATGCCATCTTCAATAAAAGCTGCTTTAGCCGGATCAAATTGTCCGATAACCATCAAATTGTTACTCATAAGACCCCTCAACTTTTCCCCCTGGGGATTTGATCCAAAGACCGGCCCAGGGGATCACCGGCCATTGATGCTTGAAACTTGCCGTTCGGGTCCGTGACTCACTATACCTTTTAAAAAGATCGTCGATCCTGCGGCCTCTCAGCGCGTCGGCCCTTTTTTTGGGTCAATCATTTTTCCCGCGCCCCCCTTTTTGCCGTTCAAAAGCTATTGTCCGCCAATCCGCTTTTTCGAGTCTTCCGTCAAGACAAGATCATATGACAGCAATTTCGTGCCCTGGTAAAAAATCGCATTGGCCTCATTAACTACATCGCTCAGCGCGTCCATTATCCCGAAAAGGTCATCACCGTTAATTCGATGATAGTATTCCGGAAAACCATCGGGACCGAGATCTTCTTTTTCGAAATCATTCTGAAGACACTCAACATACCGTAATGCCAAAATCAGCCGACTATTGACCCAATCCGGGAAACCGGTCAACCGGTCATGGTACTCTTTCGCCTTCAATAATTCCGCGTCAATTCCGCTTTCTGTTTTTTCTTGTTCTGTTTTCATGTAATTTGCCCTCCCGCTTTGGTATTCATTGGTTTAATTTTATTTCGATCAACTCCTTTGCCGAGCTTTAAGCCCTGATAAACGAAGGGACCACGTGCATATTCACGGACTTTTGAGAAATTGAATTTTTCCATTATGACATCGAAGTCTTTCTTGCCATGGACCGGAGCGAAAGATACGGTATGAAATTTTTCCATGCACCATTCGGCAAATTGATTATATAGCTTTTCCCGGTATTCGAACAAGTGGGGAGCCATAACGCAGTTTTGATAAATAAATTCTTGAACAATGTTCTCCATGATGCACCTCCCTGAAAAAAAAAACGCCAGGGTTGCCCCGGCCCATAGCGAGTAGGCCGCCCCGCGATGCGGGGATCCCTGGCGTGCTTGTTTGTTTAATTAAGTTTTTCATCGCTATGGTTCGGGCTGAATAATTAAGAAATTATTACATTCTTAATACGTGCTAATTAAAAAATCAAGAAAAAATTATTGAACAACCAATCAAATTATCCTATATGGTGACCATGGTCACCAAACGCGGCATACTTAATTTTGTCATCGACCCGGAGCTTGAAAAGCGCCTGAATGACTTCCGTTTTGAACACCGCATAAACAGCCGGTCCGAAGCCATACGCCGGTTGCTCGATGAAGCCCTTCGAAAATACGAAAAACCCAAAAAACCATCTAAGTAACCCATTGTTTCCAGTTCCCGCCCAGGAATTTGAGGATCGTGGTCTGGCCGACGCCTTTGGATTTTAAACTTTGGAATTGATTTTCTTGGTTTTTTAGATCTAATAGATTTATTAGATCTGACCTATTGTTATCATTAAGATTTTTTAGCGTCTCATATTTCGCCAGTTCACCAATGGGATGGGTTAAAGAAGATTCTTGCTGTTCATAACTTATTGTTTTCGTTTCATCGTTTGATTTTTTCCCGACATTTGTCGGGAATTTCTCTTTTTGCCGTTCAGCTCTTTTTTCAAGAGTTGTCGGCTTAATCCTCACCTCAAACAGTTTCGCCACCCAATCGGACAGCTCCTTCCCGACCACCGCCGCAATCTCTTCCTGAGTCCGTCCACGGTTTCTGGCTTCCAGAAAGTGGGGCCGCCAGGTTCGAAGACATCCGGTCAGCCTGACGGCCCCGGCGATAGGTCCGACCGGAAGCCGTGTTTTTTGTTTTGGGCGGCTTGAATCCACCATGCGAGTATTTCCAAGCCGCCCCAGGAAAAGAAAACAATGCCTGGCCCCGCGCGCCGCTTCTACCATTATGAACCTTTTTGCGCTCAGACGACGCGTTTGTCGGGTTGCTTTCCCGGGCCCCAGGCGGCCCATGCAGAAATGGAGGTGAGCGCAAAATCTTTAATAGTCGCCCAGGTCGTCGAAGACGTCTAATTCGTATTTTCGATAAAGTTCCGGCCAGCGCTCCCGGGCTTCGGCGACGACACACTCAAGGCCCAACTTCCCGCCGTTCTCGTTATGCACCCAGGCCAAAGCCTCTCCAAAGTCTCGCGGTCCGGGAGTTTGCGCCGCTGGCCGTGCCGCCGGTCTTTGCGTCGGCCGGTCCGCGAGCTGCATGGCCGATGGTTTTTTTAATTTCATACCGGCAGGGGCGATTGAAATCCCGCCGCAATTCAGAAAAATTTCAGTTGGTCGCTCTTGATTTTCCATTACACACCTCCTTTATCTTCGGACGTGATGGCCGCCCGTACCATTTTATTTGCCATTCTTTGAATTTCCAATGGATGCTCTTTAAAGTTCTTTAGCCTGTTCAATTTTGCCCGGAGAGGGGCGAGATCCGGCGGCGCCGGCACGCGTGAACGGCCCTCGCCCATATATCCCAAAATCCGGATCTGATTCGTGGTGGTCTCGCAGCCCGGCACAGGGCGGAGGGAATTCAAGAGAGTTTGAGCAACGTGGCCGTAACCGCACGGCCCGGCCCAAATATCCACGCCGGCCAGGAAAAAACCAAACTCGCGTTCGGCGTCGCGCTGCGCTTTGCGAACCTCAAGAGCGAACTGGTCAAAACCTTCCAAATCCTCGAGAAGGTTTTGTTCTGCGAGCTGGATCATTCTTTTTTTAACTTCTTTCAAATGCTCATCAACCGAAGACAGCTCTAAATCAGCGGCGGCCAGATTCTTCTCTCCCTGGGCGGCAGCTGCTGCGTCATCTCTTTTTCTGGCCTCTGAAAGGCCCTCGATGGCAGCCTTGCGGCTTGCCAGCGCCTGTTTTCTGTCGAGTTCGAGCTGGCGGTACTGATGCCCCATATCCTCAAGGGGTGTATTTTTATCGCTCATTATACGGCCTCCTTCCTTGCCCGGCCGATGGCCGATGCCACGGCAGCTTGACTTTGGTTTTTTATCATTGTGGGGTTGCTTCGTAACATGCTCAGATTGATAACATCGGCCTGGCGCTGGTGGAGGCCTGCCCCCTCCGGGATCTCTTTAAGCGCCTGCTGGACGTAGCCTTGCAGCCTGGTTAAATCATCATCCAAATCAAAGCCCCCTGGTTGACGAAAAATGCTCTCGATAACTTTCCGGATCTGCGGAAACTTACAAGCACCGGCCAACACCATCGCGCCGGCAAGATGGGTTGACAAGGATATTTCCAACTTTTTGCGCTCCGTCTCAAGAGCCTCGGCGGCGGCTTGATAGTTCGCGAGTTGATTATTTATAGTGCGCTCCGCCTCATCGGCCATTTTTTTCTTCAGACCGAGGATCCGCGATTCCAAAAGATCAATGCTTTCGTTGATATTCCGGAGGTTCGATTTCACCTTGCGGCCGTTTTCAGATTCCGGATCCAGCTCCAGGATCGTATCGAGCGCGTCCTTTTTTTGGGACTTGAGGTTTTCAAGCTGAAGCTCCGCCCGGCAAAAATCTGCTGCGAAATCGTCAATAGTCGAGTTGTTCTTTTTTTTCATCGTGGTTTTCCTTTCCTTTGTTGGAGTTTGTAAATCATGTCATTAAAAAAATTGATGTCGCTGATGAGCTGATCACGCACCTGGTCCCTCAGATCTTTGGATCCCCAGAACCGTTTCGTGTCAATCCTGTGGAGGTGGTCCCTTGCCCTGGCCAAACGCTCTTTGAAAACTTCAATATCTGATAGTTGGTCCATGAGGCTTTCTCTTTTTATTTGTTATTTTAATTACTTGTTTTTTCCTTTGGACCTTGGACTTTAAATCCTATAAAAGTGATTAGAAATAAAATCAAAATTTCAGCAAAACACTTATATAGGGTTTTTTGGTCCACGGTCCGGATTTTCGTTTTTGATTTCATACCTGTATTGTCTGTGAATCTTAGGGCGATAGGCTTTCGCGATCAACGTACACGCCCCCAGGAATTCTTGCGGCGTGATTCCACGGTCCGGCGCGAAGCGATCACAGTTGTCACAGCTAAAATCCGGCCGGTTTTCCCGGACCGCAATCGTCAAACACTCCGAGTAATGTTCACAAAGCACTTTTCGCCCCATTTTTTTAAGTTTGCATGAATTTGCGCTTATTTGCATTGATCTGCATGGTTAAAACTGGCCAAAAAAAAGGTCCGTAATTTTACCCCTTTTCTTTTTTTAATAATATTATATATTTATCTTATTTATATATTATATATTGGATTATAGCCCCCCTAATGTATGTAAAGTTAAAAATGAAAAAATGTGTTACCCGTGGGCCTTTACCGACATTAGCCCCCCTATGCTCCCTCGGCATTGCAACATACTGATATTGCACCGGAAAAAATCTGGACTATTTTTGGAGCGTTTTTTGACGTTGCAAATTAATGCATATTCATGCGTATTGGTGCAAATCGCTAAAATCGAAATTTTTCCTGTCTGATTAAAAGTTTTCATCCTGCTAATTTTCATTTAAGGCCGATGCCTAAATATCTGAATGTTCCTGATTTTTCTTTCTTAAAGTTTTTCCCAAGTATCATCCCGAACTTTTTCATAGAGATCGGTGATTCGGTGAACCTTTCCGACCACCAGGTTTTAAACGCCCGGTAGAGATCCCTGGCCGGTGTTACTGCTTCCGGGTAATTATGACACACATCATGCACGAACTCGTTGACGATAGGACTATCGGAGTCAAATTTGCTTTCGTGAACAACGATAAATGTCTCCTCTCCACAGTTCGGACATGAGATCGAAATTTTTTTCAATGTCTTGTTCTTCATAGGTAGGCCTCCAAGAGTATTTTGAACCTTCTTTTTACATCTCTGATTGTCTGGGCGTTCCGCCTCAGCAGTCGTTTAATTTGGCCTGCTTTCATCCCTTCTTCAAAAAGACACATGATGAGGCAGGCTTCCTGCCAGGGGATCCGCAAGGTTTTGAAAGGCGACCTGGATGTGGCGTAATATTTTCTTTTACAGGCCCCACAATAACACACCTCCAAGTCATAAAATCGTTTCAGCCGGCCGGGATCCTGGGGAAGCAGCTCCCCGCAAAATGGACAGCCTGGCCCCCCAGGGTGAAGGAGATCGAGAAGGAGATTAAACGAAAGGCATACGAGGAGCTCAACCGAAAGCTCGCTCAAATGAAAAACGAAACGACCGAGCGAGCGTTGGGGGAAATCGAGTATTCACAGAGCCACGGCGATCGGGAGAAGCTTCAAGCAGTGGACGCGATGTTTCAGACGCTGCAAAGTTTTGAAGAGAAAAGGAAGCGGCTGGCAATGGAATGGATCGAGGGGGCGCAACAGCCGTTGCCGGCCGAGCCTGCCGGCAAGCTGCTCGCATCTCGGATCGCGGCCAAAGCGAAATCCCTGGAGCAAGCTTCAAGGCCCCGGGACAGAGGTGATTCCCCGCTCCACAGACTGGAGCAGATGATGTGTTCCATCAATCCGGAAGTGTTGCGCTAGCCCTGTCCTTTACCCGCATCTCTTTGGAGGGGCCGGTGCTAGAAGCCAGTCACCCCGCATGCCCCAAACTCTGTCCCTCCATCGTGCCCTAGGAGCTTGTCCGAGAATACGCCTTCATGTAGCGCAGCCCTTCAGGGCTGCCAGTCCAGGCAGGGCTAAAGCCCCGCGCTACATATTGTCGGACAGTCTCCTAGTTCCACTCCACTCCTCGTGCCCAAACTCTGTTTGGGCACATAAGTTACCGGGAAACTCCGTTTCTTGCCGCCGAACAGCAAACTGAGCTTGCCGCCCAAGTGCTTTCCCAAACAGAGTTTGGAACGAGGGGGGTACTCCCCGGCACAAATCGTGGGTAAAGGGCAGCGCTAGCCTGAGCTCGACGATTCCTTTTACAGATAAGTTGTGATCGCGATCAAAAAAAAGCCGGCATCCGGAAATCCCCATTCCTCTGGATGCCGCTCTTATATGGAAATCTGTTTCGTCATGCCCGCGCAGGCAGGCGGGTATCCAGGCGCCTTTTTCTGGATTCCCGCCGGAAGCATGCGGGAATGACGATGGGATGAACCTTCTTCAATGATCACATCGAGCATACCGTTGATCCAGGCCACGTCGGTGCCCGGGGGTTGGTCGAAGCCATATGCGCGCAAACTTCACCGGCTCGACTTTGCGTGGATCGATAATGACAGCCTGGCCCTCCTGCGATCAACGGCGCACAAACCTCACGCGTGGTGGCTCGTTGGCCTGATCGGTTTGTGCGGCCTTGATTTTGAGATAAGAGGGTGCTTCTCCGGGTGTCTTACGGACTCGACTGTCAGATCCACGTCCAGGTCCGGCCAATACAAATGCTCTGGCCTCGATATCTCTACTCTGAGTATGGCAGAAACAGGAGCGGCCTCAAAGCATGGGAAGCTCAAGCACGGCAAAAACTGTTTTTCTTCCCCGAGAAGAGTCCAACAGCCGTGTTTTGAGATGTTTTCGATTCGTTCCGCAATCAATCCAGGTGGCGAAATCAGCTTCTCTACTTATCTTAATTTTTAGAACCTTCAACCAGTTTTCATTTCGAGTCAACTTTCCCAAGTTTTTCGGAGGAGATGCCATGTTTCTGAAAGTAGTTAGATCGCAAGGCTTAGCTCATCTGTCTTATCTCGTCGGTGATGGCGGGAAGGCAGCCGTGATCGACCCGCGTCGCGACTGGCAGGTTTACGTCGACATTGCTTACGACCAAGGTGCGCAGATCAGTCACATCTTTGAAACGCATAGAAATGAGGACTATGTGATTGGCTCAATAGAGCTTGCGCGCCATACCGGAGCAGATATTTACCACGGCAGCCAGCTCCCCTTTGAATATGGGAATGCGGTTCAGGAGGGAGATAAGTTCGAGTTGGGAGACATAAAGCTTACTGTGCTTGAAACTCCAGGGCATACCTATGAGAGCATTTCAATCGTTCTTGCAGACATGGCATTCACCGAAAAGGCGGTAGCAGTCTTTACGGGAGATGCTCTTTTCATTGGAGATGTCGGTCGAACGGATTTTTTCCCTGATAAGGCGGAGGAAGTCGCAGGTCTTCTTTATGACAGCATTTTCCGAAAGATCCTCCCCCTCGGCGACCACGTCATCCTCTATCCCGCTCATGGTGCGGGCTCGGTTTGCGGCTCCGGGATGGCATCCAGAGAATTTTCGACGTTGGGTTACGAACGCGCTTTCAATCAATCCCTGCAGGTGCAGGATCGCAAAGAATTCATTCGGAGAAAAGTGAATGAACATCACTATCTGCCGCCTTACTTCAAAAAGATGGAAGAATACAATTTGAAAGGGGCGCCTCCGCTGGCAGGACGGCCGACACCCAAACCCTACGGGGCGAGACAATTTGCCGAAGCAGTGGACGATGGTATGATGGTATTGGATGTAAGAAGCCCCGAAGCGTTTGCCGCCGCCTTCATACCGGGAAGTCTCGCCGTCCCGCTGGAAATGCTGCCCGCCTTTGCCGGATATTACTTATCTTACCAACAGAATATCGGACTGGTGGTTGAAAACCGACAAGAGGTCGAAGTTGCCGCTCGTTACCTCAATCGCCTGGGGTATGACAAAGTGGTCTGCTACCTGGAGGGAGGTCTCACGAGTTGGGAAACCTCCGGCTACCGATACGATAGTATTCCGGCCGTTTATGCCGGAGAGGTAAAGCGGCGGATTGAAGCCGGGGAGGAATTCGCACTGTTGGATGTGAGGACGGAGCAGGAATTCAAATCAAAGCACCTCAAGAATGCTGTCCATGTCTATGTTGGGGATTTGCCGGAGCGCCTCGACAGGGTTCCACCCGAACGACCGATAACGACCTTCTGCGGGAGTGGCCAAAGGGCGATTATCGCGGCCTCTATTCTCAAGAAAAACGGTTTCCAGCTGGTGGAAGATTGCCTTGGATCGATGGAAGCTTGCGATGCCGTGGGATGTCCATTGGCCAGCGGTGATGCATAAGCTCGACGGATCGATTTTTTCAGAGTCCACTCAGCAGGGGTTTTGAATTAACGGGAGGATGCATGTCAGGCTCACCTACACAGACAAAAATCGGCATTGGGGCTACTCTGGCGACGGCAATTTTACTTCTCTTGTGCGTTTCCTCGACCGGCCATGCTACGGAACCGACACCGGAGGCAATCACTACCTTGGGCTGGTGGCAAAGCATCTGGTGCATGCAGCGCTGGTCTCCTTACGCTTCAGGAATTGGGATCGGCATATTGTCCTGGCTCACTTTCCTCCTTTCGAACAAGGCGATAGGCGTTTCGACCGCTTACGCTCGAACGAGCGGCATGATCGATAAATGGATCGAAGGACCTCAAGTCGAGGAAAAGGAATATTACAGAGAGTATGCGCCCAAAGTGGATTGGGGATGGATGCTTGTCGCGGGGCTTTTTGTCGGAGCGTTCCTTTCTGCATACTTATCGGGGGATTTCAAAATTGAAGTAGTGCCCTCTCTGTGGGAGACCCACTTCGGTGACAATCCCTTCCTGCGTCTTCTCGCAACTTTTGTGGGCGGCACCATCCTGGGAATCGGAGCCAGATGGGCGGACGGCTGCACCAGCGGGCATGGTATAAGCGGGACATTGCAGCTTATCGTAAGCAGCTGGATCGCTGTCATGTGTTTTCTTGTCGGGGGTATAGTCACTGCTCATTTAATGGTTCATCTTTTCTAAGGAGCGTTTCAAATGCTTGAAAGACTGCATTCCAAAAAACCCCTTCAACTTGCCATCGGGTTCCTGGTCGGTATCTGTTTCGGTTTTCTGCTGCAAAGAGGTGGGGTGACTCATTACGATGTTTTGATGGGCCAACTGTTATTGACGGACTGGACCGTGGTCAAGGTAATGCTGTCGGGCATTCTCACTGGAATGATCGGTGTCTATCTGTTGAGGATACAAGGCCTTGCCCAGATTCATCCCAAGTCCGGATCGATTGGATCTACGGTCATTGGCGGTCTTATTTTCGGCGTTGGCTTCGCCATCCTGGGGTACTGCCCCGGAACGATTGCCGGTGCTGCTGGACAGGGGTCCCTGGATGCATTTGCGGTCGGCGTTCCGGGCATCATTTTCGGGACCTGGATCTATGCGAATATTTACCCTCACTTGAACAGAATTCTCAAGTTCGGCGAGTTCGGACAGGTCACTTTCCCCGACCTATTAAACCTCGAGCCTAAGGTTGTGGTTGCCGTTGCGGCCTTGATCATCCTGGACGTGCTGCTGGCTCTGGAATTCCTGGCTCCAAGATGAGTCTGGTCAATTTCACGCACTATGCAAGCTGTGACATCACACTCCGACTGGCTGGGTGTTCGGTGGACTCGCTGTGGACAGATGGGGCGTTCTGCGATAGCTGCAGGAAGCACAAATTCAGGTGACCCTGAATGCTCTGAACAACTTACAGGCCGCTCAACTGGTAGACCCCGCTCAGCTGGACGCCTACGGACTGAAGAAACCAGCTTATCGGGCTAAAATCGCAACTGATGATGGAAGCTCTTTTCAGCTGCTGGTCAGCCAGCCTGATGCAAAAGGTCCCGTCTATGCCAAGCTGAATAACAAAGCCCAGGTTTTCGAAATTGCAGAATCGAGCCTGAAAGCTATCTTCACAAATCTGGAGAATCAATTGGAGCAAAGCGAACAGCAAGCCGTCGAACAGAACAAACAGCAGAGCAGTTGAAGGGGCTCGTTGGCTTGAAATTGCCTATATAATCAGCTTCCATCCGGAAACCCACATACTCTGCATCAGCGATCTGCCGGAATGTCACCCTGAGCATTCGACTACCGGAATGCAGCCAGGCGTTTGAACCGACATAGAGGCTGCCGGCAGCAGCTCACCTGCGGGCGCGGGGGATGACTCCTGAGCGGCAAGCGCTAGATCTCGCACATGCCGTGGATCGAGTCGCATGCCTGGTGATAGAGGCCGGTGATCCAGTCTGCACTGGGCATATAGGACAGGTGCGCCGCTTGCCCTTCCAGCAGGGCTCGCTTCCGGTCCAATCGTCGCAGCAGGCGATGGACGGTGGTAACGTAGGTGGCATGGCTCCAGGTGAGGGGAGATACCGAAAGCGGCTCACCACTGAGCGGGTTCAACTGCTCTGCAAGAGAACCCGACGGCAAAGCCTTCTCGGCGACCCAGGAGAGTAAGGTTTGCGCATCAGTAAGGTCCTCATCTCCGAGGCCCCTCTCAAGATAGTAGTCAGCCAGCCATAGGGTGCAGATAAACCAGGGATTGCCGGGCAGTTCCTCGCTCACACGCTGGTAGGTATCGTTTTCATAACGGGCCATGCCTCCCAGGGGGGTTTGAACCCAAAGCTTTTCCTTCAGAGTTGCCATGGTGGCAATAACGCGTGGATCGTCGGCGCGATAGAGGCCAAAGGCAAACAGCCCCCAAAGGCTGGAGTCGCAAGCGGCGTCAATTATCCAGTTGCCCTGTGCGTCCCGATGAATCATGCGGCAAAAGCGCTGTAAATCCTCCCGCCACAGATGCCGCGAGGCGGCATCCCGAATTTCCGCCGCAATCTTTTGATAGCTTAGGGCGCGCTCATCTTCCCCGAACACCTTGCAAAACAGGGAAGCTGCGGTCAGGCCTCCAAACACCGTGCCCGCCGTGAAGCTCAAGATTCCTTTGCGCTCCTCCCACAGATCGTAGGACGGAGCAGGCAACCCCGTCTGCGGATCGCGATAGCGGCACATAAAATCGGCGGCTTTCTTGATGAGCGGCCGGTAGAGCCCTTTGATCAAATCCAGGTCCCGGTACAAAACGAAATGTTGCCAGAGAGCCCACAGCACCAGCGCGGTGGAATCCTCCTGGATCGGCAATTGTGGTTGCCCCTCGTCATACCAGGGATGCCAGGAAGAAGCCAGGGTTCCATCGGGATTGAACTTGTGCAGGAGGCACCCTTCGGGTTGCAGGAGCTGAGCGATGAAGCGGAAGAAATTACGGGGAGAGGTAGGGTGGCCGGAGAGGTCCAGAGCGTGGGCCACCAGGGCCGCATCGCGAGGCCACACGTAGGAGTACGTGTCCCGGTTGTAATGCACCACGTCCGAGTCATTGGCGGCGATGATGCCCCCTTGCCAATCGATCTGAGTCCTCACGATGATTAGACTGCGCCGATAGAGCTCCGCGACTTTCTCAGGCAATTTTCGAAGCGGCGGTGATTCTTTGCGAACCCACAGGCGCCAGTAATCTGTGGTCCGCTTCAGCAATTGCTGCGGATGCTTGTGCTTCACCAAAGAATTGAGGCGATCCACATCCTGCCAGCTGGAGCCCGCGGCAATCCAGAAATAGGCTTTCCCCCGAGACAACGGCTCGATCGTCAGGTGCACGGCGATCACCGAATCCACCGACCCTTGGGCAATGGGATTACCGGACAGCAAGCCGTCTTCCGCGTCGCGGTAGGTCCCTTCCTTGCCCCCCATGCCTTTCTGTCCGACGGCGTACTGGCTCAGTCCCGACGATTCGGTGCCGAGACCGCTTGCAAGCAGATAGCGTGCCCCCTTATAGTGAATGACGGCTTCCGTCTTGGGATCGTAGCCGGCCGTATCGCCGATGTCATTTCCTGAAATACCGAGATCCAGACTGAAGAAGAGGCGGATCTCGCGTTTGTGCGGAGCCATGTTCTCAACGGTGACTTCCTTCACATACACATTTTCATGGAAATCCACCGCATCATGGCAATGCAACAAGATCTGGAGCTCTGCATGATAGAGGCTCACCTCCGTAACCATGGTATCCGCCAGATAGCGCAGTTCCTTTTTCCAATTCGGTCCAATCCAGGAGAACTGCTGCTCAACCCACACCCCCAGCCGGCACGACCGGCCGAAGACATGGTTTTCCTGGCCAACGTGCGGGTAGAATAACTCCCGCATGGAATAGTCGCTATCGAAACAGATCAGGAGCCTGCCGTTACCGATCGGTATGTCTCTGGGCATGGTGATTATCCTCGGTCTATTGCTGCAAGGGAAAGGCGCGTACGCAGACTTATACCTTGTGAAAGCGATGCCGCGCAACGACAATTTCTCCTAAGATTGCCTGCAATCCCTCAATGCTCGTCCGGCACCCTGCATCTTTCTAGTGAAGCCGGACGTCTGCACTTCTTCCAGCTTGATCCACACAGATGCGCTGAAAGGAATCGGTGCCTTCCATCCATCCCCGGTACATTGTTTCCTACTCAAGTATACATGTTTCACCCTATTTACCGATAACGATCGAAATGCTATCCAAAGATTAACATTCAATAGGCTCAGGGTTAAAATGGAAGCCCTCCTCCCGGCTGAGCCAAGTTTTTTCCTTCCTGCAGATACTGACCTGAGCCACTCTGTCGGGAGAATTGCGACCAGCTTCAGATATATTGACCTTATCAAAATCTTAACGGGCAGACAGTCATCGAGCATGAGGCCGGTGTAGAAAGCCAAGCGGTTCAGGTTGTCAGGACATTTGATCACTGGAGTCTTTGGCAGGGAGCTGGAACATGAATAACAGGAGAGCACCGGTAGTTCTGTTTGCCCTGGCATTTCTTTTAGCTGCAGGTGAGACTATTTCGCAAGCGGGTGATCTCGACTCAAATCAGTACAGCGCGAAGCCTCTGGTGGAGGATGCCTTAGCCGCAAGATCCAAGGCATTTACCGGTACTCCGGCGGATTTTTTGAGTCGCTCGCTAGATCGGTTTGCTCAGGCCATGGATCGTGCTTTGATCGATATTTACGGAACAAATCAAGCCTTGAATTCAACAAATCATCTTCCCGTCGCCTTAAATGATGATTGGAAGCTTGTTGGAAGGCCGATTCTATCGGTCGTTCCGAATGAGAATACAATCCACCAGTTGAAAGGATTGGAGGAAGATTACCGGATAGGCGAAATCAGTCTTATGGCGCTCCTGTCTCCGGTGAGAACGAGTGATTCGTTCATCTGGGGAGTGGGTTCGGCAGTCACGCTGCCTGCGGCGGCAGAAGATGAATACGAAGCAGCCGCGTGGCAGATCGGCCCGGCCGTCGCAGCATTCTATCTCGGGAATCACTGGATTTTGGGTCTCCTATCACGGCACCAGTGGTCATTTCGGGGCGACAGTAGCCGTCCCGACGCCAGTCAGACAACCCTACAGTATTTCTTCGAATACGACCTGTTGGATCGCCTGCAAATAGGCATGGCGCATTATGTCATGTTCAACTGGAACACAGAGCGAGGATATGCATCGCCTTTCCCCTTTGACCTCGATGAAGCCAGGACATTTGGTGTCGGCAAGCTCCCGGTGAAATTTTCACTGGATGGATTTGTTGAGATCAGCGCCAATTGGAAGTTCTAATGTTGTTAAATGCGGACACGATCATCACTATCGCTTCTGGCTAGCAGCACTCCTTGCGGATGATCGGGCTGCACACCCTCCCCGAAAGCCTCCTTAATGAGCAGGCAATCGTCCTCATCATCGTCAGGCAAAAAAACAGACATTGCTATCGGCCATTGATGTAATTTTCGTCCATGACTCCCGGAACCATGGGAAGCGTCGAGATGTCCGGAGGCTTAAAGTAGAATAACAGCTCCATGAAATGGACAACAATCCGGTAGGTGGCTCCCCACAGGATTTCCGTACGGTTCTGTTGCCGGTGGAGAAAGCAGGGCATATCCTGCATCTTCCGGTTGATCTTCTTTTCGATATGAGGCGGCACATAGATTCGATAGTTTGCATAATGCACCGGGTTCAGAAGAGAGCGCAACGGAATAGCAAGAATCTTTTCCACTTCCCAGCTCGGTGAAAAATGTCGCTGTCCGCGGACCCAGCCGACCATCGGGTAAATGATGCGCTTGAACAGGACCAGCCGCTCTGACGGGAGAGGCCCTAAAAACCGAACTCCAAGAGGATTGAGACGCATTTCTTCCCAGCTTTCACGCAGAGCGGTGGCAAACAGCAACGACAACACGCGGGCGTCTTGCGGGCGTTTACAGCGAAGCTCCGACCACAATGGCCATCGACTGAGAGGAGAGCCGGGCAGAAGGAGGAGCTTCGCCAAATAGGGGTCAATTTGTGTCTCCACGGTCCCACCCGGGCAGCACAGATCTCCTGATTGCCTCACGGCTTTGGATCTTTTATTTAGGATGACACAAGTTTGCGGAGCGGATCCTGCGTCCACTGCCAGACGACCGAGCAAAAACAGCACGCTGGAGGCAATCGCTGGATCGGATGGATCCACAACGGTGATTGTTTCGTGCCGCAGTTCCTCCTCGATTACCTGCAGGACGCGTGCTTGCAGCGCGACGGGGTCGTCCAGCAGATCGTCGACTAACGGATATCGGATTTGCCCTGCCACATCACCCATTCCCGGTACTTTTCCTCAATACGTTTGCCGGAAATCCGAATCAGGGTTTTCACTTCCGGTGCAAAAAGGCTGACCCTGTATTCCTCCAGCAGCCAGCGGAGCTCGTTAAGGAACCGACCCCCTTCCTCGGTGGGTCGTTGCAGAACATCCGCCCTCAACTCTTCATAGTATTTCTCATATGGTGCGAACTGCGCTTCCTTGATGCGATCTTTTTCCGGCGCCGTGTAAGCCCTATCGGCTCTGATTTGCAGCGCTTTGAGATAGCGCGGCAGTTGCTGGATTTCGAAGCGCTCATAATGCCCTGGAAAATTCAAAGGCACAAGTTGATTTAGATCTTCAGCGAGAATTTGTATGCGTTGCAGCACGCCGGCGTCCTTTTTGGCCATTTTTTGATAGCGCTGCAGACTGTGCCTGGCGTTTTCTCGCTCCTTGATCACTGCCAGCACCTCCTGCAAAATCTCACGGCCCCTCAAGGCAAGCTTTCCCTTGAGCTCTTTTAAGGTCTCCAGGTATTGGCCCCGGTCGGGCCAACCCGCACAAAACCGGGTGCCTTTTATACCAAACAGCTCCCGCATTAAGTAGTATTGCAAATTTTCATCAGCTTGCTTACGGCTCCCCATGAACGCAAGCTCCAAGGTCATATCCGGGGGATAAGCCCAATCCTTCTTGAGTTGTTTGAGCTCCATTTGAAAAGCCAGCCGGTACAGCAGGTAGAGTCCCTGGTAAGATGCGCTCCTGGCATCCTCAGGATCTTTGAATAATCTTACTGCGACAGTATCGCCTTCGGCAACAAGACCGGAATAGGCGAAAATTTCCAGACCCAAAGCGTCCTTACCAAGCGCAATGCGGGGCGCCACTTCCCCGAGCTCCCAGGCCGCGAGTCCCTCTCGCTCGTGAAGTTTGCGCGCCTTGTCCCACAGGCTGTCCTCCAATCGCTCTTCACTCAATGCTTTCAGTTCTTGCAGGCTGCGGCCGGCCCCAAGCACCTTCCCGTCCGATCCAACGACCTCAAAGCGCATGCGAAGATGCTGGGGCAATTCGTTTTCATCCCAGTGGCCCGGTGCAACCTCAACCCGCTTGACAGCTCTAAGGCAGCGGCTTAACTGCATAAATAAGCTGCCCTCACCAAAGTTTAAACAACCGAGCAACTGCGGCGCACTCTCGCCTATGGGAACCAGCTGTTTGCGAAGTCCTTTGGGCAAAGCCCTGAGGAGATCCGTGACTTTTTCCTGGAGCATGCCCGGGACCAGCCATGCGAAGGGTTCCGGCGTAAGAGATTTCAGCGCAAGAACGGGAACGGTCACGGTGACTCCATCGTCTTCCGTCCCCGGTTCGAACGAATACCTCAACGGCAGCTCCAAATCCGCAACACGCAGTGTATCGGGGTATTCCTGCAGGGCTGAAAAGTCAGGTTCCGCACGCAGCAGGTCGGTTTCTCTCATGCACAGGAAATCATCACTCCCCTGATCTCTCAACAGCTTATTGAAGGAGCGAACATCCGCTATTAGCGGAAGCTGCCGAGAATCCGATCTTTTATTATCCACACCCGGTATTCTCGCATCGTAAAAATCATAGATGATCGCATCATCAACCAGCAGGTCCCGGCGGCGTGCTTTGCTCTCCAATTCATCGATCTTTTGAATCAGCTGCCGGTTGTGCTCGAAAAACCCGTATTTGCCGGGTAGCTCACCTTCCACCAGAGCCGACCGGATGAAAATTTGTCGCGCCTCCACCGGATTGATCCGACTGTAGCTGACTTTACGCTGCTCAACTACAGGCAGTCCGTACAGGGTCACTCGTTCAAATGCAACCACCTGGCCTCTCTTTTTTTCCCAATGGGGTTCCGAGTATGAATAGCGACACAGGTGGCCGCCCAATTCCTCCAGCCATTCCGGCTGGATATTGGCGATTGTTCGAGCAAAAAGGCGCGAAGTCTGCACCAATTCCGATGCAACAATCCAGCTGCCGGCTTTGTTGAACAAGCCGGAGCCCGGAAACACCATTACTTGCCGATTTTTGGCCGACAGATAAATGTTTTTTTCTTTGCGCAGCCCTATGTGACTGAGATAGCCGCTGACTACAGCACGATGCACGGCTTCATAACTTGCGGGCAGCTGGTTGGTTTTCTCCATACCGAGCTCGGCGAGTATTTCCCCTATTTCTCCATGAATGTCCCGCCACTCTCGCATTCTTCTGTAGGATATGAAGCTCTCGCGGCAGAATTTGCGCATCTGGCCTTGACTGGCGAGGCGCTGGTCGGACCCGTTGGTGAGCCTTTGTTGATAAGCGTGCCAGATCTTGAGCAGGGTGACGAAATCCGAGCGTGGATCACGGAATATCGCGTGGGCCTGGTCAGCCTGTGCTTCCTGTTCGAGGGGTCGCTCTCTGGGATCCTGAATACTCAAGGCTGCCGACAAAATAGTCAGCTCGCCCAGCGAATTCTCCTTTTGCGCCTGTACAAGCATTCTCGACAGCCGAGGGTCCAAGGGAAGCCTGGCCATGGTCCGGCCCAGATCAGTGAGCCGGCGGTGTTCGTCCACGGCGCTCAGTTCCTTTAAAACGGCGAAGCCATCTTTAATGGCGGCAGGTGAAGGAGGGTCCAAAAATGGAAAATCCTGAATGTTGCCAAGATGCAGGAACAGCATCCGCAAGATGACCTCGGCCAGGTTTGAGCGCTGGATCTCGGGAGCAGTATACAAAGGCCGTGACTCAAAATCCTGTTCGGAAAAAAGTCTGATACAGATCCCGGCTTGCACTCGACCGCAACGGCCTTTGCGTTGATCCGCGCTCGCCCGTGAAATGGGCAGCACGGGCAATCCTTGCGTCCTGGATCGAGCGTTGTACTGTGAAATTCGGGCCAGGCCCGTGTCAATAACGTACTTGATGCGGGGAATCGTGATGGATGTTTCGGCAATGTTGGTGGCCACTATGATCTTGTCTTCAGTCGATGGCCGAAAGATACGCTGTTGGTCTGCGGCAGCCATCCTGCCGAACAGCGGCAGTACCAGTGTATTGAAATAACGCTTTTCTTCGAGCCGCTGAACTGTCTCCCGAATATCTGACTCGGTGGGCATAAAGATAAGGATGTCGCCCCTTTTCTGACTTCTCGTCCGCTCCTTGAGCAACTCGACCGAAGCTACCGCCTGGTCGACGTAATTGCTGTCACCCTCGTCATTGGAGGAAATTTCAATCGGTCGATACCATACTTCCACCGGATAGGATCTGCCGGAGACCTCGATTATGGGCGCATTGCCAAACGCTTGAGAAAATTTCTCCGGATCGATGGTTGCCGAGGTGATGATGATTTTTAGATCCGGGCGCCGCACCATGATCTTCTTCAGCAAGCCCAACAGGAAATCGATGTTGAGAGTCCGTTCATGGGCTTCGTCAATGATCAGGGTATCGTAGGCGCGAAACAGGCGGTCACTCTGAGCCTCAGCCAGAAGAATGCCGTCTGTCATGAACTTGATCCGGGTGGAGCGACTGGTGCGATCTTGAAACCGAATTTTGTAACCTACCCAGCGCGTCCCGATTTCACCTAATTCTTCCGCCACACGACTGGCAAGACTGACCGCGGCAATGCGGCGAGGCTGAGTACAGCCGATTCTGCGCGGATGGCCGCGCCCGGCTTCCAGACACATCTTGGGTATCTGCGTACTTTTGCCCGATCCGGTTTCGCCCGTGATCACCAAAACCTGGTGTTCGCTGATGGCACCGACGATTTCTTCTCTCTTGCCGGTAATGGGGAGCTCGTCAGGATAGTGGGGAGCAAACCTCAGATTGCGCCGCGAGCGGATGGCATCGCCGGCTTTGTTAAGAGTCGAAGAGTTCATAAGAGCTTTGCATTAAGAAATTCTCACCGGCACTCGCGGCCGCATCACGGGACTTTTGCCGCAAAATGCAACGCGGGTGCAGGGGAAGGCAGCTTTCCGATCTGCAGTTTAGGGAGATTGCCAAACGTTCAACAACAAATCTTTACAAATCTTACCGGTTATGTCAATTGTCTGGGACGAAATCCGGCATGGGAGCAGGGAGCAGCGAGCCACGATCTCCATGCTGTATGCTCCATGAGATAAGGAGAAAAATGGAAGATTTCCGCAGCCAGGTTGAAGAAGCCGTGGCTTTCATTCGAGTCCGCCTGCAGGCGCAACCGAAGATCGGAGTGATCCTGGGAACGGGTCTCGGCGACATCGCACAGGCGATGGAAGGGGTCTCCGCTTGCCCCTACACGAGCATACCCCATTATCCGATCTCAACCGTTCAAAGCCATGCGGGTAAACTGCTGTTCGGCACCTGGGCCGGCAAAGCCATACTGGTCAAGCAGGGCAGACTTCATCTCTACGAAGGCTATTCGGCCAGGCAGATCTCTTTTTCCGTTCGCGTTATGGCCCGCTTGGGGGTGCGCACTCTCATCATCTCCAATGCGGCCGGCGGGCTCAATCCGCACTTTAGTGCGGGCGACCTGATGCTCATTACGGACCATATCAATCTTACCGGCCACAATCCTCTGATCGGCCCCAATGTGGATGAATGGGGAGTGAGATTTCCGGACATGGCCGAAGCTTATGACCGAAAACTGCAGCAATTGGCTTTGGAGACCGCGGTTGCCGAAAAAATCATGCTGCACCGGGGAGTCTACGTGGGAGTCTCGGGCCCAAGCCTGGAAACGGCGGCCGAAACGCGTTTTCTCCGCGCCATTGGAGCTGACGCAGTGGGCATGTCGACCATCATGGAAGTCATCACTGCCGTCCACATGGGCCTGAAAGTCCTGGGCTTTTCCGTTATCACCAATGTGAACCTTCCGGATGCCTATGAGCCAACCTCCGTAGAGCAGGTTATCGCCACTGCCGAACTGGCCGGACCGAAGCTCATGCAAATACTGGCCAAAACTATCGAACAACTGTGACGCGAACGGTGTCCATTGCAGGAGAAAAGAGATGATTGTCAACTCTGAAGCCGCCTCGGCTGATCTTTTGCTGACCAACGGGATGGTTTTGACCATGGACGCACAAGACCGGCGATTTGATCCCGGCGCCGTGGCGATACGAGGGGAAGAAATCGTGGCTGTCGGCCCCTCCGAGCAACTGGAAGCAAATCTGCACGCCAAAAAGAGATTAGATGTCAGTGGCTGTGCGATCATGCCGGGACTGGTCAACGCTCACACCCATGCAGCCATGACGCTTTTCCGCGGCCTCGCCGACGATCTTCCTCTCATGGATTGGCTGCAGCACTACATTTTTCCGGCGGAACAGAACCTGACGGCAGACATGGTCTATTGGGGGACGCAGCTGGCCTGCGCCGAAATGATCCTTTCGGGCACAACAACCTTCTGCGATATGTATCTGTTCGAGCATAAAGTGGCCGAAGCTGCAAAGAATGCAGGTATGCGGGCAGTGGTCGGCGAAGTGCTGTACGATTTTCCTTCGCCGCATTACGGTCCGATCGAAAATGGGCTAAAATTCACCGAAGCACTGATTGAGCAATGGCAGGGGGATCCTCTTGTGCGCATCGCAGTGGAGCCCCATGCACCCTACACCTGCTCGCCGCAACTTCTTAGGCAGTGTCATGATCTTGCTGAACGCCACCAGGTGCCGGTGATCACGCATTTGTCGGAAAATCAGACCGAGGTCGAAGAGATTCTCAAGCGCTATGGATGCCGGCCGGTCATGCACCTGGAAAAAATCGGCCTGCTCGGTCCGAACCTGATTGCCGACCATTGCGTTGCATTGGACGAGCGCGACATGGAATTGCTGGCCCAAAGAAATGTCCAGGTGGTGCACAACCCCGAAAGCAACATGAAGCTTGCCTCCGGCATCGCACCCGTTACCCGACTGCTGCAAATGGGGGTGAACGTGGCCTTGGGCACCGACGGCTGTGCCAGCAACAATGACCTGGATCTTTTTGGCGAGATGGATTCCTGTGCCAAACTGCATAAAGTGGCGACTCTGGATTCCACCGCCCTGCCGGCCCGAACGGTCCTGCAAATGACCGTACGAAACGGAGCGAGAGCCCTGGGGCTGGCGGGCAAGATCGGTGAAATAACCGTAGGGAAGTGGGCTGATCTGATTGTGATAGGTCTACGGAAGCCTCATCTCACGCCGCTCTATGAACCAGTGAGTCAACTGGTTTACGCGGCCAGAGGCGCCGACGTCCGGCACAGCATCATCCACGGTCGACTGGTGATGGAAAACAGACGGCTGCTCACTCTGGATGTTGACGAGGTTATGGATCATGCCGGAAAGTTCAGCCAAGCCATTCGATCCTCCTAGCCATTGCTGCACACCTCAGGAAGCGGACTGGCTGTTAGTCGATGCGGACTGGGTAGTGACCTGTGACGAATCGATGCAGTGTATTGAATGCGGTTCCGTAGCCATTGACGGAGATACGCTGGTCGCAATCGGCCCGACGGACCAGGTGAGATCAGCCTATCGGGGCCGGCAGGAATTGAACCTTCGTGGTTACATGGTGCTTCCAGGATTGGTTAACACCCACACACACGCGGCCATGAGCTGTTTGCGCGGTCTAGGGGACGATCTGCCGCTGCAGCGCTGGCTGCATGAAGTGATTTTCCCGGCAGAAGCCAGGCACGTCAATCCTGAATTCGTCTACTGGGGCACTCTGCTCGCCGCTGTAGAGATGCTGCAAAACGGGGTGACCACTTTTTGTGACGGATACTTTTTTGAAGAATCGGCGGCTCGAGCAGTAGAACAGGCCGGAGCGCGGGCCATACTCGGACAGGGATTACTTGATTTCCCTTCACCGGATTTGCCGGACCCGAGTCGATCGCGCAGGCGTGCGGAAGAATTTCTTCAGTCCTTTCCAAGAGGCGAAACTCGCCTGAGACCTTCTCTCTTTTGCCATGCCCCCTACACCTGCGGGCCCGAGACCTTGCAGTGGGTAAAGGCATTGTGCCGCGAGCACGACATGATTTTTCAACTGCATCTTTCCGAGACAGCCGCCGAAGTCGAACAGATCACCCGGCTGTACAAGGAAAAACCGGTGTTTTACCTGGATCGACTCAATATTTTGGATAGCATGACCGTTTGCGCCCACGCCGTTTGGCTGCAGCCCGATGAAATCGAGCTGCTCGCTGTGCGTCAGGTGGGAGTTTCGCACAATGCCGAAAGCAACATGAAGTTGGCCTCGGGAGTGGCGCCGGTGCCGGCCATGCTGAAGGCCGGCGTCCGTATCGGCTTGGGCACGGACAGCTGTGCCAGCAACAACGACCTCGACTTATTGTCGGAAATGGACAAAGTAGCCAAGCTGCACAAGGTATTTCAACGGGACCCGGTTGTTTGTGCAGCGCCGCAAGTGCTGACTTTGGCGACTCGCGGAGGCGCTGCGGTGCTCAACTGGGACGAGGAGATCGGCAGTTTGGAGGTGGGCAAAAAAGCCGACCTGATCGCGATTGATTTACGTCAACCTCACCTCACTCCGCTCTACGACCCCATTTCTCACCTTGTCTACACCACCAAAGGAAGCGATGTCAGGCATGTATGGGTGGACGGGCGGAGGACTGTTGCAGACGGGCGGATTAGCACTCTGGATGTAGCGGAAGTGATAAATGAGGTGACCCGCATAGCCCGCAAGATTAAGATGTGAACCCGGTCGTTAGCGTCCGGAGGTCTGGAAATATTGCGATGCGTCAGAAGCAAAAGATACTTATAGTCGACGACGAAACTCCCTTCAGAGTAGCCATGCGCCGTTTGCTGGAAAAGACCTACAGCGTGGTTGAGGCTGAAACGGGCAGCAGCGCTCTGCAGTTGGCCCAAAGGGAAGAACCCGATTTAATTCTGCTCGACATTGCACTGCCCGATGCCAACGGTCTGGAATTGCTGCCACAGTTAAAGGAACTGCGTCCGTCCCCCACCGTCGTGATGATAACGGCTTATGAACAGATTAAAGATGTGGTCCTTGCCATCAAGAGCGGTGCTTTTGACTACCTCGTCAAGCCAGTGGATATTGATGAATTTGAACTGACCATACAGCACGCTCTGGAGCATGCCGGGCTGAAAAATGAGGTCGACCGGCTCCGCCAGGAGGTTCAAAGGCTGCAAAAGGTTGATAGATTGATCGGTAAGGATTCCCAATTTCTGGAAGCCCAGGTGCTGGCGATCAAGAGTGCCAAAAGCCGCGATGCAGGGGTTTTGATTCAAGGTGAAAGCGGGGTGGGCAAAGAATTGTTCGCGCGGCTGATTCACGCCGAAAGTCCGCGGGCGGCCTATCCTTTCGTGGCTTTGAATTGCGCTGCCTTTAGTGCTGAAATCATCGAAAGCGAGCTTTTCGGTTATGAAAAAGGGGCGTTCACCGGTGCTCGATCGGAAGGAAAGCAGGGTTTGCTGGAAGTCGCCGACGGGGGCACCTTGTTTCTGGATGAAGTGGTGGATCTGCACCCCGAGATTCAAGCAAAGCTTTTGCGTGTATTGGAAGAAAAAGAATTCTTCCCACTGGGAGGTACTCGTAAAAGACATGTGGATATAAGGATTGTTTCGGCCAGCAACCAGGATCTTTGGAAATTGACGGAAGCAGGAAGATTCCGTAAAGACCTATACTTCCGTTTGGCTACGATTCGAGTGGATCTTCCTTCTCTGCGGCAAAGACCGACGGACATCCTCCCGCTTGCCCAGTTTTTCCTTGAAGAATTCAACGATAAATATGGCAAACGTTTTCGCAACTTGAGCCCTGAGGCTCAACAATTGTTGCTATCGCATTCATGGCCCGGAAACGTGCGGGAATTAAGAAACACTCTGGAAAGAGTGGTCTTGCTGGAAAATGACACCAACGTGCTGGGACGACATTTGCGCTTTTTACATGAACAGGAAGAAGATGCTCGCCCGCCCTCAAGTGCATTAAGCCTGGATCTGCCGGAAGACGGGATGTCGCTCGAAGAATTAGAAAAAAAGATCATCCTGCAGGCCTATGAAAAGTGTGAGAGAAACAAATCCAAGACTGCCCGGTTCTTAAAATTGCCCAGGCATGTCCTGATTTATCGTTTAAAAAAACACCATATCGAAAGTTGAAGAATATAGTTCGAATACAAGAAGCGTGAAGAATATACTACAATCCATAATTAACTGCTTGAAACATCATGACTAATTAATCTTTGCAGACCGCTCAAAAATCTCCCCGCCAAATAAATAGAGAATATTCTTCACTCATTCATCCTATCGCCGGACCGAGTTGAAATCCGTACTGCCGGTAATGAAGCCGTGTCACATCACTCGCTCACCGATTGGCACGGGCTTTGCTCTAATTTCGGTCCGGAGGCGGAACGTGGAAGTTCAAATTCGAGTGCTGCTAGTTGAAGATGATGCGCCGTTGAGACGCTCTTTGGAAAAGTTTCTGACTCAAGCCGGATATTCTCTCTGTAGCTGTTGTAACGGTCGTGAAGCTCTTGTTGAAGTTGAAAAATCTCATCCTCATATCCTGATAGCGGAATATCATCTACCTGATGCCAATGGTGCTTTGCTGCTGGAACGGTTGACGCGATTTGTACCTCATGCTGCTACTGTGCTGATTTCAGAGTTCGATTACGAGTTGGTCGCTGATGAGATAGCTCAAGTTGAGGTTCATGCTTTTTTGAAGAAGCCCTTTGATCTGGCTGAATTGGAGACCGTCCTGTCGTCTGCTTGTTGTCAAATGCGAATTCTAATGCGAAATCTGAAGTGGAATGCTGACCCTGTTTTTAGAGCATACCTGCCTCCCCTAACAAGAAGGAAACTCTCAGAAATGTCAAGTTCAAGCGGAGCTCATGTGAAAGATTAATGATTCTAACTGGCTGATATTCGAACTGTTTCTCAAGTACCCGTGACTGCTGTATGTTGATACGAAATATCCCGTTGTAGAAGTGAACCGTTGGCTGCCCCTCTCTACCCGTTGTTGGTGCAAGTTCGATTTGTAGATCTCAAGTTTCGTTGCACTCAGATCCTTATTGATCCTCCTGCTGTCAAAATTCTGAGAGTCCTTTAAGATCAAAGGCCGCAAGGTAAATACCTTGCGGCCTTTGCTTTTTTGCCGCCGCTCGAAACGCTTGATCCTCGAACGAAAAATGCTTGCACAAATCGACAAGTTCGATAAATATAATGTTTGATAATTAAGCGACTTTCTAGACAGGAGAATACGAATGGAGACACAAAAGCTTGAACTGATTCAACAGATGGAAGCGAAAGGAATGAGTCCCACTCAGGCCGCGGAGGCAATGAAATTCGATCCGGAGTTGCTGAACCTCTACCTCATAAAAGACGCTTATCCTGTTCCGAAAAGGATTTTGGACAAACTCGCCGAAGTAGTGAGCAACTAACCGTCCCGACCGAGTAGATCACAACGAAACATGAAAAAGGCTGCAGGCGGAAGCCGCTTTTTCAGATAGAATGTCCAGGGCAACTCCTTGCCTTTCCGCTTTTTCGAGCCGATGGCGGCGAGCAACCGCATCGGCTTTTCTTTGTCTGCAGCGGAGTTAGTCTGTAAGAGCAAATCAGTTCAATTTTGCTGCAAGACGTTCGCTAAGTAGAGTAAATCTTTGCTGCGTGCGGTTGTTCCGCACAGCTATGGCCAAAGCTTTTTTGCTGCCGACTATCACGACCAGTTTTCTCGCCCTTGTTATGGCCGTATACAGCAAGTTACGCTGCAACATGACATAGTGCTGCGTCATTAGGGGAAGCACGATGGCTTGATACTCGCTTCCTTGTGCCTTATGCACACTGATCGCATAAGCGAGGACCAGTTCGTCCAGTTCGGAGAAATCATATGGCACCAGCCTTCCCTCCATTTCAACCTTCATCTCCTGATTTTCCATGTCCAACTCGACGATGCGTCCCAAGTCTCCGTTAAAGACTTCCTTGTCGTAGTTATTGCGAATTTGCATCACCCTATCGAATATCCGAAACATTCGGCCGCTTCTCTCGACGGACTGCCCCTGCGGGTTAAGAGCTTCCTGCAGTGCTCGGTTCAGTTGCTGAGTACCGACAATCCCGCGATGCATTGGACTCAAAACCTGGATGTCCTCCATCGGGTCAAAACCGAAGCGTGCCGGGATACGATCGGTACAAAGCTTCAGCAAGATCCGGCAGGCATCCTCTGGAGCCTCTTTTTCGATGAAGTAAAAATCTTGCAGTCGATCCGATTCCTGCCCGATCAGTGGAAAGCGGCCCTGCCGCACCAGATGGGCGTTGACGATTATACGGCTCTGTTGAGCCTGGCGGAATATTTCAGTGAGTCTCACCACCGGAACCGTCCCCGACTCGATTATGTCGTGCAAGACATTGCCCGGACCCACAGACGGCAACTGATCGGCATCTCCTACCAGCACCAGGGTGGCATGATCGGGAATGGCCTTGAGTAGATAGTGCATCAATAGGATATCCAGCATCGAGGTTTCATCGATGACAATCAGGTCGGCGGTGAGCGGTCGCCCTTCGGTGCGCTGGAAGCCCCCAAACTGAGGACTGAATTCGAGCAGCCGATGAATGGTGCTGGCGGGATGGCGCGTTGCTTCACTGAGCCGCTTAGCTGCGCGTCCGGTGGGTGCTGCCAGGCAAACTCGGGCCGAAAGCTGCTTATATACGGTTAGTATTGCACGGATGAGAGTGGTTTTGCCGGTGCCCGGCCCTCCGGTGATCACGATCACCTTGTCGCTCAATGCCTGTTTTACGGCCTGTGCCTGGAGTGGAGCCAGCTTGAACGGCAGTCTGTCATGCAACCAGGCCATGGCTTGATCCGGATCGAGCCGCTTTTGCACCTGCTTGAAGGCTTGAAGAGATGAGAGACGCTGCGCCACTTGGCTCTCGGCAAGATAATAACCACGCAGATAAACAGCGTTGTCATCGTCCGGAGATGCAGGCAGCTGCTTCGGCAACGGCTCCCTCACCAGGCGATCGCTCTCCACCATTGCCGTCAGAGCTTCTTCTGCATTGGCGGAAGGAATTTCGAGGAGCTTCCCGGCTCGTTCCAACAACAATTTATGAGGCATGCAGACATGGCCTTCTTCGGTTGCCTCATGAAGCACGTACAGAATCCCGGCTTCCGCCCGGAACGGGGAATCAACGGGGAATCCAAGATTTCGAGCTATTTTATCAGCCGTGAGAAATCCTATTCCCGATACATCCATGGCCAGCCGGTACGGATTTTCCTGCAAGACAGCCAGGGAGCCCTTGCCGTAATGTTTGAAGATCCGGGTGGCATATGCGGTGCTCACACCCTGAGCTCGCAAGAAAACCATGAGCTCACGGATGTCTTTTTGTTCTTCCCATGCCTTCCGTATTTGCTCGATGCGATACTGGCCGATCCCGTCGACTTCTTTCAATCGTCCTATTTCGTTATCGATGATGTCAAAAGTATATTCCCCAAATCGACCGACGATACGGCCGGCCATAACCGGACCAATCCCCTTGATCAGCCCTGAGCACAGATATTTTTGGATACCTTCGGCGGTTGCCGGCCTCACAGCTTCGTAATGATCGACTTTAAATTGTTCACCATAGCGGGCATGCACTGACCAGGTCCCCTCCATGGCAAGAACTTCCCCCGGAGTGACGGCCAAAAAATTACCGACAGCGGTCACCAGATCTTTACGACCCGGTATTCTGACTTTGAGCACTCCATAGCCATTTGCTTCGTCGCTGTACGTGATGCGCTCGATCTGCCCTTTGATCGTCGTTGTCATGCCCTGCTGAAGAAGTCTCCCTCGGCTTCTAATGTGGCAGGTGATTCTTCTGCTCACAATCGATTTTTGCACACTTTATCGTTTGGAAAACCCAATTGCGGATGTTAATATATTTTTAAAATCACGAAGCATGATAGAGTTTGAACTGCAAAAGTAAAGTGCCACGGTTTTTTGATTTTGGGTGACCGGGGTTTTATGATAGGAACAAATCATCCTGCGATGGAGCTTTGCGTGAATGGCTCTACCCAAGCCAGGCCAATCTTACATTTTTTTGAGCGGAGAGGTTATAATCAATGTCCCTTTACATCAGAACTGAAGATTTTCGCAAACATGGCATCAGTAAGTACTCAGATTTAGTACTTGTGCGGGCGGCAGTACAAAAGGAGTTAAATATCGACCAACTCTTCGTTTCTTTTGTAAATAGACGTGAATACATACGAGTTGATTTTTTGCGCCCCCGCCCGCCTCGCCGCTCCAAGGGACGTTCATACCACAAGAAAGCCTCGGAGAATTCAAGGCAGGCATGAAAGCTCGGGATCTAGCTAAGGCGCCTCTATCGTTTTCAGAGGGCCAGCCCTTTTCTTTTCCGTCAAATATATTCCTCGATTTATTAAATGCTCGATGACTCTAATACCTAAACGCAAAGAGTCGTAGAGGAAGACTCCTTAAACGGTTTGTCTTCGGCGGATTCGGCCTTCGAAGCCTCGAGCTCGATCGATAGAGAGCATCGAGCGTGGCGGTGAGGGTTCCCCGGATCATCTGTTCTCAACCGCCCTTGGTCCGAGCCAAGTCCTTGATTGCACCGGCAACTTTACTCAGAGCCCCTAGACGCTCCTTGGCGCTTTCAAGGTACGGCAGAGCTTCCGGATTATGATGGCGACCGAGCGCTTCCGCCGCCCAGTTGACCACATAAGGATTTTGATGTTCAGTCATCCTGGCAAGTATGCCGAAGCTCTCGCTGGTCTTAATGTTTCCCAACACCGCGATCAGGCCGACTTTGAGCTCGTCAAATGCGGGATTTTCCGCCATGACTTGCTCAATCTGGGCAACGGCCATCCCATTGAACTTTTCTAAATTGACCAGACATTTCTGAGCGAAAAAAGGAAAACGGAACATGGATAGTTCGGCAAGCAGACGAACACTCTCAGGATTCCCATAGGCTGAGAGCAGATCAGGCACAAAAAGGCTTGCCCAGGAAAAACTGTACGCCAGGGGTAGCAGATAAGGAACCGCGGCAGGGCCTGCTTCTTCAATCTGGGCTAAAACCGGGGCCAAAGTTTGCCTTCGAACTTCATAGCCTTCTTCCTGCCGAGCCGGAAATCTCTTCACATCATTGGCGATTTTCAAATTCTCCACCAGACTCGCCAGGCGTGCATCGTCTCCGATCGGATACTGCTCCCGATAAGCGCGAGCACGTTGAGCAATCCAGAATTTTTCCAGCCAGGTAGAAGGAGAATAGAAATACACGAGCTCTTTCCTGTCTGCCCCTTCTCGCTTATGGTAGCCGTTTTCCTGGAAGAAGTCTTTTTCTTCCTGCGCTACCTGCCAGCGACGCCGGCAGACGTGAAGCGCGCCATCGTAATCTGCGGTCACCATTGACGCCATCACCACGATGTCATGCAGACGATCATCTTCGGGATAGCTCTGCAGCAAACGCGCGGCCAACTGTTGAGCTTTGGAAAAATCCTGCGAGAACAAGAGATCAAAGCCCTTTTGCACATCCTTTTCCAGGCGTTCGCGAAGTTTTTGCCGTTCCTCCATCTCTCTCAATTGATCGGCGGGAATACTTTTGCGAACCTCTTCATGACTCGGGAGGCAGCATTTTTTGTATTTTTTACCGGACCCGCAGGGACATGGTTCATTGCGGCCGACTTTTTCCGTGGTGAGCTGATCTGCCAGGGCTGTTTGACGCCTTGACTCCTGGTAGGAATGGACTCGCTTTTCAAGTTCCGCCCGACTAATGCCATATTTTTCGCAAACAGCATCGGCATCGACACCCTGCATGAAATCCAAAACCGGTTGCAAAGGATTTGTCGATGAAGATTTTACAGATGATTGACTGCTATCCATAGCTTCGTTTTCCTTTCCTATGCCGTCATGAGCGCATGAGGGCGCGAAACTTTTATTCAAAAAATACTGGTGTTCTCGGCGCGATGGGCGCACGGTTTTTTAACAGCTTTTCGTCTTTATGTAAACTCTCGCTCTAACGAAGCTGCCAGGATAGCTTGATCTTGACGAACGTGTATGAGATAGATAAAGGGAAGTAGCAAAATACCGGGGATTTGGCGGGGAAGTTGTCGGGAGCTTTATAGAGATGCGGTATCCCGGCGGAAACGACACACTACCGGCCCGATAACCATAGCTTCTATCATCATCCAGCTTCAATCGACGAAGGTAAGAAATGAATTGTGATCCTGCAGAAGGCCTTTCAGCGAGCATGGAAGATTACCTTGAAGTTATTTTCCATCTGGAAGATTCTAATCGGGTTGCCCGCGCCAAAGACATTGCCGATCAAATGAATGTGCAGCGTGCTTCCGTGACAGGCGCCCTAAAAGCGCTCGCAGGCCGCGGCTTGATCAATTACAGCCCTTACAGTTATATCACTTTGACTGCGACCGGGCGCAACATTGCTCGTGATATTATCCGCCGCCACAACACGCTCAAGGAATTCTTTGTGACCGCTCTGCAACTGACACCAGAAGAAGCGGAAGCAAACGCTTGCCGAATGGAGCACGCCATCGATCCCTCTGCCGTGGATCGCCTGGTTCATTTTCTGGAATTCATTAAGACCTGTCCGCGCACCGGAATTGACTGGTTTGATGCCTTCGCTCGATATTGTAAGCGGGGAGTGCAGAGCTCGAATTGCGAAGATTGCATCCAGCTTTGCCTGCAAAGAATCGGTTCGGCTGTCGACAAAAATGATACCGGAGAAATTCCTGAACAAGGACATTCATGAATGGTTGTTAGAGTTGGCAATTCGAACCCCAAAATCCAAAACTGCTGAGCTTTCCTGGTACGCCTGCGTACAGAAGCCTCCCAAGTGTTGAGCGCTAAGCTCAAAATCCCGAATAAATGCCGCCAGATCTTCACTCTCATACCACTTTTCGTAGGACGCCAATCCTTCTTTGAGCAAAGCAATTATATCCTTTGTATAAGGATTCATTTGACTGATGGCCGAATAGAGCGCTCCGTTTTGAGCGAACATCCTGCCAACCAAATTGATTTCCAGGCGATAGCTCGGGCTGGTATATTCCATGGTCTCACCAATATCGACGGCCAAATCTCGCAACACCCTTCCCACCAGCATAGTGGTCATATGAAAAAGTACCTGGATGATGCTCATCATGCGATCATGCTCTTCGGGCGTACACTCTTTGATCCGGATGCCCGTTTGTACGAAAAGACTGCGTGTCACCTCCCAGTCCCGCCGACTTATTCTGACTGGGCAGGCAACCAGAGTCTGTCCCTCCAATGATGCGATGCGACCGCCAAACATTGGATGAAGCCCCACCACAGCTGCCGGTGAGCGCAACATCTCGCGCACTGGTCCCACCTTCAGGCTGGTCACGTCCATGAGCAATTGGTCCTGCCGTACGTAGGGAATGAGCTCACCAATGACATTTATCGTTTCATGGAGGGGCACGGCAAACAGGACCACATCTGAATCCTCCAATACTTGTCGACTGTTCCGTTCCGTTTTCAAATCCCCAATTTCCACCTGGTAGCCCAGGTTCCTAAAAAAGCCGCTGAACAAACGCCCCATTTCCCCGAGGCCGCCAATGATTCCAACTCGTGTGCCCGGCTTCCAGAAGCCTGCATTGATGGATGTCAGCCGGCCGGGAATAGCAGACAAAGCTTCGCGATCTCTCATAAAGATTCCTTTTCGCACCTCAAAATGAAAAAGCCGCAGGCAACTACGGAATACCCACGGCTTTTGGTTTAACCTATTTATGCTGTCTTCTTGAACTCGTGCATACCCCTAAATCGGCAATGAGCTCCAACAATAATAGAAGTAACACCGGGTATGCATGAACGTCCTCTTTTATGTTGAATAGTCACGCGGAAACATAGAAAAGCAATTACTGGTTGTCAAGCATTTTCTTGTGTTGTACTTTTGCCGCCGGCCATACGGATTTACGATTTCCCAAACTGAGAGGCGGAAGCAAGAATGAAAATCATACCTGCGCCCATTGCGGATGTGCTGATTCTTGAACCGAAAATATTTGAAGATTCCAGAGGTTTTTTCTTCGAGAGTTACAATGTGAAGAGTATGGCCGAAATGGGGATTAACCTTCCCTTTGTTCAAGATAATCATTCGCGTTCATGTAAAAATGTTTTAAGAGGGCTGCATTACCAAATTGAACATTCCCAAGGCAAATTGGTGCGCACTATTGTAGGTGAAGTATTTGATGTTGCAGTGGATCTGCGCAAGAGATCTTCAACACTAGGAAAATGGTGTGGAATCCGGCTTTCTGCTGCAAACAAGCGCCAGCTTTACATCCCGCCCGGGTTCGCGCATGGCTTTTTGGCTCTCTCCGATTGGTCGGAGGTCCTTTACAAAACCACCGATTTCTGGGCTCCCGAGCATGAGCGCTGTATCATTTGGAATGACAAGGACCTCGGCATCGACTGGCCTCTAACAGGAGATCCCAGTTTGTCTGCAAAGGACTCTGCCGGGGTCCGTCTCGTAGAGGCGGAGCTCTTTCCATAGGAGCTTGCGGGAATGACATCGGTTAACCATCTCGGGAGTCTCATAGGTGGATGGGCTCAGAGCTCGCTCCTACATTCTTGAATCCCTGTAAGTCTACGCAGGAGCGATCTTGCTCGCGAAAAGGTGGAAGGACTTTCGCCTAACCGTTGGAATGCCCGACCGAGGGGACAGATTCTTAATGTGCCAATAAATTCAGGATCCTCTCACTGCAACCCGAATTTGATTCTATAAGCCGCCTCGCACGCAATTCTACTTCCTCACGATATCTCACATCTTTGAGCCAATCGGCTACGACAGCCAGGAGCTGCTCCTCCGATGCTGCTATTTTGGCAACTCCCGCGTCGAGCAGCATGGCTCCGATTTCGCGAAAATTGAAAAGATGCGGTCCCCAAACGCATGGCTTGCCCTGAACCACCGCTTCAAGCGGGTTGTGCCCTCCAAAAGGTACCAGACTTCCGCCTATGAATGCCACGTCTGCCAGAGCATAGAAGCGGCTCAGCTCCCCCAAGCTATCGAGTACGTAAACATCCTTACCCCTACACGATGCAGCGGAAGACCGCGTCACCATCGACAGACCGAATCGTTCGGCAACGGAAGTAAGCTTCGAAATCCTTTGAACGCGCCGCGGAGCAAGGATTAGTAGCAAGTCACGGTGTTTTCGCAAGAGCAGATGATGCACTTTAAAGAGGATTTCTTCTTCCCCTGCGTGAGTGCTTCCGGCAATCCAGACTTCTCTTTCTTCATCTATTCCCGTTATTTTCCGAAGATGACCGATTTCCAGATCCGAGAGCGGAGCAGGCAGATCGCATCGGTTCTCAGCGGCGGGGAGCAGCAGATGGTGGCGATGGCGAGAGCCCTCATGGCCCGGCCAAAGCTTCTCATCATGGACGAGCCCTCCATGGGCCTGTCACCCAAGTTCGTCGACAAGGTGTTCGAAATCATCCAGGAGATCAACCGCAAGGAAGGCGTTGCCATCCTGCTGGTGGAGCAAAACGCCAACATGGCGCTTTCCATCGCCAACCGGGGGTACGTGCTGCAGACCGGCGAAATCGTTCTGGCCGACACGGCGGAAAATCTGCTGCACAACCCCCTCATGCAAAAGGCCTACCTGGGTGTGGCCTAGCACGGTGTCTCATGAGCTTCCTCGTCAT
>ENA-OSEO01001879-OSEO01001879.1-sediment-metagenome-genome-assembly--contig:-NODE-1879-length-33918-cov-5.675453_pt1 | contig 33918 bp, 25 predicted proteins | sample MGYA00237883_ERZ534232 | MGnify/ENA metagenome assembly ERZ534232 | reverse complement strand
TTTTTCGCCGCGTTCGTTTTCATGGCCAAGAGCCTCTATTTCCCGCTTGTGATCGCAGTCGTTTTGACGTTCCTGGTGTATACCGTCGGAAAAGGGCTCAAGGCTTCATTTCCGGCGGCACGACTAGGGATGATCGGCGCCTCTTGCGGGGCCGTGATTTGGTTTTTCGGCTGTTATCTCCCGTTTCACGAATCCCTTTCCCTGGTGGGCGGATCCTGGGTCAGCCGCAACATGAAGCCCCTGACCGCCGGCGAACTCCTTTCCACCAATCCGTTTTTCCCCTTTGTCATGACGTTTCGATTCCTCCCCGTGACGGTGGCGATTTCCCTGCTGTTCATGGGAATCCTGGGATACCGCTGGCTTCGGAAAGGGTTAACAGCGGATCCGGTGGAGTCGTTTCTTTTTTTCTGGCTGTTTTGCGGGATTTTTTTTTTAGGGCATCTGTCCTACGCCCCCACGCGATATTATCTTCCGGTCCTCCCGGCCGCCGTGTTGATGGCCGGCCGCGTCCTTGCCCGGATGGGAGAGGAACGCAGCGGGCAAAACCGGCCGCTTCCGGACCCGGCCTTGGCATGGGCTGTCGGGCTGGGGGTGACGCTGCTGTTTTTTTATATTGTCTTTCCCTACATGGAACGCGTCTTTCCCGATGTGAAAACCATCCTGTTTTTTGGACATATTTCCCGGGTGAGCGATCTTTTCGGCGCTCTTTTGCTCGGCATTGTTTCTGCTGCAACCCTTGTTTTTTCGGATTATCGGAAAAAGAGGGGGCGTTTTGTGGGAATCGTTCCTTCCGGCGCCGCTTTCCTGCTGTCCTTTTATCTCCTTTTTGCGGGAACCCAACCTTTTTGGGCACGAGTCGAACTGGAGATGACTTCCGACAGAAAGGACAAGGCCCGCATCTACTGGGCAAAAAACAAAGGCGGATACACCGAGGCGGATTCCGCGGGCGTGCACATCGGAAAAAATCCGAAACCGCATCGCGTCCGGATCGGGAGCATGAAGCGCGTGCGTTTTTTGAGGATCGACCCCATGGGGCAGCCCGGAACGGCGACAATTCAAAAGATTCGGATCACCCAGCCGGGGTACATACCCATCCTTTTCGACACCCCGGAACATTTGAAACGGTTTGCACCCATCCATCATATCGCGGGGACGAGGACGACCGAGGAAGGCCTGGTGGTAGAATCTGCGGGCGCGGACCCGCATATCGAAGCGGCCCTCAATCCGGTTTTCAGTCCCGCCCGGATGAGCAAGCATCTGCTGTTGCTCCTTGCCCAGTCCGCCGGCGTCGGTTTATGGGTATATCTGCTGTTTCGACTTGCGCGAAAACCCTGGAGGACTTATGTTATTTTGTTTACATATGCACGGCGGTGGTCATGGGTGGTCCTGGTACTGACCCTGGCGTATCCCATGACATATTATGTCAAATGGGCGAAAAACCCCGATTATGCGATCGCATCGGCCTCACAGGAGATCGGGGAAATGCTCCCTCGAGATGCCCTGATCGCCGGGCAGGGGGTCATGGCCGTGACCATCAAAAACCGGATCCGGCATGTCCAGGCCCCCAACTGGTTTGAAGAAAATGATAAGATATTCGAAACCTATCCCATCACCCACGTGTTTGTTTCCCCCTACGCAGGGTATCTCAGATGGTACAAAAGCACTTTTCCGGAAATCATGGAAAGGGCCAGGGTCATCGGCCGTTACCGGATCCTCAATCTCGACTTCCAGCTGTATGAACTGCCCGAACGTCCTGAAAAGTGACGGCTTCGTGAAGATCGATGCGTTTTTTCGCCGGATTCCGTCAAGAGGAGGAGGGACTTGCGCATGAGAATCCTTTTTTTCCATTACGGCGACGAGGCATGGTTCGGCATCGCCTATTTGTCCGCAGTGCTCAAAAACGCCGGCCACCGGACAAATCTTCTGCTTTATCCGCCGTTGGACCTTTATATGAACCTTCCCTTTTTCCGGAAGCACATCGAAAAGCGGCTCATGGAACAGGCCCATGAATTCCGTCCCGATCTGATCGCCTTTTCCGCCACCACTTACGCATACAAGACTGTAAAGAAGATGGCCTCCCGGCTGAAACAGGCCCTGAATGTCCCCCACGTGGTGGGGGGGATCCATGCCACGGCCCTTCCCGAGCATGTCTTAACGACGGCGGAGTTTGATGTGGCCTGTCTGGGGGAAGGGGAGGGGGCGCTTTTGGATCTGGTCCGGCGGATGGCCGCGGGTGCCGATATTACCGATATCGAAAACCTTTATGTCAAACGCGGCGGTGCCGTTTTTCGAAATCCCGTGCGGCCCCTGATCCAGGACCTGGACAGCCTCCCCTTTCCGGATTACGACATCTTCGCCCCTTACGGGGTGATCACCGGCGACTACGCCATCACCACTTCCCGGGGATGCCCGTACAGCTGCACCTATTGCTGCAATCATTTCTACAAAGGGCTCTATAAAGGAAAAGGGCGGTACGTCCGCAGGCGGTCCGTGGAAAACGTCATCGAAGAGATTGTGATCAACCGGAAACGATTCGGATTTGAGCGGATCTATTTCTGGGACGATGTGTTCTGCCGGGATGTCCCGTGGCTTGAGGAATTCAGCGAAAAGTACCGGAAAACCGTCGGGCTTCCCTTTCACTGCCTGAGCCGCCCCGAAACGCTCACCGCGGAAACCGTCGGGCTCATCAAGGCCGCCGGGTGCAGTCATGTCAACATGGGGATTGAATCCGGAAACGAGCGTATTCGAAAGGATGTCCTGAATCGAAACATGACCGATGAGCATATTCTTCGGGCTGCGGAACTCGTTAAAAGATACGGCATCAAACTGAATGTATTCAACATGTTTGGAATCCCGGAGGAAGGTCCTGAGGAGATGTGGGACACGGTTCAGATCAACGAGCGGATTTCTCCGGACGGGACGTTCGGCTTCTTGTTGACTCCGTTTCCTGGCACCAAGATTCTCGAGCACGCAAAACAAAATGGAATGATCAGTCTGTCCCAGGAGATGGACCTGAAGGAAGGAAATATAGCTCATCTCCAAGACAACGACGCCAATGTCGGCCTGAGCCATCCCCATAAAGCAACGGCGGTGAAATTGAAAACGTTTTTGCCCATAATGGAGTTAGGCCCCCAGTGGCTCAAACCTTACTGGAAACATAAAATGAAGGTTCGGGAAGACAGCCGTCTCAATTCTTTCTTTTATTTTCTCTACTTAATCAGTGCCGATCCGTCGCGGTTAAAATATAAAGCCGAGGAGTTTTTCCGGCTGCTGCTCTACTATCTAATACCCTTACGCTTAAAAATCAAGCGGGAGTCCTCCGGGGAACGGATGCCAACGGATGAACTCGAAAAACAAAACCGATTCCTTTCGTCTTGATGACGATCTTACGTCTAGGCCAAACAGACCAGGAAGAAAAAGGGCTTTGTTGGCGGCATCGAGAGCAAAATACATACCGCTGATGTTCGTCCTGTTCCTGGGATTGCGGTTCGTCCATCTCCAGGCGGATCCTCCGACCGGGTTGAGTTTCAGTGCCGGCATTTTTGTGGACGAGATGCAACTCATCCACCAGGTCAGAAATAAAATTCTTTTCGGATCCTGGGAAATGGATCGTTTTCCCTCCAATGCTTACAGCCCGCTGTGGGCTTTGCTGCAATATGGTATTCTGTCAACCATCGGCGTTGGCCTCTGGCAGATTAAAATACTGCCTGTCCTGTTAAGCATCACCACTTTGGTCCTGATCTACAAGGCGCTGTCAGAGTATTATGGATTTCGCTTTGGTCTGACCGCTGTCTTGCTCCTTGGCTTAAATTACACGTTTATAATGTATAACCGTCTTGGATTGTTGGAAAACTTAGTAATCACCGTCATGATGACCGCCTTTTTTTTCTGGCAGCGGGCGGTGCGAACCGAAAACCAACTGTATTTTTATTTGACCGGTGTATCTGCCGGGTTCGTCTTTATTGCAAAAAGCCTTCATTTCTATCTCGTCATTTCCATCGCCTTGACGTTTATCGCATATCTGTTTAATAAGGGAATAAAGGAGACTTAACGCTCCGCGCTCATGGGTATTCTAGGTGCTGCCACTTCGGGGATGGTATGGCTTTTCGCCTGCTATTTGCCGTTTCACAAATCAATCGAGCGGCTCGGTGCGTCCTGGAGCGCCCAGAACATGAAGCCATTGACCTTTCGTGAAATCGTTTCAAACAACCCGATTTTCCCCCTCGTCATGACCTTTAAATTTTTTCCATTGACGGTTGTATTAAGCCTGTGTTTTTTCTTCATGGTGATGTGCCGATTTTTTAAAAATAACTGCCGGATTGACTGGATTGAGGTGTTTTTATTTTTTTGGATGGGTTGTGGTCTCTTGTTTTTAGGCCATCTCTCTTATGCCCCGACGCGTTATTATCTTCCCCTGCTGCCTTCCATTGTCATCATGGCCGCTATTCTCGTGAGTCGATGGAGGGAACCAAAACGCGCTATTCAGCGATCCATGATCGGCATCCCATTGTTTCTGGCGGCTTTTATCGCAACATTTGCGGCGAGTTTTTATATCGTGCTTCCTATGATTGACCGGTTCAATCCGCAGCTCAAAGCATTTCTGTTTTTGTTTCCGTTTTCCAGGGCAGGGGATGCCGCGGTTTCCTTCATCCTCGCCATGGGCGTTGCATCGACGTTGGCCATCGCCGATCGGCGGCAACAAGCCGGTTTCTCTAAAGCCAAAGTTTGAGCGGGGGCTTTGTTTTTCGTTCTCTTTTTTTTCGCGCTTTCTTCTTCGAGACCCTTTGAGGCTCAGGTTCAGGTGGAGATCAGTTCAAGCGTCAACGGCAAGTTAAGATACTACTGGACCGATGCGGTATCGCCGTTTTCCGAAAATAACGCCAAAGGTGTGAGACTCCCACAAGGCGCCAGCGTGTTGGGGACTTATCTGGGGAATCTGAATTCCATCCGTTTTCTCAGGATCGACCCTCTCGAGAGACCTGGAGAGGTCATCATCAAAACGATACGGATTTCCCAGCCGGGTTTTGATGGGATCCGGCTTCAAAATGAGGCGGATTTCAAACAATTGACACCGGTTTTTCAGATTCAAGAAATGATTTTTGAAAACAACGGTCTGAAAGTCATTTCCTCTGGGATGGATCCTCAACTCCTCCTCCAGTTGAAACCCCGATTCCGTTTCCTTTCCTTTGCTTGGTTTGTCATTTCAAGGCTTTTATTTGCATTCGGAACGGCTACGATTTTTTATTTCTCTTTTCGGATCCTTTTGCGGCTGAAAAACACCCGGTTCCGTGATCAAATACCGGAATCTCCCAGGAGGCGTCAATTGGCGGCACATCTGATCGTTGTTCTTATTCTGGCAATAAGCGGTATTTACTATGCAAAATGGGCCGTCAATGCAAACTACAAGATACGGGATACCTCCCAGCACATCGGTGAACGATTGCCGCCCAATGCGTTCATCGCCGGAGTCGGTGCAATGGCCATTACCATCAATAACCGGTTGAAAACCGTGAAGGCGCCGGACTGGTATGAAGACAACCAAAATATTTTCAACACGTACCCCATCACGCATCTCTTCATCTCTCCTTATGCCGGATATTTGAATTGGTATAAAAATACATTTCCTGAGATAATGGCAAATGCGGAAATGATGGGGAAGTATCGAGTTGTGAATATTGATTTTTTCCTGTTTAAAATCAATTCTACAAAATAAAAAGGGGATTTCGGTTTGAGTCCGCGGGTCTAAGACAAGCTTTGATAATGATACAGATACCAAGAAGAAAAAACATCTATCCGACGGAAGCGGCAGATCCGCTGAACGCATATTATTTTCCCTTGGTCAAAGGCTTTTTTCTGAAACGGTTGGAAATTGCCGTCTCCATCCTGGAAAACAGGACTTTTTATAGGCTCCTGGATATCGGTTGTGGATCCGGTATTTTTCTGATTTCTGAAAGAATTGGAGTTTCACTGTGATCATCTCTATGCGATCGATAATCATCGAAAAATGAGTCTGGTCCGAAAAATGATCGGAAATGAAAATATCCGGGCGGAACTCTGTGAGGGGTCCGTCCTCGATCTGCCATACGCCGCTGAGACGTTCGACTGTGTGGTTTCAATGAGCGTGCTCGAGCACGTAAGGGATCTCGACAGGGCATTTGAAGAAATCCGGAGAGTCACCAAAAAATACGGTGCGATTGTTTTGGGTTTCCCTGTAAAAAATATACTCTCTGAAAGTATTCTGAAAATTTCATATTTATTATTGCACGATGTGAAACTGGAAGAAGAACACGTATCGACCCATTTTCAAATATTAGAAAAAGGTTCTGGATCCTGAAAATGATCCGTTTCCCAAGTTTTTTTCCTGTGCCTTATGCGCTTTACTGCATTCTCGAAATAGCACCGTGAGTGAAAAACCCGTTTCGCCCCAAGGATTCGTAAGCCCACTTCCGAGGAGAAACATAAATGAACGTTTACTTGTTGAGCCCCCCGTCCGACGACGGGAGCAAACGCGTCCGGGAAGGACGCTGCCAGGCCCAGGAAGGCACCTGGAGCACCCTGTGGCCCCCCATTTCCCTGACCCAGATCGCTTCGGTGCTGGAAGAAAAAGGGATCACCGTAAAGATCACCGATGCCGGCGCCGAAGAAATCGACGAAAAACGCCTCGAAGCCCTTCTGATCCGTTTTGCGCCGGATGTGCTGATGATCAACACCTCCACACCGAGTATCGATCATGACCTCACCATGGCCGCCCTGGCCAAGCGGGTGCTGCCCCATGTCGCCACCGCGGCCTTCGGCATTCATGTGAGCGAACTTCCCCGTGCCTGCATGGACGCCGAAAAAGACCTCGATTTCATCATCCACAACGAACCCGAACACACGGCGGCGGAACTGGTGGATACCCTGAACGCCGGTCGGGATTTTTCAAAGATCCCGGGGCTGACCTATCGGCAAGGAGACCGGATCGTCACGAATCCGCCGCGGCCCTACATCAAGGATCTGGACGCCCTGCCGTTTCCGGCATGGCATCTGGTGGATATCCACCGGTACGTGTTGCCGTACAGCCGCAGGCCTTACCTGAAGGTGACGCCGGCCCGGGGGTGTCCGTATCAATGCGTCTTCTGCGTGGCCCAGGGATACTACGGAAAGCGGCTGCGGATGAGAAGCGTGGAATCGGTTTTGGCCGAACTGAAATACGACATCCGGCGCTACGGCGTGACCGATTTTTTCTTCTGGACCGAAACCTTCACCATGAACCGGAAGTTCGTCCTGGAACTGTGCCGGCGCATTCAGGAAGAAAAATTACATATCCGGTGGGTCAGCAACAGCCGGGTGGACACCATCGACGCGGAGATGCTTTCGGCCATGAAAGCGGCCGGGTGCTGGATGATCAGTTATGGGGTGGAATCCTCGAGCCAGGAAATCCTCGACCGTTCCAAGAAGGGGATCAAGGTGGAGCAAATCGAGGAAGCCTGCCGCATGACCCGCAAGGCCGGCATCCAGATGACCGCCCACATCGTCTTCGGCCTTCCCGGGGATACGCCCAAGAGCATCCGGGACACGATCCGGTTCGCCAAAACAATGGGATTCGACTACGCCCAGTTCTATTGCGCCACGCCCTGGCCGGGGACCGAACTCTACGAGATGGCAAAACAATACGGATGGCTGATGCCGGGGGCGCCATGGTCGGATTACGAGCAGACCAAGTCGGTTCTCAATTACGATGGGCTGACCGCCGACGCCGTGGTCCGGCTCCGCCAGGAAGGATTTCGATCCTTTTATCTGTATCCGTTGACCATCTGGCGCACGCTGTTCAAAATCCGGTCCTTAAAAGAACTGAAAAACTTTTTGGGCATGGTGAAAAATTTTTCCATGTTCATTTTGCGTTCCAATATCTTCATTTTTTTCGTCGAAAGCGTCTTGTGAGACAAAAATGATGCTCTACCGCAACCGAATCGCGGTTTTATTGCTGTTTTTTGCTTTCATCGGCGTTCGGGTGGTGCATATCCGGGCCGATGCCCCGCGGGATATCAGCTTTTCCGCCGGCATTTTCACGGATGAGATGCACAACATACACCAGGTGAGAAGCAAAAACCTTTTCGGTTCCTGGCATCTGGACCGGTATACCTCCGCCGCCTACAGCCCCATCTTCACCGGGCTCCAATACCTCATCCTATCCGCGATCGGGGTGGGGCTTGCACAGATCAAAGCCCTTCCGATCCTCTTGAGCCTTTTGTCCCTTCTGTTGATCTACCAAAGCGTTGATGCCCATTTCGGGAAGCCCGCCGGCCTGACGGCCCTTTTGCTGCTGGGATTCAACTATATTTTCATCATGTACAACCGGTTAGGACTCTATGAAAACCTGGTTGTGTTCTTCATGTGCCTGTCCCTTTTTTTCTGGCAGCGGGCCGTCGCAACGCAAAACAGGCGCTTCTTCTTTTGGTTCGGCATTTCCGCCGGCGGGGTCCTTGCCGCCAAGTCGCTTTATCTGTTTTTCGTGATGGCGGCGGTGGTGTCCATGGGGTTTTATGTTTTTCAGGGAAAAGAAAGGGAACGTGCCGTCCACCTGCTCTTTGGTTTTGCCGGCCTTACGGCCGCCGGCGTCATTTGGTACACGCTTTGTTATCTTCCCTTCAAGGAAACCTTCACGATTTTGGGATCTTCCTGGATGAAACACAACATGGGACCCCAAAACCTCCCGGAAGCCCTGCAGACCAATCCGATCTTTCCCTTATACCTGCGGTTCCGATTTATGCCCGTCACCCTCATTCTGGCCGGGATCTTTCTTGTGGCGTTTACTTACCGCCTCTTGAAGGAGCCGAAAAAAGCGGATCCAATGGTCGTTTTAATGGTGTTCTGGCTTTCGGGGGGCGCCGTTTTTCTGGGGCTGCTGTCCTACAGCCCCACCCGGTATTACCTGCCGGTGCTCCCGGCGGCAGCCCTCCTGGCCGCCGCCGGTATCACGCGTTTCGGATATGCCGTCCGGGACGACAGCGCTCCCGTCAAGGATATCCGGCGCTACGTCGTCGGGGCGCTGGGCGGTGTTGTCGTGTTCTATTATTTCCTGATTCCCTATATGCAAAAATACCACCCCCGGGCGGCGGTGGTCCTGAAAATGGCGGGACCGGCCGGCGTCCCGGCGTGGCTGCTTTCCGCCGGCATCGCGCTGATGGTCTGTCTGGTCCTTGCGGCATGGGAAGGGATCCCGCACCTGGGGCGGCTCCGGGGGAAAGTCGCTGCAGCCTTCATCGGTGCAGTCCTCCTGGTCCTGACCGCGGCCCTGTTCCGCCCGGTAAGCGCCCGGGTGGACATCGAGCTGACCGCCGACAAGGACGGGTACATGCAGCTCTTCTGGGCGGAAAAAGACACACCCTTTTCCGAAGCCGCGTCCCAGAAAATCCGCATCCGGCAGGGGAGACACGCGTACCGCATCCATATGGCGTCCCTGTCCTCCCTGGGCCGTCTCCGCATCGATCCCCTCGAACACAAAGGGCGGGCCACACTCCACGGCATCCGTATCCGGCAGCCGGGTTTTGAATCCATTGCGTTCGACCCCAAAAACCGCTTCTCGGGGCTGGAACCGGTGCACGAAATCTCCGAAATGCACGTGACTGCAAACGGTTTGGAATTTGATTCTTTGGGACACGATCCGCACCTGACCGCGCAGATCTCGCCGGTTTTTCAAAGGGGCCAATGGCTTCTTTTTCTGGCCGGGTGCATTCTTCTCGCCGGCCTGGCCTTTGTGCTGTTTCTGTGGATGCGGTTGCGGATCGTCCCTTTTCTCTTTTCTCCAAACGGAAATTCCACACGGAGGCGCCTGGCCTGGCTGGCCGTGGGGATCATTCTTTATATCAACGGGACGGCCTACGCCGGGTGGGTGCGCCGACCGGTATATTCCATATGGAACACGTCGAAACATGTGGGAACAATCGTTTCCGACGATGCACTGATCGCAGGGGTGGGGGTGATGATGGCCACCGTGGAAAACAACATCCGGCATCTTCTGGCGCCCACCTGGTTCGAAGATCCGAAGACCCTGTTTCAGGTCTATCCCATCACCCATCTTTTTATTTCTCCGTACGCGGGATACCTCGACTGGTACCGGATTCACTACCCGAAAGTCATGGAACACGCTGTGGTGCTGGCCGAATATCATATCGGCGGGCGCCATTTTTTTCTTTTTGAGCTGCACATCCCGGAGGGAGAAAAGGAGACCGCTTTCCGGTATCGCTGACGGCTGCAGAGAAGAGGACGGCATGAACCTCAAATTTCAACGCATCACGGACAAATATTTGGGAATCCCCCTGTGTTACGGTCTTCATTGGCTCAAGGAAGCCGCCGGAGGGTTCAAGAAAGAGGGATTGGGTCGACCGGTTCAAAAAATTCTGTTGATCAAATTTTGGGGGATCGGGAATATCGTCATGCTCTTTCCCACCATCAAGGCCCTGCGGGAACACTATCCGCAGGCGGCCATCGACTTTTTTACCCTTTTCCAAAACCGCCAGGCCCTGGAGGGGAACCCCCATATCAACCACGTCTTTTTCTTGAGAAACGACCGCTTCCACGCCTTTGCCTGGACGTATCTGAAAAACGCCTTTTTACTGCGCCGAAACGATTACGACATGGTCCTGGATTTTGAACAGTTCGCCAAGACCTCCTCGGTCTTTGCACTCTTGGTGGGAAAACGGGAACGGATCGGGTTCGACACGCCGGCCCAGGGGCGGAGGGTTGCCTATACCCGGAGGGTGGCGTATCTCGATTATCCCCACATGGTGGAGACCTTTTTCCGGATCGCCAAGGGGGCGGGGGTGGACCATGCCGACCTGACACTCCTTCCTCTGGAAATTTCGGATGAGGACCGGAAGGCCGTGGATCAATTCCTGGAGCAGCACGGCATCCGGGGAGAAGATCTGCTGGTGGGCATGCACCTGGGTTCCGGGGAAAACATGCTGCCCCGGAGATGGGAAAAGGAAAAATTCGCCCGATTGGCGGACCGTCTGATGGAACGGCATGCCGCAAGGGTGATCTTCACCGGCCACGGGGATCATGAGATCCGCCTGGTTTCCGATGCCGTGGCGCTGATGCATCAAACACCCGTCAACGCCGCCGGGAAACTGACGCTCAAGGCCCTCGCGGAGCTGATCCGGCGCTGCCGGTTCTTTGTCTCCAACGATACGGCCCCGGTGCATATCGCTTCGGCCATGGGGACACCGGTGGTGGGCTTTTACGGCCCCAACACCCCCTATCTTTATGGGCCCCGGGGAGATCATAATCTCGTCTTTTACCGGGAACTGTATTGCAGCCCGTGCATCACCAATTACAATGCCAAGATCAGCAACTGCACGGATCCCAAATGCATCCGGGATATCGGGGTGACGGAAGTCCTGGAGGCCATCGAACGGAAGTATCTTGCGAAAGGGGGAACGGATGCGGATTTATCTCTTGAGTCCGCCGGCCGTTGACGGCATCAAGATGGTCCGGGAAGGCCGGTGCATGGCCCGGGAGGGGGTCTGGACGACCCTGTGGCCCCCCATTTCCATGGCGGAAATCGCTGCGGTGATGGAATCGCACGGAATGACGGTGAAAATCACGGATGCGGGTGCGGAAGAAGTGGATCTGCCGCGGCTCGAGTCCATGATGGCGTCCTTTGCCCCGGACCTCCTGCTGATCAATGCCGTCACGCCCACCATCGAATACGATTTGTCCATGGCCGCATGGGCCAAGAAACGCTTTCCAGGGATCCGCACCGCTGCCTTCGGGATTCATGCAAGTCAGCTTCCGGAGGACTGCATGGAGATGCAACCGGATCTCGATTTCATCGTCCGCGACGAACCGGAACTGACGGCGGCGGAACTGGCCCGGATCCTGGAAAACGGCAATGATTTTTCCAAAGTCCTCGGCATTACTTTTCGAAAAGGCGGCCGAATCGTCACCAATCCGCCGCGACCCTTTATCGAAGACCTGGATTCCCTCCCGTTTCCGGCCTGGCACCGGGTGGACACCTCCCGCTATGTTCTGCCTTACACCAAACGCCGGTATTTGCTGGTGACCTCCGCCCGGGGATGCCCCCACCGATGCATCTTCTGCGTGGCTAAGGGGTATTACGGCAGCAGAATTCGTCTCCGATCCCCCGAATCGGTGGTGCGGGAATTGCGCTGGGCGGGAGAACGCTTCGGCATCTATGATTTTCTCTTTTGGACCGAATCCTTTACCCTGAAGCGGGATTTTGTCATGGGGGTGTGCGAGGGCATTCTCAATGCACATTTGAGCATCCGATGGGTCTGCAACAGCCGGGTCGACAACGTAGATCCGGAAATGCTTGCCGCCATGAAACGGGCCGGATGCTGGATGATCGGATACGGCGTGGAGTCTTCCAATCAGGAAATCTTGAATCGCATCCGGAAAGGGATCACCGTGGAACAGATCGAAACCGCCACCCGGTGGACCCAAAAGGCCGGGATTCAGGTCTCCGCCCATATCGTTTTGGGTCTGCCGGGAGACACCCGGAAAAGCATCCGGGAGACGGTCCGCTTTGCCAAAAAGATGGGGTTTGACTATGCCCAGTTCTACTGCGCCACCCCGTGGCCGGGAAGCGAGTTGTACCGGATGGCCCAAAGGGAAAACTGGCTGAAAAAGGGCGCATCATGGTCGGAGTTCGAACAAAACACATCGGTTTTAAATATGGACGGCCTCACCGCCGGAGAAGTCACGCGGCTGCGGGAGGAAGGATTCCGGTCCTTTTATCTTTATCCGCTGACCGTCTGTCGGACCCTGAGCAAAATCAAGTCGTTCACGGAACTGAAGAACTTTTTATGGATGATCAAAAACTTTCTCTCCTGGTCCCGGGGGTGACGTGCTTTTTAAAAAAAAAGACAGGATAAGCGTTATTATCCCGGCCTATAACCATGAACGGTTTGTGGGAAAGGCCCTGGAGAGCGTGTTGAACCAAACCCGAAGCGCCCACGAGGTCATCGTGGTGGACGACGGGTCCACGGACCGCACGGGGGAGGTCGTGAAGGGGTTTTCGGACCCACGGATTCGATATGTGTACCAGGAAAACCAGGACGCGTTCAATGCATTGAATCACGGTTTCCGGCTCGCCGCAGGAGACTTCATCGCCATTTTGAATTCTGATGACCTTTACCATGACTCGCGTTTGGCACGGCTACTGGATCATACCAAAACGACCGGCGCCGCCTGTGTTTTCTCGGATGTGCAACCCATCGATGAAAACGGCACCGCCATCACCGATCCCGAATTCTGGTGGAATGTCTGGCATAATAAAAATAGAAATTTTTATTTTGAATGTGGGGATCTTTATACTGGTTTTTTGAAGGGAAACTTCATGGTTGGAACCTCCAACCTCTTCCTCCGTGCCACGGCGGTTCGCAAGGTGGGCGGATTCGCCGCGTTGCGCTACCTGCATGACTATGATTACATTTTTCGGGTGATGCTGGCCTATCCCGGAAGGGTCGCCTATCTTCACGACGAAAAACTTCTTTTTTACCGCCTTCATGGAGACAACACCCTCAGCGAAGCCGCTGTCACGGGAAGACAACAGGACAAGGCGGTGATCCGGGAATATCTCCTCAGAAAACTGCCCGATTCCTTGCGCCCCCTGGTAGCCGCCGGCGCGGATCGCCTGGTGGAACTGGAAAATGAACTTTTCCAGGTCCGGACCCAGCTTCAAGGGCGCTGATCGATCCATGGAATTTACCACATTCAAAACCCTGAAAAAGCTCATCGATGCGGCCGACAGGGCGGCGGCATCGTGCGACACGGTCTCTTTCGATATTTTCGACACGGTACTGATCCGCCGAATCCACAACCCGGACATGGTCAAACCGGCGGTGGCCCGGTTCATCGCCCGGCTGGCCGCCCTTTACGGAAGAACAGACTGGACCTGGGAACAGGTACAGGCGCTCCGGGATGAAAAAGAGGCGGCACAACGCGCCGAGACGGCCAAACAATTCACGGATCACGAAGCCCGTTACCCGGATTTCATGACAGCCGTCCTGAATGAGGTTTTTCAGGATCAAATGACCCCGGCCACTCTGGAAAAGGTCACCGACTATGAACTGGCCATCGAAAGCGCCATGATCGTTCCCCGGGCCGGTTTTACGGCGTGGATTCGAAAGCTTTTCAATATGGGAAAGCACGTCTTTTTGATCTCCGACATTTACCTGCCGTCGGCGCACCTCAAACGGCTGGTGCGGCACGCCGGACTCGGCGACACGATCACAGATGTGATTTCTTCCGCCGACAGCTTTCTTGCCAAGGCGTCGGGAAAGGCCTTTCCCATGATTCAAAAGCGATACGGGCTGGATGTCCACCGATGGATGCATATCGGAGACAATCCCGTCTCGGACGGGCTCCGGCCGACCCAATTCGGAATCAAGGCCCTGGTGCTGAAGGACAAAAAGGAAAAACGGCGCAAAACCGTCGCCCAGATGTACACGGTTTTTTCCAATCAGACCCTTTTCTGGAAAGGCCGGGCCCTCCATCAGGCGATGCTCCCCCTGGAAGCGGAGAATTCCCCCAGGGACCCCCTGTACGTGGATGGATATACCTTCCTTGCACCCCTGGCGGGCGTCTTCATCCAATCCATCCTGGAGCGGGCCCGGCGAGGCGACATCGGCAGGATTTACTTTCTATCCCGGGAAGGCTGGACGTTTAAGAAATTTTGGGAACGAGCCGTCCCGTTTCTTGCCCCGGAAGGGGGTCTGCCTGACATCCGCTATCTGTATGTGAGCCGCCTAGCACTGGCGGGGCCCAGCTGTGCGGTGCAGGGGATTCCCCAAACCAAGGCGGATATCGCCTTTCAACCCCCGGGAAATCGGGATATGCGTGATTTTTGCCGGGTTTTCGGGCTCGATATGGATCCACTGATGCCGCTGATGCGGCGCTACGGACTCTCCCCGGAAGATGCATTGAGCCCCCTCCATCAGGGGTGGACCCAGAACAATCGGTTCAAATTCGTTTACCTGGTGGAAGACCCGGATTTTCAGGAAGAAATCCGCCGACAGACGCGACCCGCGCATCAGGCCCTCATGCGCTATCTGGAGACGGAAGGCTTTTTCGAGCACCGGGATGTCATCCTGGTGGATGTGGGATGGACCGGGACCATCCAACGCTTTCTTTCTGACGCCATCCGGCACCGGCCGGACAGGCCCCGCCTTCACGGATACCTTTTTGCCGCCAGCAGGGGTATCCCGTATCCCACCACCGATGAGAACCGCCTTACCGGTGTGCTTTATGATAAGGACCGCTTTGATTTTGCCGCCAGTACCCTCCTCGATGTCCGGGACTTTTTCGAAGAAGCCTTTCGTGCACCCCATCCCGGGTTGAAAGGATACCGCGTCACGGAATCGGGATATGCCCTTGAATTCAGGAATGAGAACGACGACGCGGAACGCGCGGAGACAGCCCAGAACACCCATTACCATCCCTTACAGCAAGGGATTCTCGACGGCGCCCCCCGTTTTGCCGTCGCGGCGGCGGTGACGGGGTTTTGTGCGGAAGAGATCAAACCCTGGATACGGTATCTGCTGGTGAGCCGGATCGCCTTTCCCAAGACCCGGGAAATCCAGCGGATCCGGCATAAACACCACCTCGATGATTTTTACGGGAAACACCCGGTTCCCAAACGGTTTCTCAAGCAGCAGAAACGGCTCTGGGATGAATCTTTGATTTCATTGCGATTCAACCCCTGGATCCGTCTCAAATATTATCTTTTCAAGGAGCGCATTCGATAATCCATGAAAAACGGATTCGTCTTCCGTTCCTTTGGGGACTAAAGGACGCCGCATGCGTCGTCCCATCACTACAAGACGTTTCGACATCTCGGGGGCTGAAATGCCTCGGGTGGCCAAGCACGCCCTGATTTCCCGTTTCGCCAAATACGAAGACTTCAGCGGCGGCCCCGGATTTCGAAATCTTGCCACGGCCTTTGCGGTTCACTACGGAGGCGGTCTTTTGGTCTGGATCTTTTCTCGTTTTGAACGTCGATCGGCGGGATGGATGGCTGTTTTACGGAGACATTTTTCAGGAAGATGAGGGATCCCGGATCAGTTCGACGGTCATCATCATGCAAAGATAAGGCGCCAGCGGTTGCAGCAAATGTTCAAGACGCGTCACCGGATCGAAGAAAACGCCGGGCAGCAGCGCTTTTCGGGAAACCCCTCCGGAAAGAAGATAGGAAAAGACGGTGTGGGGTTTTCGGTGGGCAATTCGAAGGGCCGGGAATCGCGCTTCAAATCGTCTGGGATCCCGATAAAAGAGGATCCAGGGCAGGGCGAGATTGGCTCCCCCCTGGAGTCCCCGGGCCCGGGCGTTCCAGGAAGGGGCATCCGGGGAAAAGGGTTCGTGATGGAGATGGCGGTAAATGATCCGGGAGAGCATGGAAACAAACGGCTCGATCACAACGCATCGGCCACCGGGTGTGAGAATCCGGGATGCTTCGTCCAGGAATCGGGCCGGATCCGAAAGGTGATGCAGGGTGTTCAGAAGAAAGAGGGCCCCCACCGAGGCGTCGGCGAAGGGGAGAGCGGCGGCGGAAGCGGTCACCCCCACCGCCGCACCGGGCCGCAGATCCACGGGGATCAATCCGGGGATCAACTGGTTCAGAAAACCCCCTCCGGAGCCGATTTCGATGCGCGCACCGAGCGGCGCACGATGGTGCGCCTTAAGAAAATCGGCGTAATAATATCGATAGAGCCGGTTCAAAAACGCCTTTTCCTGAATCAGACGCCGGTGAACCGACGTGGCGTCCGCCGACTCCAAATCGAGCCCCCGGGCAAGGGGGTGCATCAGAAAATGATCCAAAAATCGGCCTGCCGTATGGGAAGAAAGAAACACCGCACCCCCTCCCCGGGTTTTTACCCAAAAGATGGGTTTGCTGCTCGGTGTTCCAAGGGTAAAATCGCTGGGGCCGATATAACAGCCCCCTCCCCGCGTGTCAATGCCGCAGCGCCTGTCCGCCGCTTGTTCTGCCTTTGGGAAAAACAGGAGCGATGAAAAAGAGGGAACGACACCCCCGCAGCCTTTTGTATCGCTTGATTCTGGCAGGTGTTCTTGCCGTCGGGATCAGTATTCCGGGGTACCTGGTTTTCGGCCGGACCGCATGGATCGCCGTCGACCTGCAAACCAACGCGCAGACCCATTTTAAGATTTACTGGGCCCATGACGGCCAGGGGTATGATGAAAGCCGCGTGGGTGCCGTCCGGATCAACCCGGCTCAAACCCGGTATCATTTTCCCATCGGGAACCTGGGTACGATCCGAAAAATCCGGATAGACCCGTCGGACAGCCTTCCGGGGCGTGCCAAGGTTCGGATTCGGTCCCTTTCCATCCATCAACCCGGATATGCGCCGGTTCGCTTTGTTTCTTCAAAAGATTTCCGGATGATGCATCCCGTGAGCGGCATCATGAACCTACGGGTGGATTCCGCGGGGCTTCTGATCGCCGCCGAAAACAACGATCCCCAGCTGGAGGTCCGTATCGCGCCCGAACCCACGACTTCACCCGCGGGTGTTCTGGGGACCCTTGCGGTGGGCATCTTTTTGCTGATGCTTCTTTTCTTTTGGATCGGTGCCGACGGCGAAACATTCACCCATGTCCCGGTGCTGCTCTCTTTTGCCGCAGCCCTCTTGACCCTGATGGCCGTCTTCAGCCGGATGAATGCCCACCCCGATGAATACGTTCACATCGCCGCAGCCCTTTATTATGAAGACCATCTTGTTCCCCCGGAAATATGCGCCCCGGGCACGGAAGCCTCCTACAGCGTTTACGGTGTCTCCCGTTTGAACTCCCGGGAACTCGTCTATCCGCTGGCCGGTAAATTTTCGCGGCTACTCTCCGTGCTGCCCATTGAACCCCATGTCCGTTTGCGGTTGTTCAACGTGGCGCTCTTTGTGCTGATCTGTCTCTGTTGCCTTCGCTGTCCGGATTCCCGCATCCTGGGCGCCATGTTCCTGATTTCTCCGCAGACCTGGTACATCTTCAGTTATTTCAATTCGGATGCCTTTGCCTTGTTTGTCATCTTTTTTCTGGGATACCAGGTGCTGGGAAAAGACACTCTTTTCAACCGATACGTGAAAGCCGCCTGGAGAATGCGGACCGTGATCCGGGGGGTCGGGCTGGGCCTTGTATTTTCCACACTTTTTCTCATCAAGAAAAATTTTTATATTTTTATCCCGTTTTTGGCGCTGTATCTTCTGTGGCGCCTTTATTTTCATCGAGACGCGTTCCCGCCCCCTCGGGAAGTGTTGTTAAAATCGACCTTTCTGGTTCTTGTGGGAATCGCGCCATTGGCCGCAGGCCTTTTCATGGATTACCGGGTGAAGGGCGCGAATCAAACGGCACAAATTCGGGAATGCCGGGAAAAAATGGCCGACGCCCCCTACAAACCCAGTACGCCTTTGCACAAGAAACATCCGTGGATGTACTTGAACGAAAGAGGGGTCTCGATTGCCGAAATGCTGACCGGGTACCGATGGGGCGTGCGTTCTTTGAAGAGTGCATTCGGCGTGTACGGGTACACCACCATCGCCGGTCCTGACATGTATTATACCCTCATCCAGTTTTTTGCCGCCGCTTTTTTAATTTTTGCATGTGCCGCCGCATTCGTGAAACCCCGATGGGAAAACAGCCTCCTGTTCCTTATCGTCGTCTTTTGCAGCGTTGTTCTTCTGTCCTTGGCGTTATGGAGAGCATGGACGGTGATGCTGCAGCCCCAGGGCCGATATCTGCTCCCCATCGGCGTGATGTCGGGGTTTTTCTTTCACCGGTTCCGCACCCAAAAATGGCGTATCGGTTTAAAGGCTTTTTTTCTGGTCTTTTTTCTGCTATCCGTATATTCTTTTATTTTTGTGGGGATGGTCAACATCCCCAAATCGGGACTGTAACTCCGGAAAGGGTGCCCGGCATTCATAGATATCAGGGAAACGGAGTTGAACCGGAAACGAGACATCGAAAAGACAAAACAGGCGCGGTTCGCCTTTTTTTTGTCGGTCCTTTTTTGCATGCTTTGGAACGCCCCGGCATCGGCCTCGGGCGGGGTGCATCTGGTATGGTCTCAGGCGGACGGAGCGGGGAATTACGACGTTTATTATGCCCATGGGGATGGAAGGACCTGGGGGGCACCGGTGCGGCTGACCGAGCGTCCGGAGGTGGATACGCTGCCGGCAGTGGCCGAGGGTCCGGGGGGCACCCTCTGGGTGGTCTGGTCCGTCATCGGATCCAAGGGGTCCGGGCTTTCTTTCTGCCGGTTTGATGGTGTTTCCTGGTCTGCGCCGGCGGCCATCGAGAGCGGTCTTGCGGAGAACACGGCGCCGGTGGTTTTGGTAGACGGGGCGGGGGATCCATGGGTGGCCTGGTCCGGCTCCGACGGCGCGGACGACGATATTTTTGTCGTCCGTTTCCGGGACGGCACCTGGAGTCTTCCGGTCCGGGTCAACGCCGATGATGCCGCTCCCGACATCTTTCCTGCCTTGGAATTGGATTCGGAAGATGCGGTGCGGGTCACGTGGCAGGGTCTTGAGGGCACGGAATACCGTTCTTTTGAGAGCCGATTTACCGGGGTTTCCTGGACGCCCGAGGCATTGATCCGGGACGCGGCCGCGTCGGCGGAGCGGGAGGCCGCGTCGGCATTGTTCCGGGATCTTCCGGGGTACGTTGCCGAGAAGGCGTTTGCCGGCATGCAGTTTCAGACCGCCTCCGGGCATCGTTTCGTCCGGTTCCACGAAACCGCTGCCATGGCGGAAAACGGATCCCAGGATTCCCCGGTCATCGAGGAAACGGCCGCGGAATCCATCCTCCTCCTTACCCTCGGCGACAGCATCACCGTGGGGTACCCTTATTACAACAGGGAAGGAAACGGAAACACCTGGGGCGGCTATCAACCTGTCTTGTCCGAACTGCTGAGCACCGACGCTCAAAACGTGCGTGTTTTAAATTACGGGATCGCCGGGGAAAACACTTCCGAAGGGCTTTCGCGAATCGAATCGGTTCTCGCCCGGCATCCCGATGTCCGAACCCTGCTGATCCTCGAAGGGACCAATGATTTTCACTACTTTTCACGCACCACCACCTATGCCAACTGGATTGAAATGGCCAACACGTGCGTTTCCCTCCATGTGATTCCGATAATGGCCACCCTGACACCCGATACACGTCCCTTGATGGATCTGTTCAAGCAGATCAACACCACCTATAACCGGCAACTCCGAAAGATCGCCGCGGAAAGGGATATCCCCTTGTGCGAACTCTATAATCCCTTGCGGGCCGATTGGAATGCCCTTTACACCGTTGACGGGATCCATCCCAATGAATCGGGTTACGCGGGGATCGCGCAGATATGGCATGACATTTTATTGTACTGGTTATGGTAGCGTTTTCGTCTCGCCAATTCACGAAACAACGGCCGAATCCTTCCGGTTTGACCGCTGGTATCAGATGAAACGGAGGTTTGACATGGAAGTTGCAAAACGGATGGGTATCTTTTTCATCATTACGGCTTTTCTCAGTGTCTTGTGGATTCCGCCGGCATCGGCCTCGGGCGGGGTGCATCTGGTATGGTCTCAGGCGGACGGAGCGGGGAATTACGACGTTTATTATGCCCATGGGGATGGAAGGACCTGGGGGGCACCGGTGCGGCTGACCGAGCGTCCGGAGGTGGATACGCTGCCGGCAGTGGCCGAGGGTCCGGGGGGCACCCTCTGGGTGGTCTGGTCCGTCATCGGATCCAAGGGGTCCGGGCTTTCTTTCTGCCGGTTTGATGGTGTTTCCTGGTCTGCGCCGGCGGCCATCGAGAGCGGTCTTGCGGAGAACACGGCGCCGGTGGTTTTGGTAGACGGGGCGGGGGATCCATGGGTGGCCTGGTCCGGCTCCGACGGCGCGGACGACGATATTTTTGTCGTCCGTTTCCGGGACGGCACCTGGAGTCTTCCGGTCCGGGTCAACGCCGATGATGCCGCTCCCGACATCTTTCCTGCCTTGGAATTGGATTCGGAAGATGCGGTGCGGGTCACGTGGCAGGGTCTTGAGGGCACGGAATACCGTTCTTTTGAGAGCCGATTTACCGGGGTTTCCTGGACGCCCGAGGCATTGATCCGGGACGCGGCCGCGTCGGCGGAGCGGGAGGCCGCGTCGGCATTGTTCCGGGATCTTCCGGGGTACGTTGCCGAGAAGGCGTTTGCCGGCATGCAGTTTCAGACCGCCTCCGGGCATCGTTTCGTCCGGTTCCACGAAACCGCTGCCATGGCGGAAAACGGATCCCAGGATTCCCCGGTCATCGAGGAAACGGCCGCGGAATCCATCCTCCTCCTTACCCTCGGCGACAGCATCACCGTGGGATTTCCCTACTATACGGGGGCAATGGACGGATCCACCAAAGGAGGGTATCAGCCCAGTCTGTCGTCGCGCCTCGACGGACCGTCACAAACGGTGACGGTTTTGAATTACGGCGTGTCCGGTGAAAATACCACACAGGGACTCTCCCGCCTCAATGGCATCTTGTCCCGGCATTCCACGTCGCGGATGATGCTGATTTTGGAAGGCACCAATGATATTTTCTATTTTTCGCGTTCCACCACCTATGCCAACTGGAGAAAAATGGTGGACATCTGTCTCGGCCGCCGCATCACACCGGTTTTGGCCACCCTGACACCGGATACCCGGCCCATCATGGACGGTATGAAAGCGGTCAACACCACCTACAATGTGGAAATTCGGAAGATTGTAACAGAAAAGAATATCCCCTTGTGCGAGCTGTACAATCCCCTGCGTTCCGATTGGAACGAAGCCTATACAGAAGACGGGCTGCATCCGAATCGGAACGGGTATCGCGCCATGGCGCAGATTTGGTTCGACTCCGTCAAGACCCCTGAAGTGATGACACTCAATGCCTCATCCGTGGGGGAGACCGATGCCGTCATCGATGGCGTCGTCAATCCGAAGCATTTTCCGCTGACGTATTACTTCGAGTACGGCTATGACACGAATTACGGCGGAAAGACCGACGTTTTGGACGGCGGCTCCGGGAACAGTCCGTTGGGCGTCAGCGCTTCTCTTGCCAATTTGTCCGACAATACCGTGTATCATTTCCGCCTGGTGGCTGAAAACGATTACGGCCTTTTTGCCGGAAACGACATGGCGTTTCAAACCCTGGAGTCGCCCTCCGAAAACTGCTTCATTGCCACGGCCGCCTTTGGATCCCCTTTTGAACCCCAGGTGAAGATCCTGAGGGCGTTCCGGGATCAATTCTTACTTCCCTTTTCATGGGGACGATACCTGGTTGAATTCTACTATGATATATCACCGGCGCTGGCCCGGACAATCGCGGATCATGAAGGATTCAAAACGCTGGTGCGGACCGCACTCTATCCGGTGGTTGGAGTGTGTTATGCGGCAATGCATCCTCTGGATGGAAGAGTTCTCTTCGGCGGGGGTGTTCTGCTGATGCTCGGAGGTCTTTTTGGGTACGGTGTGTATCGACGCCGAACCCGGCCATGATCCAAAATCCTGGAAACCGCCTTTTCGAGTGTGAAAGTGGATCTTTCCATCGTTATTCCCCTGTTCAATGAAGCCGAAAACATCGAAGCGCTTTACACGGAGCTCCTCGATGCCCTGAATACCCTTGACGTACGTTTTGAGATTGTTTTCATCGATGATGGGAGCACGGATCAAAGCGTTGACCTGTTGAAACGGATACAGGCCCGAGACGACCGGGTGATTGTGATCCGTTTTCGGAAAAACTTCGGCCAGACGGCGGCCCTTTCCGCGGGCTTTGATCATGCCCGGGGGGAGGTGATCATCACCATGGACGGGGATCTTCAAAACGATCCCAAGGATATTGGACCGCTTTTGGAAAAGATTCATGAAGGATACGACCTGGTGAGCGGATGGCGTTACAGACGAAAAGACGCTTTGTTAAGTCGACGTTTTCCCTCCATGGTGGCCAATAAAGTCATTTCCGTCACCACCAATGTGAAGCTCAACGATTACGGATGTACATTGAAGGCGTTTCGGAGGGATGTGGCCAAAACGCTCAAACTCTATGGAGAGATGCACCGCTTCATCCCCGCCGTGGCCAGCAGCATGGGGATTTCCATCGCCGAGGTGAAAGTCAACCACCGGGAAAGAAAACACGGAAAATCCAAATACGGCATCTCCAGGACCATCCGGGTGATCCTGGATCTCATCACCGTCAAATTCATGCTCAGCTATGTTACCAAGCCGATCCAGATATTCGGTTTGATGGGTGTTGTCTCCGGGGTCATCGGCTTTATCATCGCCCTTTATCTGACCATTCAGAAACAATTCTTCGGGATTCCCATGGGAAACCGGCCGTTGCTGCTGCTGGCCATCTTGCTGATCTTCATGGGGCTTCAGTTCATCACCCTCGGGCTTTTGGGAGAAATGGAAGCCCGCATCTACCATGAAACCCATAACAAACCCATCTACACCATCCGGGAAGTCCTGAAAAAAGAAGACCCCCCTGATACGTGTTAACCCACTTTCCTCCGTATTTTGAAGCTCCTCATATGACCTCCACGAAAAAAAGTGCACGGATGGATCCGGTTCCCGGTTGCTGAAATGCCTTTTCCCTTATTCCACCGATTGCGGGCAAGCCTTTCCGGAAAACGCGTGTTGATCCGAAAGGCCGCTGTTTCCGTACAAAGCGACGGATTAAAGCAGACGTTTTTAAAAAGCGTCTATTATCTGAAACAAAACCGGGACATGCTCTTTGATGCAACCCGAGAAGGGGACTACGCGTTTTGGCGGAAAAGGCGCGTGCCTTCCCGAAAGTCGCACCGCTTCCGCATGAAAACCTTTGAAACGACGCCGAAGTTCAGTATTCTCATGCCGGTCTTCAACACGGATCCCAAATGGCTGGAGCGTGCCGTGGAATCCGTCCTGGGGCAGGTCTATCCGCATTGGGAGCTTTGCATCGCAGACGATGCATCCACCCGCAGGGAGACGGTGCGCTATTTGGAGTCGCTTTCCCATGCCCGGATTCAAATCAAACGGTTGGAACGCAATTTGGGGATCGCCGGGGCGTCCAATGCCGCGGCGGCGATGGCCTCAGGGGATTACGTGGCGTTTTTAGACCACGATGATAAAATCACCGAAGACGCCCTTGTTGAAATGGCCGCCGCCGTCAATGAAACCGGGGCGGATCTTGTTTATTCCGACGAAGATAAGATCGACCCAGGGGGAGTGCACCGAAACCCCTTTTTCAAACCCGACTGGTCTCCGGACCTGCTGCGGTGTCAAAACTATATCTGCCATTTTACCGCCGTGCGGAAACGCCTTTTTGAAAAGATCGGCGGGTTCCGGTCCGGTTATGAGGGCGCCCAGGATCATGATCTCTTTTTACGGATCGCCGAGCAGACGACCCGGATTCATCACATTCCAAAGATTCTTTACGGATGGCGGGAAATCGCGTCTTCCACGGCGGGAAACCCCGCTTCCAAACCCATGGCCCAGGAAAGCGGACGCCGTGCGGTGGACGGGCATGTCCGCCGTGTATTCGGGCCGGCCGCTCGAGTATTGCCATGCAATCATTTATACGTGTTCGATGTCTTCCATGAAGTCAAAGAATCCACACGGATCAGCATTATCATCCCCACGAAAGACCGGATCGATTACCTGGAACCCTGTGTTCGATCCATCCTGAAACGCTCCACCCACCCCGATTATGAAATCCTCATCCTGGATAACAACTCCGAAAAACCCGAGACCCGAAAGTGGTTTGAACGCATCACCGGAGAACATCCCCGTGTTTTCGTCGTTCCGGCGCCGTATCCCTTCTGCTGGTCGAAACTCAACAACCACGGCATGGAAAAGGCCGCAGGCGATGTCTTTATCTTTTTGAACAACGATACCGAAGTGATTTCCCCCGACTGGATGCAGCGTTTGGGCGGGCAGGCCCTCCGGGAAGACGTTGGAGCGGTGGGGCCCCTTCTTCTCTATAAAGACGGCACCATTCAGCATGCCGGTGTGGTGGTGGGCCTCGGCGGATGGGCCGACCATCTTTATCAGGGCGTTCATCCCGTGCATCTGGGCACTCCCTTTGTTTCCCCCATGGTCAAACGGAATGTCCTCGCCGTCACGGGCTCCTGCATGGCCGTGTCGAGAAAAACCATCGAACGCATCGGAACATTCGACGAGACCTTCATGGTTTGCGGAAGTGATGTGGAACTATGCATCCGCGCCCATGAAAAAGGGCTTTTCAATATCTATGATCCGTTTGTCCGGTTGTACCATTTCGAATCCAAAACAAGAATCCCGGACGCCATCCCCCAATGCGATTTCGAGATGTCGGAAAAATGCTACAAGGCGTATCGCCTTAAAGGAGGGGATCCCTTTTACAACCCCAATCTTTCGTTGAAGAGCAACGTGCCCCGGTTGTCCAAAACCCCGTGAAAGAAAAACTCGCATCCATATTGCGCCGATACGCCCTGGCGCGGCGCATCTACCAGGTCGTCAAACGCCTGGACCTGCGGTTCATGATCCCCCAGATTACGCCGGTATCCGGGAAAGCCAGCCGATTCGAAATGTCCCGATTGAACCTGATCCTTCCGTCCATCAATGAAGAACACTTTTTCGGCGGTACCGCCACCGCATTGGCCTTGTTCGAAGCCCTTGTTGCGGCGTGCGGCGAGGGCACCGGATCGAGACTCATCGTAACGGACGCCGCACCGGATAAACACGCCCTGGAACGGTTTCCCCGATACCGGGTGGTTCCCTTTGATGCGGACTCCGACGCACCGCACCAGATCCTGGCGATTCCCCAGCGATTCCAAAGAAGTGTCTACCTTACCCCGAAAGACCGGTTCGTGGCCTCGGCCTGGTGGACCGCGTATGCCGGACAGGACTTGATCGCCCGGCAAAAAGCGCTTTTCGGTATGTCCATGCCGGCCATGGGTTATATGATCCAGGACTTTGAACCCGGTTTTTACAATTGGTCCACGTTATACATGCTTGCCGAATCCACGTATCGTTCCGAGGTGCCGACCCTGGCGGTTTTCAACACCTCTCTTTTAAAAGATTTTTTTGTCGGCAAAGGCTATGCGTTTGAAAAAACATTTTTTTTCGAACCCCGGCTGAATCCGGCCTTGATCCCCCACCTGGATCGGAAAGTACACGGCCGGAAAAAACAGATTTTGATTTACGGACGGCCGTCGGTGGAAAGAAACGGCTTTCCCCTCATCGTGGAAGCCCTGAAGCGCTGGAGCCGCCGGGACCCCCGGTGCGATCAATGGGAAATCCTTTCCATCGGGGAACCGCATCCGTCGGTGCGCATCCATGATAAAAAGGTCTTAAGATCCCTGGGGAAACTGAGCCTTGACGCGTATGCCGGCTTGCTGCTGGAAAGTGCCGCGGGGATTTCCCTCATGATCTCCCCGCATCCGAGTTATCCGCCCCTTGAAATGGCCCACTTCGGACTGCTCGCCATTACCAATCGATTTGCAAACAAAGATCTATCCCGGTTCCACGACAATATCGTTTCTTTGGAAAAGCTGACGCCGGAAAGCCTTTGCGGCGCCCTGATGGACATCCTTCAACGACTCGAGGCGGATCCTTCGGCCGGCACCAAGGGAATCGGGCACATGCCGGATTACTGCCGGCAGGACGACCCGTTTCCCTTCATTGATGAGCTGGCGGATGCCCTTTGTGCATCGTAATCCGTCTCCGGATTCCATGCCCGGTGCGGTGACCCTGATCGTCGTCAATTACAACGGAAAAGGGTGCATCGAACAATGCCTGGAAGGGGTCCGGCAACAGGTTTTTCAAAATTTCGAATGCGTCGTGGTGGACAACGGCTCATCGGACGGGTCCGCGGAATGGATCGAGACGCATCATCCGGAGATTCAATTGATACGTCTTCCGGAAAATGCCGGGTTCTGCCGGGCGAACAACATCGCCGTTCAAAAGTCGAGATCGGAGTTTGTGGGGCTTCTCAACAACGATGCGGTGGCCGATCCCTTTTGGCTGTCCCGCCTGGTGGCGGCATTAAAGATGCATCCGGAAGCCGGATTTGCGGCTTCCAAGATGCTTTATTCGGACACCCCCCACATCATCGACCGGGCCGGGGACGGATATACCCGAAGCGGCGCCGGACGCCTCCGGGGAAGAGGCGCCCCTTCCGATGCATACAATCAAAAAGAGTGGATTTTCGGGGCCTGCGCCGGTGCCGCCCTATACCGGAAGGCCATGCTGGATACCATCGGTCTTTTTGATGAAGACTTTTTTCTTCTCTACGAAGACGTGGATTTAAGCTTTCGGGCCCAACTGGAAGGCTTCAAGTGCATCTATGTTCCGGATGCCCGGGTGTATCATCTGGCCAGCCGCACCCTGGGATACGACTCACCCGTGTCCATCTATTACGGGCACCGGAACCTGGAATGGGTTTACCTGAAAAACATGCCCGGGCCTTTGCTTTGGATGACATTCCCGGCCCATCTCCTCTATATTCTTTTGTCAGGGGCCTATTTCATGTCCAGGGGGAAAGGGGGTCCGTTTTTCAAAGCCAAGGTAGATGCATTGAAAAAGGTCCCCGGTACGTTGAAGAAACGAAAAAAAATCCAGAATCAAAAGACGGTGTCCAATGCATACATCCGGCGCCTGCTGGATAAAGAAACCTATCTTGAACGCTTGATTCACCGGCTGGAAAAGGAAGACGAAAAAACACCATGACGCCGAAGACTTTCTCCATCGACATCATTGTCGTCAATTACAACAGCACCGATTGTCTCTTAAACTGCATCGATTCCATTTATGACGCCTTAAAAGGCAGAAAAGCCCGTATATTTGTTCAAGACAATGCTTCCGCGGACGGCGTGGACCGCATCCAAGAACGGTTCCCGAATGTCTTGTTGACGAAAAACAAAACCAATATCGGTTTTGCGGCCGCGGTCAACCAGGCGTTGAAAAAGTGCACCTCGACCTATGCGGTGCTCCTTAATCCGGACTCCATCCTCGAAAAAGGATTTTTCGAGGATATCATCTCATATCTCGATGCAAACCCGGCGGTGGGGATCCTCGGGCCGAAAATTTTGGACAGCGACGGCAAGGTGCAGGGCTCCGCCAGGTCTTTCCCAACGCCGTTGACCGCCTTTTTCGGGCGCAAATCCCTTTTCACCCGGCTTTTCCCCAATAATCCCATCACCACGTCCAACGTGTTGACCATGCGCAGTGACGGGATGACCCCCATGGAAGTGGACTGGGTCTCCGGCGCCTGCATGGTGGTGAACCGGAAGGCGGTGGAAACCGTCGGGTATCTGGATGAACGATTTTTTATCTATTGGGAAGATGCGGACTGGTGCCGGAGGATGTGGGAGGCGGGATGGAAGGTGGTGTACTTCCCGCGTGCCTGCGCCGTCCATTTTGTGGGCGTGAGCAGTGACCAGCTCCTGGTGCGCTCCCTTTTCGAGTTCCACAAAAGCGTCTATCTCCTCTTTGACAAATACAGCCGCCCTTCTTCCTGGATCATGAAAGCGGTCATCATATCCGGATTGTACTTTCGCTTTTGTTTCGTCTTTTTTTCCAGCGGCATCGCCTTGTGGGTGCGGAAACACCAACCCTTGCCGCATGGAACAAAAGAGCTGCGGTTTCATCCGGCAAGGCGTAAAATCCGGGTGTTGCGCATGATCGCCCGGTTAAACATCGGGGGGCCCGCCATCCATGTATATCTGCTCACCAAGGGGCTCGATAAGGAAAAATTCGAATCCACCCTGGTGACCGGAATCATATCCCCCCTGGAAGGGGATATGAGCTATCTGTTGGAGTCGGAGAATTTGAAAACCATCGTGATCCCCGAACTTCAGCGGGAAATCAGTTTCAAGATGGATTTAAAGACCATTGCAAAGATTTTCAGGGTCCTCATGTCCGAGCATCCCGACATCGTGCATACCCACACGGCCAAAGCCGGCACCAGCGCCCGGCTGGCCGCATTGGCCTACAACTTTTTCGGAAGGAATTCCCTCCGGGCGGTCCATACCTTTCACGGTCATATTTTTGAAGGGTATTTCAGCAGAGGCAAATCCATGTTCTTTATTCTCATCGAACGCCTCCTGGCAAGGATCACAGATGCCGTCATCGCCATCAGCAAGACCCAGAAAGAGGACCTGGCGGAAAAATTCCGCATCGCCCCGGCGGAGAAAATCAAGACCGTGGAACTGGGTTTCGAGCTCGAGCCCTTCTTGAATTCCGAAAACGAGAGGGGAAAGTTTCGGCGGTCCCTGGGCGTTTCCGAGGATACGATCCTCATCGGGATCATCGGCAGGTTGGTGCCCATCAAAAACCATGTCATGTTTCTCAGAGCTGCAAAGCTCCTGTTGGAGCGCCACCCGGATCGCAAGCTCCTTTTCGTCGTGGTGGGGGACGGCGAGTTGCGTGTGGAACTGGAACGCTTCTGCGAAAATCAGGGCCTGACCGACCATGTCCGGTTCTGCGGATGGATCCGCGAGGTCTATCAGGTTTACGCCGACCTGGATATCCTGGCCCTGACATCCATCAACGAAGGCACCCCGGTCTCCATCATCGAAGCCATGGCCTCCTCCGTCCCGGTCATCGCCACCGATGTGGGGGGTGTTCGGGATCTTCTCGGCTCTCCGAACGATTCGGCCCATTCCGACGGGGTGATGTTGTGCGAAAGGGGCATCCTTTGCCGGAATAAAGATCCATTGGGTTTTGCCAAAGGACTCGATTATCTTTTCGAATCCCGCTCCACCGACGGGAACGAACGGGTGGCCAAGGCCCGCGCCTTTGTCCAGGAACGCTTCAACAAGGAGCGGCTGCTCAAAGACATGGAAAACCTGTACTTCGAACTCGTGAAATCGTAATCGGCCCGGCACTAAATGAGGCAATGGAGGTGAGACTCTTTTCCTTTTTGACGCCGCTGCGGCACACGACCCTGATCCTGCGCCTGGCCAGGCGGGAGGTCTCCTCCCGGTACCGGGGATCCTTTTTAGGCCTGGCATGGTCCCTGATTACCCCCCTGATCATGCTGGGTATCTACACCTTCGTCTTCAGCCAGGTCTTTAAAATCCGGTGGGGATCCCTGGAAGAAGGGACCGGTGAATTCGCTTTACGGCTTTTTTCCGGGTTGATCGTTTTTAACTTCTTCGCCGAAAACATCAACCGCGCCCCGAATCTGATTCTCGAAAATCCATCCTACGTCAAAAAGGTGGTGTTCCCTCTGGAGATCCTCCCGGTCACGCAAACGCTGTCCGCGTGTTTCAATGCGGCGACGTCCAGCCTGGTTCTGATACTGGGAATATTCGTCATGGGGCGGGACCTGGGGGCGGCGATGCTCTATCTGGTTCCCATATGGTGCGCCTTGATTGTTGTCACATGGGGAATCGGCTGGTTTTTGGCCGGACTCGGCGTGTACTTGAGGGACTTACGGCATGTGGTTTCCATGGGGCTGACCATTTTACTCTTTTTAACCCCCATATTTTACCCGGTGACGGCCTTGCCCGCCCGGCTGCAAAAAATCATCTACCTGAATCCGCTGGCCTTTTTTGTGGAGCAAAACCGAAATATCTTCATGGCGAACCAACCGCCGGATCTTTTGTCCCTTGCAATCGCCGTGACGGCGTCCTGCATCGTTGCATGGGGCGGGTTCCGGTTGTTCGAAAAAATGCGAAAAGGGTTTTCCGATGTTCTCTAGTGTCGAAAAAGAACAGGGCGCGGATACCGCCCCGGACATCCCGGAAAAACCCCATGCCGTGCGCATCCGCAACCTGTCGAAGAGGTACCGGATGTATAACCGGCCGCGGGACCGCCTCCTGCAAATGCTGAATTTCACGGGGAGACGCCGTTACAAGGAATTCTGGGCGCTTCAGGATGTCAGTTTCACGGTGCGGCACGGCGAAACGGTGGGGATCGTGGGCCGGAACGGATCCGGAAAGACCACCTTGTTACAGCTCATCTGCGGTACCTTGACCCCCACTTCCGGGTTCGTGGATGTCGACGGGCGGACCGCTCCGCTCCTGGAACTGGGATCGGGGTTCAACCCTGAATACACCGGCATGGAGAATATATACGTGAACGGCACGATTCTGGGGATGCGCACCGCCGAAATCGAATCGAAACTGGAATCCATCCTGGCCTTTGCCGATATCGGGGAGTTTGTCCACCAACCCGTGAAGACCTATTCCAGCGGCATGTATATCCGTTTGGCGTTTGCGGTGGCGATTCATACGGATCCTCAGATCTTAATCGTGGATGAAATCCTCGCCGTAGGGGATGCGGCCTTCCAGAGAAAATGCATCCAGCGCTTTTATGATCTGAGAAATGCAGGGTGCACCATTCTTTTTGTTTCCCATGACACCTACCAGGTCAAGGCGGTCTGTAGTAATGCCCTTTATCTTCGCCGGGGGCGCGCCGTCATGTTCGGGGACGCACATGCGGTGGTGGACGCCTACGTGGAGGATCTCCAGAAAGGCGCCACCGAACCGGAGGCGCCCGCATCCGCGGCGTCCCCGGAAGGACAAACCCCTTTGCGGATCACCCGGGTGCGTATGGAAAACGCCGGCGGCCGGTGTGTCGATCAGGTCAGGAGCAATGAAAGGGTCGCCCTTTGCTTTCAATACGAACGCCTGGATCCATCCTTCGACGGTGCGGTCTCCTTTGTTTTTAACTTATACCGGCAGGACGGATGCTACATCTGCGGTGCCACCACCCTGATGGAGCATATGGCCCCGTTCCCGGTCCAAGACCACGGGGAAGTGATCGTTTCTTTCCCGGAGCTTCCCCTTACCGCGGGCGCCTATGTATGGCGGGTGGCCGTCAACGATGCCGGCGGGATGATGGTTCATGCCCAGGAAAAAAACGTCTGCCCCTTTCGCGTGGTGGACGATTTCAGGTCCGTGGGAATCGTGGATTTGAAACGGGAATGGACAATTCGATGATTTCAAATCAGTTGACCGGCCGAGAAGATTGTATATGGAACGATTGAAGTTCGACACCGATGTCCATAATCCCATGGAATTGAGCAATCACGTGGCGCGGTATCTCCCGGCCGCGCCTTATGTAAAGGGAAAAACCGTACTCGATATCGCATGCGGGGAAGGGTGGGGGAGCTACTTGATGGCAAAGCAATGGGGCGCCGCCTTTGTGCATGCCGTGGATCGATCCCCATCCGCCATTGAAAAGGCCCGGAACCGGTTTCAACTCCCCAACGTGAAATGGTCCGTCATGGACGCCGAGCATCTTGACCCGGGCGACTTTGAAAATGCGTTTGATGTGGTCATCAGCATCGAAACCCTCGAGCATCTCAATGCACCGGAGGCGTTTCTCAAGGCCCTTTCCCGGCTGGGCAAACCCGGAGGGATGTTCCTGATCTCCTGCCCCAATGATCAATGGTTTTACGGACCCGGCGGATCCAAAAACCCCTACCATGTACGCACGTATTCCTTTCAAGATTTCAAGGCAATGACGGAAAGTGTCCTGGGACCGGCGGCCCACTATCTGCTCGGAACAAAAAACACCGGTTTTGCGGCGGTTCCATCGGCCGACAAAGAGGCGTCATCCCGGGACATGCTCGACGCCCTGGATAAATTGCAGCCCATCGAAGGCATCCGGATCCCGATCAGCCCGGAATTGGCCCTTGATCCGGCGCATGCCTTGTATTTCATCGGTGTATGGGGCCGGGTCCATCCGGCACCGGTTTTCACCGTTTCGGGCATCCACCCGGAAAAGCGATTCCCCCTGGACCATCTCCGGCCACTGGGCATGGATGTGGCCGGCCCCAAGAAAAAGATCACGCTGGTCGCCGACACACCGGGATGGGCATACGACAATATCAGCCGAAACATCCGAAAACACCTCGGGGACACCTTCGATATCCGGATCGTCCACGTGGTGGATTACAAGGATTTCGACACCGCTTTTCTGGATCTTTTCTGCCTGAATGAAACCGATTATATCCATTTTTTCTGGCGGGAATATCTTTTTGCCATGTTCCAGGAGATTTCCCCAAAAACCATTGCGTCACGTTTTCCTTTTGATGGCGCCATGGATCGATTTTGTGAAAAAATCATCACCCTTTCCATTTATGACCATCTGTATCTCAGTGAAACCGAGATCCGCGACCGGCAAAGCCTTTTCGCCGTTACGGATGCCTATAGCGTCTGTTCACGGCGGCTTTTCGAAACCTATGCCCGGCATTTTCACATTCCTCCGGATGTCATCATCGAAGACGGCGTGGATCCGGACCTTTTTCCGCCGCGGAATCTCGAGCGGTTTCAGGAAACGGGACGGGCGCTTGTTGTGGGGTGGGCCGGAAACAGCCGCTGGCATTTCAACGACAAAGAAGATCCCAAGGGTCTGCACACCATTTTAAAACCGGCGATTCAACGGCTCCAGGAGCAGGGGATTGACGTCCAGGGGCGTTATGCCGATGTGTCGGAGAAAATTCGTCCAAGATCCCAAATGCCCGATTTTTACAACAGTCTCGATGTGTTGGTCTGCGCCTCGGCCATCGAAGGAACGCCCAACCCCGTCCTGGAAGCCATGGCCTGCGGGGTTCCCATCGTATCCACGGACGTCGGCATTGTCCCTGACGTTTTCGGCCCGCGGCAAAGAAACTATATTCTTTTCGAGCGCACCGTAGAGGCGATGGCCCAACGGCTCGCCCATCTGGCACGGAACCGCATGATTTTGAGCCGAAAGCACAAGATCTTGTTGGCCTGAGTACGGCAGATGTTTTTGTATACAGTGGGCTTGGCATGGAGGCATGGGCAGATGATGCAGTAAGTTCGGCCAATAATTCTAATTTGGTTACGGTAGAAGCATCTAAAGGTGCTGAAGCAATTGAGAACACAGATCAGGATGAGATTGAGGAACATGATAAAGTATTTGTTGGTGAGCCTTACGCGGTAGACTGCGAAGCTTCACAGGCGTTGGGGC